>WNFY01000003.1_pt1 | contig 145270 bp, 128 predicted proteins | sample 5400091 | NCBI WGS metagenome assembly WNFY01 (sample SAMN13153364, study PRJNA577476) | soil metagenome | isolation source: 60 cm soil or saprolite under grassland replicate 1 | place: USA:California | collected 2016-06-15
CCTCCAGCGCCTGGGCAGCACGTTGGGCGAAGTCACCCTCGGCCCGCTTGTGCTCAACGTAGAACTCGACCGCTCGCTTCACGGCGTCGGTCAGGCTCAAGCCGTCGAGCTGGGCCACCAGGGCGAACTGCGCGTGCAGCTCGTCTGGTAGCCGGATGCCAAGCGTCTTGACGCCTGGTCCTCTGGGTTCCATATGGACCCCTCCTCGGTGCTTGCGGCCGGCCATCCTTGGGTTGGATGACGAGGACGGCCGCATGACGCCGGCGAGGTGTCGTCGAGCGCTATAGCCGCGGATCAAAGACGTGCACCCGTCCGTCACTGCCCTCCAGCACGGTCAGCTCGATCTCCAGGTCATGGGCCAGCTGCTCGGTGTCCACTTTCAGGTAGCGCCGGTAGCTGTCCGGGGCGTTCTCGATGTAGGCCTCCACGCCCATGTCATCGACGACGTGTTCGGCAAACGCCTCCATCGAGTCCCAGGCACCGAGGTAGCTGTCGTGCATGGCGGCGTCCAGGAAGTCGAGGTCATCCAGACTGGCGTAGCCCGCGAACAGGGCATAGACCTCGCCGTGTTCGACAATTCCTCTCGCTACCCGGCGGACGGTTCGCAGGTCCTCGTACTCGTCAAGCCGCAGTCCGAAGAAGCCTTCGTAGTCGTGGATCGCCCACTCCTCGGCAGCCTCACCCTCCTGGGCAGCGGGTGAGCGAACCAGCATCTGCTGGATGGCTGCCTCCAGCTCGTCCGGTTCCTGGTCAGCATCCAGCCACTCGCCATGCAGCCGGCCAGCCACGTAGTCGCTGAGGCTGGCCACGTAGAGCCGCGGCTGGACACGAGGGCGCTGCTGCTCCTGGCGCTCTTCGTCAGACTCGCGCTTGCCTCCTTCAGGTGGTTGTGGTTCTCGTTCCATACATGGGTGTCCTCCGATTACAGTTTTCTTCGCTCTTCTCTTTCTCAGTGGTGGCGTAGCTGCCACGAGCTCTCATCCGATGGGCTCAGTCTTGATCTTGCTGCCTGCCTGTTGCATACTGGATGGTGCAATGACAGAAGACCAACTCACCAAGATACTCAACCAGCAGCTTGCGCAGTTCTTCGGGCAGATGAGCCGGCATATTGATGAACGCTTTAGCACTGTCAATGCCCGCTTTGACGAGGTGGATCAGAAGTTCTCACAGCTTCAGTCCACCGTCGACGGCATCGTCTCCCAGCTCGATGACCTTGCCACCGAACACGCTGCTCATAGCGCGAAGCTTGACCGCCACGAGCGCTCCATCACGCAGCTCGCCGACTACTCCCAGGTGAAGCTCGAGCCGCAGTCCTAATCCCGTTGCCCTGGACTTCTCGTTCGACTCGCGCCCCCCTCAACCGTTCCTCCGCCATCCCCACGTAGTCCGGATTCAGCTCAATCCCCATCCAGTCCCGTCCATGCTCCTCGGCGACAAGCGCTGTCGTCCCAATGCCCATGAACGGGTCCAGCACCACGCCCGGCAGAGCTTCGGCCTCACACCGGCAGGTCGGCCGCAACACGCCCACCGCCAGGAGTCGGCCGTGCCGGCGCCGTCGTTCACGCTCCCAGGCTCGACCACATGACGAGCAGACCCGCTCTGGACAGGTCGCCAGCAGTGGCCGCTCGATCAGCGAACGCGGGAAGGCCGCGAAGTGTCCACCCCGGAATCCGGCCGTAGGCAAGGTCCAGACATCGCCTGGGTTCTTGCCCAGTGGATGCCCGGCCAGCCCGCCAGCTTTCATCCGGCTCAAACCCTGGTTGTCGTTGTGCGTCCAGCCCTGGCGATGGGGTGCACCAACGCCCACTGGCGGGTAGGTCCGGCTGGCATCGCTGGTCGTCTGCCGGCGAGTCGTTCTGAGCGGCACCCGGATCGCATCAAGATCGAAGTAGTAGCAGCGCGAGCGCGTCAGGAAGTACACCACCTCGTAGCTGCAGCTCAGCCGATCCGTCACCGACGAGGGCATGGCGTTGCTCTTGGCCCAGACCACCTGATTACGCACAATCCAGCCGTCCTGGAGCAGCGCCAACGCCACTCGCGACGGACCGAGCAGCAGACTCTTCATGGCCGCGCCCTCGCCCGCCCGCCGCGAGTAGCCGTCGCCCAGGTTCAGCCACAGCGATCCGGTCGGACGCAGGACCCGCGCCACCTCCTGGCACACCGCTCGCAGCTCAGCGACCCAGCCCTCAACATCCACCTCGGCTCCGAGCTGCTGGTCATGGCCATAGTTGCGGACACCAAAGTAGGGCGGGCTGGTGATAACGCAGTCCACGGACGAGGCCGGCAGCTCGGCCAGGCGTTCCCGGACGTCGCCGAGGAGGATGGTGTTGCGGGGAAGCCTGGTCTCTGGATGAGGCCAGTCGGTGGGCTCCTCTGGAGCCGCGCCGCGCAGTCGGGTTGCGACAGATCTGCTTTGGCTGTCAGCTGCTTGATGATGTTTCGGTCGTTTCATACATGGTGATCTCCAGTTATGCAGTCTTGGGGTGGTGCCCCGGCACCTGGCAGGCGTCGGGGCAGTCGTGGCCGTAGTCGCCAGCAACAAGGCTGGCAACGTGCTGTGCCTGGAGCGGGCCACGGTTCAATGGCCCCAGACACTTCTGAACGGGTCAGGAGCCAGACTCCCGACGACGCTTCGTGGTGGCCCTGAGGGGACACAACTTGAACCCTGCCGCCTGATGTAACCCACCAGGGCAGGGTTCAAGTTGTGTCCCCTCAGGGCCACCACGAAGCGTAGTCGGCCCCTGACCTGCGTAAACGCTTGTTGATCACTCCGGGCGGTCGTCCGGGTCGGTCCGTCGACGCAGGTCAGGGCGACCCTTGCAGTGGTTCGTGCAGAAATTAGGTCCTTCAGCCACTGCTCACGCACCGTGCCCGGTTGCCCTTCCGACACCGGCCCGCCGATGTGGTTCGTCGTCCTCGCCGAGGGCACCGGCACCGGTGACGCGTTGACGCTGCTGCGGTGGTGGCCGGCAGCACGAGCGCGGCAGGCGCGCCGTCGACGTCCGAAGCCGAGAGGCGGATAGTTGATCAAGCAGTATTCGATCTTGTCGATGCAAGCTTGTCGATCTCGCCGAGCTCATTGACGTCGATGAACTCGGCGACGATGCTCTGCTGCTCCCGCGGCACTCGGTCACCTACGTGGACCCGACGCGGATGAGCAAGCCGCGTAGGCGTCCGGCGATGTCCTCGTAGTACCCAGCGTCCACCCCGACGATCCTTCCACTAGTGCGCGAGCTTCGGGCACATGATCAACAACGCCTATGCCGCCGGTCGTGCGCGCCCGGTAACCCGATCTCGCGCCCGAGCCGGCCGCGCTCTCTGACACGTTGGGGCGCGGCGCTCGCGGGTCCAGACGACCGTGACCCGAGACCCAGGCTCGGACGCTGGCTGGGATCAAACGGGCGGAAGGGCGGGCGGTCCCAGCTCCTGATCATCGTCGTCGGCGGGTGGACAGCGACACAGCGGGCAGTTCGACAAGTCGTGGTCGTCGTCGCCGGTCCAGTGGATGTCGATGATGTGCTCGCGCTTGAACTTCACCGTGCCGCCGTACTCCAAGCGGGGGACGGCGTAGGGGTCGTTCCTCAGCCGGCCAACGAAGGACCGCTGCTTCACCTCCGTGACATCGACCCACATCCGCTCGCCCCACCTCCGCATAGGCTCGCCCGGGCCGGGGGTCCTCATCTCGAACATCAGCTTGACGTGGTCGCCTGGCACGATTACGTCCTTGTCCTCCTCAGCGGGGATTTCGAACGTGTCCGGGTGCTCGCGGTTGCTCTTCACCCCGGACCCCAGCCGCCACCGGTAGATGATCCGGCCGGTCGCCGCCCACACCAGGCGGGGCCACAGTCCGTCGAAGAGCGCTTCCTCCAACTGCTGGACGACCCAGAACGGCCGCTCCCAACGCCGCACGATATGGAGCTCGGCGCGCAGCTCCCGGCGGCGAGGATCGTCGCGGTGGTACGCGAGCAAGATCAGCCGCAGCACCGCGCCCGGAGCGAACCCGAACACGACGAGCGCCACCACGAGGGTCCGCCATGACGTGATGGCGTCGAGCAGGTCCCGCATCAGGAGAACCTCGCGACGAGCGCCTTGAATCGTGTCTCGCTGCGAGCAGCCTGGAGCACGGCGCCGAGTTCGATCGCGCCCTGTTCGGTCAGCTTGTAGTAGCGACGCGGGGGCCGCTTTCCGGCGATCTCGCCGTGGTCCTCCCAGCCGTCTTCCAGCCAACCCTCGTCGTGCATCCGGTGCAGGATCGGATAAAGGACGCCGGATCGGATGCCGGCCTGTTTTGACAACTCGTAGCCCCAATGCCGCCCCTCTGGGTTGTCCATGAGAGCGAGGGCCACCTGGACCAGCGCATGCGTTCGTCGCATGGTCCGTAGTCTACCTATGTAGGGATCGGGCATGCCAGCGTCCCGGGTGCTGGCAGTCGAGCGCCATGATCAAGTGCGGCGATCTGCCGCGGAGCGCGTGCGAGCAGACCATGCTGCCGACAGGTCGGGCGGACGGGTAAGCGGTGGCGTCAGCGCTCGTTGAGTCGTCGGGGTGGGCAGGCGGGTTGACTGGCTCGGCTGGAGGCATGATCTCGTGGGGTCGCCGGTCAGACGGCCTGTTGCATTGAGTGTGGGGGGCGTGTTGGGGTCACGGGGGCGGGTTGCGCTGGTGGTGATGGCCGGGGCGCGCCGGCGCGTCCGGCCGAGCCGGCGTTGTTCGAGACCCCGTGTCGCGGTCGATGGTCTCGGTCATCTCCTGCTCTAGGATGCTACATCGGCACCGCAGTAAGGACGACATGGCCGTTACTAGGGTTGTCCCGCTACACCGGTACAACCAGCCCGTAGTACAGTCATCTTCGTGATGAGTGCTGCGGCTGAGCTGAGGCCACCGGGTATCGGCCCGCGATACCGCGGCTATCTGGAGCGCCTGCACCGCGACGCTGGTGCGACATTCGACGCCGAGGACGCCGCCCGCATCTTGGATATGGATCAGCCTGACGCAGCGCGGCTGCTCGGCTACCTGGCTCGGCGCGGGTGGCTCAGTCGTGTTCGCCGTGGCCTGTACGTTGCCGTCCCGCTGGATGCCCGCCGCAGCGGGGAGTGGGTGGAGGATCCGTGGGTTGTCGCGGACAGCATCTACCGCCCGTGCTACATCGGCGGTTGGTCGGCCTGTGAGCACTGGAACTTCACCGAGCAGCTGTTCCGAACCCTGCTCGTCGTGACCGGGCGAAGCGTACGACGCTCGGAAGTGAGCTATCCCGGTGTGCAGCTGCATGTGACCTCGCGCTCGCCGGACATGATCTTCGGAACTGTCGGCGTGTGGCGGAACTCGACCCGTGTCAACGTGTCCGACCCGAGTCGCACTGTCGTTGACCTCCTCGACGACCCACGCCTCGGCGGGGGCCTGCGGCACAGCGCTGATGCCCTCCACGAGTACCTCCTCAGCGATCACCGCGACGATGCGCTCTTGATCGGCTACGGCGACCGCCTAGGCAACCGCACGATCTTCAAGAGACTCGGCTACCTCGTTGAAAGCCGCGAGGCGCCCGCCGGGGTAGACGCCGGCTCACTAATCTCGGCGTGCCTGGATCGGCGCAGCGCGGGCCTGACCACCCTCGACCCAGCGAACACGTCTCGCGGCCGGATCGTGCGGCGCTGGGGCCTGCGCGTGAACATCGACCTCGGCCTTGTGGACGCCTCGTGATTACGCGCGCTGACATCGTCGAGCGCGTCGGCGAATGGGGACTCCCCGAGCAGGTCGTCGAGAAGGACTACGTTCTGGGCTGGCTGCTGTGGGGCATCGCCACTGACCCGACCCTCGGCCAGGCGTGGATCTTCAAAGGTGGAACATGCCTGAAGAAGTGCTACATCGAGACCTACCGCTTCTCCGAGGACCTCGACTTCACGGTGCTGCCCGGAGGGCCGCACGCGCCGAATGACGTTCGCCCGCTCATCGGTCGCGTGCTGGCCCGAGTCTATGACACGTCCGGCGTGGACTTCAGTGGCCGCGAACCGGCCCTGCGGGCCCGTCCGGACGGCCTATCCACCGAGGGCAGCGTCTACTACGTCGGCCCCCGTGCCCAGATCGCCTCACCGGCACGGATCAAGCTCGACATCTCGGCCAACGAACGGGTCGTCCGGCCGCCGGTCTTGCGCGACATCGGCCACCCCTACCCAGATACCCTTCCCGCCCCGGCACAGGTGCGCTGCTACTCCTTCGAGGAACTGTTCGCCGAGAAGCTGCCCGCGATGGTCCAGCGTGGCCGGCCCCGGGATCTCTACGACATCATCAACTTGTTCCGGCGCAACGATCTACGTCTCTACCCGACCCAGATTCACGCCGTGCTCGTCGAGAAATGCGCCGTCAAAGGCGTCCTGGTCCCAACCGCCTACACCATCATGACCGACCAGCGCCGCGCCGAACTCGAGGCGGATTGGCTCCACATGCTCGGCCACCAACTGCCGGTACTCCCGCCCGTCGATCCATTCTTGGAGGAACTGCCCCTGCTCTTCCGCTGGCTCGACGGCTCCGTCGTCTTCGACGAGCTCCCCCCGCCGGTCTACGAAGCAAACGAAGACGACGCCTGGACCCCACCTCGAACCGCCTGGACCTGGCGTGCCGGAGTGCCCATCGAAGTCATCCGCTTCGCTGCCACCAACCACCTGCTGGTCGACCTCCCCTACGACGGCCGACGACGTCTCATCGAGCCCTACTCGCTACGCCGCACCCGCGACGGCTTCCTCCTGCTCCACGCCGAGCGCCCGGACAACTCAGGCCACCGCTCCTACCGCGTCGACCGTATGCAGGCCGCCGCCGCGACAACAACTCCATTCACGCCGCGGACCGCGATCGAATTCTCCGCTCAAGGACCGCTACGGGCACCACTACAGAGCCGTCGCATCGGCGGATACTCGCCGACACGCCGGAGCCGGCCAGCAAGCCAAACGCGAACCGGTCCCGTCTACCTCTACCAATGCGACCGGTGCGGGCGGACGTTCGAACACTCAACCCGGAACACTACCCTACGCGCCCACAAGGATGAGTTCGGCGGACGATGCTCCGGACGAACTGGTCGCTACCTCGGCACTCGGTAGGCCCGCGCTATACGCGGGGCCACAGACTGAAGGTCTCCTCACATGCCGAGAGTCGGATGCTGCAGGCCGGCGAGTCCGCGTAGGGTCGCGTGCGTTTCGGCTGGAGGTCTTCTCGCTGGTCGTCACTTCGGGTCGGCTGCTCGGCGGTGGTTGTAGAGGTGGAGGGCCCACAGGTAGCTGGCGAGGGTGATGCCGAGGCTCCAGGCGACGGCCGCGGCGGCGTGGACGCCGACGGGGTTGCCGGTGAGCAGACCTCGGACGCTCTGGGTGACGGGGGTGAAGGGCTGGTACGCGGCGAACTGGCGCAGGCCGGCCGGCATCGTCTCGGTAGGAACGAAGCCACTGGACAGGAACGGCAACAACGTCAGGAACATCGGGGTGTTGCTCGCAGTCTCGACGCTCTTGGCGGCGAGACCGAGGGCCGCGGACAGCCAGATCAGCGCGAACGCGAACAACAGGAGGATCCCGGCGGCGGCCAGCCACTGCGGTGCGTTCGCGGTGGGCCGGAATCCGAGGGCGAGGGCGACCCCGGTCACGAGAACCAGGACGGCGAGCGTCTGGAGCAGACTTCCGACGACGTGGCCGGTGAGCACCGCGGCGCGGGTGATGGACATGGTGCGGAAACGGTCGATGATGCCTTCGGTCATGTCGATGGCGACCGAGATGGCGGTGCCCAAGGCCGCGGAGGCGACGGTGACGATCAGGATGCCAGGTACCACGTAGGTCAGGTAGGCACTGCGGTCGCTGTGCGGCTCGCCGTTCGCGCCCAGACCCGAGCCGAGCTGGCCGCCGAAGACGTAGACGAACAACAGCAGGAACACGATCGGGAAGCCGGCCAGCATCAGCGTCAGCGATGGATAGCGCAGCTGATGCTTGAGGTTCCGGCGAAGCATCGTCGCCGAATCGGCGGCGGTGAGAGTGAGGGAAGTCATCGCTGGAGCGCTTCCTCTTCCTGCCGGACGGTTGATTCGGTGGTGGTGTGGCCGGTGACGGCGAAGAACACGTCGTCCAGATCGGGGGTGTGGATCGACAGTTGCTCGACGTCGACGCCGGCGTGGTCGAGTTCGTCGAGCACCCGGCGCAGCGAGGCGACGCTGCCGTCGCCAGGAATCGCCAGGGTCAGCTGATCGCTGTCGGCCGACGCGCCGGGCAGCAGGCCGGCGGCCGCGCTGAGCGCCTGGGGTCCGGCGAACTGGAGTTGGATGTGTCCGCCGGGTGTGCGGCGCTTGAGTTCGGCGGGCGCGCCTTCGGCGACGATCCGGCCCTGGTCCAGCACCGCGACCAGGTCGGCGAGCTGGTCGGCCTCCTCCAGGTACTGAGTGGTCAGGAAGATCGTCACACCTTCGTGCACGAGCTCGCGGATGATCTGCCACATGGTGCGCCGGCTGCGCGGGTCGAGCCCGGTGGTCGGCTCGTCGAGGAAGATCACGGCCGGGTTGCCGACCAGGGTCATCGCCAGGTCGAGCCGGCGTCGCATCCCGCCGGAGTACGTCGCCAGCGGCTTGCTGGCCGCGTCGGTGAGGTCGAAGCGCTCCAGCAGCTCCGCGATCCGGCGGCGTCCCGCATCGCGGCCGAGGTGGCGCAGGTCGGCCATCAGCCGCAGGTTCTCCTCGCCGGTGAGGAAGTTGTCCACCGCGGAGAACTGACCGGTGACGCCGATGAGGGCCCGTACGGCGTCGGGGTCGGCTGCCACGTCGTGTCCGCCGATCAGGCACTCGCCGGCGTCGGCGCGTATCAACGTCGACAGGATGCGGATCATCGTCGTCTTCCCGGCTCCGTTGGGACCGAGCAGGGAGAAGATCGTGCCCTGCGCGACAGTGAGGTCGACGTCGTCGAGCACGACGTGCTCGCCGTAGGACTTGCGCAGTGCGCGGGTGCTGGTTGCCGGCGCCGCCGGGTTGATCGTCACGAGTTCCTCGCTCTCAGCACGGGATGTCGGACAGCTCGCCGGCTTCGCGCAGCGCCTCCCGGTGGGCCTTCCAGTCCTTCTCCAGCTCCGGCAGCCGCGCCACCAGGAAGTCGGCGAACGCCGCGTACTCCAGCAGCACCGCCCGCCGGTGCACCGGCGCGTCGGCCAGCAGCGCCAGGCCCTCACGCGCCAGGTCGCCCTGCTCCTGGTATTCGGTGACGTCGAAGCCCATCGACCGGGGCCCGGTCATGTCGATCCGGACCCGGTCCATCCGCTCGCCCGCCGCCCGAGAGCGACGGATCAGGCCGAGGGTGTCCAAGGTGTTAACCGCGCCGGCGATCGCGCTCCGGCTGGCCAGCAACGCCTCGGCCAGCTCGGCAATGCTCTGCTCCCGAGGGTCGCAGATCATCAGGTAACCCAGCACCCGGCCGACCATCGGCGCCATGCCGTAGCGGCGGGCGTACAGGCGGCCGGCGTGGTCGGCGAACGTGATCTCGGCGTCTGTCGGCACGCTTGTCACCATAGCGGTAAAGACTGAGATAACACAAATCCCTGTCATCTCAGTTCTAGACGCGGATCCCCGTGTGCGACGATCGGCGTACTGTCCTGGCGTCGATGAGCTGGATCAAGGGCGGGTCGCTGGCGCTGGTCATCGTCGGAGTCGTCGGGCTGAGCATGGTCGGTGCCGCGTGAGGGTCCCGACGTTCGGCTGAGGAGCGGAGATGGCCAGGGTTGTCATGCAGGCGGTCGTGTCGGTGGACGGCTACATCGCCTATCCCGATGACACGGTCGGGCCGCTGTTCGACTGGTATGGCAACGGCGACACCGAGTTGTCCGCCAAGGCGAGCGGCTGGACGTTCCGTGTCTCGCGGACGTCCGCCGACTACGTCCAGCCCTTCTGGGACGCCATCAAGGTCGTGGTGATCGGCCGCCACCTGTTCGATACCACGAACGGCTGGGACGGCAACCCGGCCGCCGGAGACGAACTGGTCGTCGTCACCCACCGGCCATTGCCCGGAGGACTGGCTCGCCGACCACCCGCACGCACCGTTCCACACCGCCGACTCCGTCGAGGCGGGCATCGCGCTCGCCAAGAAGCTCGCGGGCGACGGTCTGGTCAACGTGACCGCGGGCGACCTCGGCGGGCAGGCGTTCTCGGCAGGGCTAGTCGACGAGGTCGCGATGGACGTCGCGCCGGTGGTTCTCGGCGAAGGAGTGCGCTTCTTCGGCAGCCACACCGGCACGGTGCTCCTCAACGATCCCGACCAGGTGGTCCAGGGCGACCGCGTGCTGCACCTGCACTACACGGTCAAGCGCTGACCGGTCATCCAATCTGCATGTCCGGCCAGCAGCCAGGGGCTCCGGCCGCCGGCCGGTCCCCGCTTCGTGCCGCGGGAGATGCCCGAGGACGAGGTCACCGACCGGCTCTCGCGCGGGCTGGCCACCGCGACCTGGCGCTACCGAGCGCGGGTGACGGTGCACGCTCCGGCGGCCGAGATCGCGGGTCGGCCGCCCGCTGCGATCACGATCGAGCCGGTCGACCACGACACCTGCGTGATCGATGCCGGGTCGGACACCCCTCACATGCTCGCGCTCAACCTGGGCCTGCTCGACGCCGACTTCCAGGTCGACGAGTCCGCCGCTCCTGGGCTGGCCCGATGCCTGCGCGGGCTCTCGGCCAGGTACGCGCGGGCAGTTGGCTGACGGCGGCCCCGGCGGCTGCCGTGCTCGCTTGCGGGGACTCGCCGGTGATCGGGCAACGCGTCTGGGCGACACTGGGCTCGTCCGGCCGGTAATGGTGGCCGGCTTCGATCGGAAGGAGACGCCGGTGACCGAGTCGGGGAAGCAGCCGCAGGGGAACTGGAGCGAGGTCGGGCGGCGGTTCGAGGATCTTGGCCGGGCACTCCGCGGCCACTTCGAGCGAGGAGCGGAGCCCGCCGAGGACGAGACCGCCACCGGCGCAGCCGGTGCCGGGCCGGGCGGTGCCGGGCCGGGCGGTTCTCACGCCGGTGATCGGGCGGCGATGCGGGACGCGTTGCGCCGGCTCGCGGACGCCGCCCAGCGGCTCAGTGAGCAGGCAGGCGAGGCGGTGCGCGACCCGGGGGTGCGGACCTCGGCGCAGCGGGCGGCACTGACGTTCCGCGATGCGCTCGACGCCACGTTCACCGGCCTCGGCGATCGCGTGCGGGGTCGGCGGGGCTCGGACTCCGCGGATGCCGAGGCTCCGTCCGAGCAGCCTCCGCCCAAGGAGATCGGCGGCACGTCCGGGCCGGCCCCGGACGCATGACCGAGCCGTACCTCCCCCGACTGAGTACGCTGACCGGGCCGGCGCCGCCGACCCGGCGGTGGGGGTGCGGCCGACCGGAGGAGGCTGAGCGGTGTCGTCGCAGCGGCCGGACTGGGCACAGGCCGAGGCGGACCTGAGCCGGCCGAGCGCGGCCCGGATGTACGACTATTACCTCGGCGGGTCGCACAACTTCGCGGTCGACCGGGAGGCCGCCGGGCACGCGATCGCCGCCCGGCCGGAGATCCCCGCGCTGGCCCGGGCCAATCGGGCGTTCCTGCACCGCGCGGTGCGCTACGTGCTCGGCCGCGGCGTGCGGCAGTTCCTGGACATCGGCTCCGGAATCCCGACCGCCGGGAACGTGCACGAGGTCGCGCAGGCGGCCGCGCCCGGGGCGCGAGTGGCCTACGTCGACGTCGACCCGGTGGCCGTGGCACACAGCCAGGCGCTGCTGGCCGGCAACCCGGACACCGCCGCGGTGCTGGGCGACGTGCGCGAGCCGGACGAGATCGTGGCGCATCCCGAGGTGCGCAGGCTGCTCGACCTGGACCGGCCAGTCGCCGTCCTGCTGGTGTCGGTGCTGCACTTCGTCGGGGCCACCCACGACCCGGTCGAGTTGCTGGCCGTGCTCCGGGACGCCATCGCGCCGGGCAGCTACCTGGTCATCTCGTACGCCACGCCGACCGCGGACCCGAGGACCAACCAGCAGTTGCTGGACGTCTACAAGCACAGCAACGCCCTCGGCGCGCCGCGCTATCTCGATACTGTGCGGCGCTTCTTCACTGGGTTCGAGCTGGTCGAGCCGGGGCTGGTGCTGATCTCGCAGTGGCGGCCGGAAACGGCGGAGGAGGCGACCGCGGTCCGCAGCGACGCCGCGTTCTACGCCGCCGTCGCGCACAAGCCGTAAAGCCGAGTCGTCCGCGATCCGGCCCGCCGGCGCGATCGGCGTCACTGCTCCCCTGGGGGTTACCCCGACGCCGATATCGGTGGCTTCCCCGATTGGCCGCGCGGTGATCGCGGGTGAGGCTGGCCGCATGACGACGACCGCCGCACGGCCGGGCATCGAAGCCCGCGTGACCGGGCGGGCGGCCCGAACCGCGGTCCTGCGTCGGCGGGCACGCGCGGCCCGGATCCGCGGCCTGCACGTCCGAGCCGTCGTCATCCGGGCGCCGATCGGCGACCCCGGCGACGGCACCGACCCGCCCGACCGACTCAGCCAGACGTGGTCGCCGGACCCAGTCGACCGGCCGGACTGGCCGGGCCCGGCGACCCGGCTCACCCCGAACGGGCCCACGCCGTCGATCGCACCGGCCACGACGTCCCGGCCGGCCGCCGAGCCGACCGTCCGGCGGCCGGCGTGATAGCCGAGCTTGCCGCGTTCGCCGGCTGGACGTACCTCGTCGCCAAAGATCCACGGGACACCCCCTAGTGCGGTCGGATCGGGGGCACGCCCGTGCGCGGCACGTCCAGCGCGACCCGCAGCTGGTAGCGGTCGGCGCGGTAGGTCGAGACGGCCAGCTCGATCGGGGTGCCGGCGGCGAACGACCGCCGCTGCAGCAGCAGCACGGCGCTGCCGGCGGGCAGCTCGAGCAGGGTGGCATCGGCCGGGTCGACGATGCCGGCCTCGATGGTCTGCTCGCCGGAGTCGAGCAGCACCCCGAACTTCTGCGCCAGCAGGTCGTACAGCGACCGGTCGGCGAGCGACTCGGCGGCCAGCCCGGGCGCGACCGCCCGCGGGATGTGCGAGCGCTCGACCGCCATCGGGATCCCGTCGGCGGTGCGCAGCCGCTCGACCACGTGCACCGGGTCGCCCGGCTCGATGCCCAGCGTGCGGGCCAGGTGGGCGCTGGCCGCCGCGGTGCGCCGGTCCAGGTCGCGGGACCCCGGCCGCAGCCCGCGCGCCTGCATGTCCTCGGTGAACGAGGCGAGCCGGAGCGGCATCTCGATCTTCGGTCTGGCGACGAACGTCCCCTTGCCCTGCACCCGGTAGAGCCGGCCCTCCGAAACCAGGTGATCGACCGCCTGCCGGACGGTCATCCGGGACAGCCCGTACCGTTGAGACAGCTCGCGCTCCGACGGGATCGCCTGGTCGACCCCGAGTTCGGTCTCGACCAGGTCGAGCAGGATCTCGCGGAGCTGGAAGTACTTCGGGACGGGGCTGGCATGGTCGATCCCCGACGCGTCGAGCCGGACCCCGGGCGGCGGATGGACGACGTCGACGCCCGGCAGTCCGCGGCTCCCTTCAGGCATTGCGCCCCTCCTCTCCTCGGCCTAGAGTCAGCCACTGGTCTGTACTGGTCTAGTCGGGACTAGACCAGCAACCGGTGCCTTTTGTCAATGTCCGGAGGCCAGTGTGCTCGTGATTTCCGCGCCGCGGGTCGTCACCGATGGAGTGGTGCTTGGCCCCGCCACCGTCGCCGTGTCCGGCGGTGCCGTGGTCGGCGTCGCAGAAGGTGCCGGCTACCGGGGCCGGCCGGCCGACGTCCGGCTGCCCTCTGGGCTGCTCTCCGCCGGTCTCGTCGACATCCAGGTCAACGGCTGCTTCGGGATCGACCTGGTGGACGCCGAGCCGGCCGAGTGGGCGACCGTGTGCCGGCGGCTGCCGGAGACCGGGGTCACCGCGTTCCTCCCGACGTTCATCACCGCGCCGGTGCCGGAGCTGGTCGGCGCGCTGCGCCGGACCGCCGCGTTGCTGCCCACCCTCACCGACGGGCTGGGCCCGCTCGGCTCCCGGGTGCTCGGCGTGCACGTCGAGGGGCCGTTCCTGGCCCCGCGCCGCCGCGGCGCGCACAACGTGGACTGGATGTGCGACCCGGAGCCGGCCGCGGTGGACGCGCTGCTTGCCGCGGCTCCGGGCCTGCTCCGGGTGCACACCCTGGCGCCCGAGCGGCCTGGCGCGCTGGACGCGATCCGCCGGTTCGCCGCGGCCGGGGTGCTCGTCTCGGTCGGGCACAGCAACGCCACCGCGGCCGAGGTGGAGGCGGCCGCGGATGCCGGGGCCCGGATGGTCACCCACCTGTTCAACGCGCAGCGCCCGCTGCACCACCGGGAGCCCGGCGTGGTCGGGCAGGCCCTGGTCGACCCGCGGCTGAGCTGTGGGCTCATCGCTGACCTGCACCACGTCGCCGGGCCGGTCTGCCGGCTGGCGTTCCAGGCGGCGCCGGGACGGATCGTGCTGGTCACCGACGCGGTGGCGGCGGCAGGGATGCCGCCCGGGCGGTACGTGCTGGGTGGCCAGGAGGTGGTGGTCGACCCCGGCGGGCTGCCGCTGCGTGCGGATGGCACCATCTCCGGCTCCGGGCTGCGGCTGGACGACGCGGTCGCGAACATGGTCGCCGAGGGCGTCGACCTGCTCACCGCGCTGGACGCGGCGACCCGGCTGCCGGCCGACCTGATGGGCCGGCCCGACCTCGGCCGGATCGCCCCCGGGGCCGCGGCGGACCTGGTCTGGCTGAGCGACGACCTGCGCGCCAGGGCCACCTGGATCGGCGGCGAGCTGGTGCACGGGGACGTGTCCGGCGCGGTGCCGGCATGACCGCGGCCGGCCACTCCCCGTCGATCTTGGTTGCGCCAACGCGTCTCGGCGGGCCAGGAGGTTGACTTGGCCAAGATCGACGGTAGGAGGGCAACGTGACCGCGCCGACCCGGATGCGGGCGGAGATCGGCGAGCAGCCGGCCGCCCTGCGTCGGACCCTGGACGCGCTGCTGCCCCGGGTGCCCGAGCTCCGGGCGCTGGCCGGGCGCATCCGGCAGGTGCTGTTCATCGCCAGGGGCTCGTCCGACAACGCCGCGCTGTACGGCCGGTACCTGTGCGAGGCCCGCGCCGGCCTGCTGGCCACCCCGGCGTCCCCGTCGATCGCCACGATCTACCGGCGGCGGCTCGACCTCTCCGGCGTGCTCGCGGTGGCGCTGTCCCAGTCCGGCCGGACCGAGGAGATCGTGGAGACGCTCGGCTGGGCCGGCGACTGCGGCGCGGCCACCGTCGCGATCAGCAATCAGGAGGGCTCGCCGCTCGCCGAGGTCGCCGCGGTCGCACTGGTCACCGCGGCCGGACCGGAGCTCGCCCTGCCGGCGACCAAGACCTACACCGCGCAGCTCGCCGCGCTGGCCGTGCTCGGGCTCGCGCTGGGTCCGGACGGCGCGCCGGCGGAGGAGTTCCGGGCGGCGGTGTCCCGGGCCGGCGACGCCGCTGAGGCGCTTCTCGACGTGGCGCCGGCCGCCGAGGAGCTGGCCGCCGGGCTGGTCGGGGTACGCGGCGTGGTGGTCTCCGGGCGGGGTTACGCCTCGTCCACCGCGCTGGAGCTGGCCCTGAAGTTCAAGGAGGCCTGCTACCTGAACGCGAGCGGCCTGTCCTACGCGGACCTGCTGCACGGTCCGATCGCGGTGGTCGGCCCGGACACGCCCGCGCTGCTGGTCGCCGCCGACCGCGGTCCGGTGCTGCCCGGGGTGCTGAGCCTCGCCGGGCGGGTCCGCTCCGGCGGTGCCCGGGCGTACGGTATCGGCGGCGGTGTCGAGCTGGCCGCCGCGTGCGACCGGGCGCTGCCGGGACCCGACCTGCCCGAGGAGGTGGCGCCGCTGGCCCTGGTGCTGCCCGGCCAGCTCGTCGTCGAGAGCCTGGCCCGCCGGCTCGGCGTCGACCCGGACGCGCCGCGCGGCCTGCGCAAGGTGACCCAGACCGACGTGACCCAGGCCGACGTGACCCAGACCGACGTGACGCAGACCGAGTCGACGGTCCGTCCTGACTAGGGGGTGCGTGGTGGCGGACAAGGCCGAAGACATCGTCGCCGGGCTCGGTGGCGCCGGCAACATCCTGCACATCGAGCCGTGCACGACCCGGCTGCGCATCGAGGTACGCGGTCCGTCCCTAGTGGACACTGCTGCGTTGAAGAAGGCTGGGGCGTATGGGGTGCTGGCCTCCGGCCGGGTCGTCCAGGTCGTGGTCGGTACGGAGGCGGACACGCTGGCCGGCGACATCGAGGACTGCTGGAGTGACCGCCGGCCCGACCTCCAAAGTGGACACCGCGTTGGCCGTGCTCGCGCCGGTGCCGGGGCGGGCGGTGCCGCTGGCGCAGGTGCCGGACCCGGTGTTCGCCGAGGCGATGGTCGGCCCGGGTACCGCGATCGACCCGGTGCGCACGGCCGGGGTCGCGGTCGCCCGGTGGACGGGCGGATCGCGACCTTGCACCCACCCGCGTTCGTGGTCGTCGCCGGCACCGGACGCGGCGTGCTGGTCCATCTCGGCCTGGACACCGTCCAGCTGAAGGGCGAGGGTTCGAGTTGCTGGTGGGGCCCGGCGAGGAAGTCCGCACCGGCCAGCCGATGGTGCGCTGGGATCCCGCGGCGGTTGCCGCCGGCGGCCGGTCGCCGATCTGCCCGGTGATCGCGCTGGACTCCGCCCCGGACCGGCTTGCCGACCTGCGCGAGGCCGGCGAGGTGCGAGCCGGCGACCTCCTGTTCCGCTGGACCTGATGGGATGGCTACGGTGACCGAGCAGCTGACCGGGCCGGCGGTCGACGAGTCCCGGGTGGACTCCCCGACCGAAGGTCGCAACCCGCGGAGCGTCGAGATCGACTGTCTGTCCACGTTGGACGTGCTCAGGCTGTTGAACGCGGAGGACGCCACCGTGGCCGGCGCGGTGGCCGCCGCGCTGCACGACCTCGCCGCGGCCGTCGACCTGGTGGTCGCCGCGCTGGCCGGCGGCGGGCGGGTGCACTACCTCGGGGCGGGCACGTCCGGCCGGTTGGCCGCGCAGGACGCCGACGAGCTGGGCCCCACCTACGGGCTGGAGCCGGGCCGGGTGGTCGCGCACGTGGCGGCGTACGCGGACGACGCCGGGTCGACCCGCCCGAGCACCACGGCAGACGGCGAGACCGGCGCCGGGTCGACCGGCCGGAGCACCGCCGCGCATGGCGATACCCGCGCCGGGTCGACCCGCCCGAGCACCGCAGCGGACGGCGAGGACGACGCGGTCACCGGCGCGGACGACGCCGGGTCGACCCGCCCGAGCACCGCAGCGGACGGCGAGGCCGGCGAGGGCAGCGCCGGGTCGACCCGCCCGAGCACCGCAGCGGACGGCGAGGACGACGCGGTCAGCGGCGCGGCGCTGGGCGCCGCGGCTGGCCCGGACGACGTGGTGATCGGGATCACCGCCAGCGCCAGGACCCCGTACGTGGTGGCCGCACTCTCCGCGGCACGGAGGGCCGGGGCGGCCACTGTGCTGATCGGTTCGAACCCGCGCGCGCCGCTCGGCGCCGAGGTCGACGTGCACGTCTGCCTCGACACCGGCCCGGAGGCGGTCACCGGCTCCACCCGGCTCAAAGCCGGCACCGCCCAGAAGATGGCGCTGAACGCGCTGTCCACCGCGGCGATGGTCCGGCTCGGCCGGACCTGGTCGGATCTCATGATCGGCGCGGTAGCGACCAACGCGAAGCTGCGCGGCCGGCTGGTGCACGCGCTGGTCGCGGCGACCGGCGAGGACCCGCAGGATTGCGCCGCCGCGCTGGACGCGGCCCGCGGGGACGGCCGGGCCGCCCTCGTCGCCCTGCTCGGCGCCGTGTCGGTGGACACCGCCCGCGCCGCGCTCGCCGAAGCCGGTGGTTCCCCGCGCGCCGCCCTCGCCACCCTCGCCAGCCGCCGCGGGTGACGACCCGGCTCACTCGCGGTCGTCGTCGTCGACGATGTGCACGGCGGCCTCCTCGGCGGAGGCTCCGGCGCCGGAGATGCCGACGTCGTGGGCGACCAGATCTTCCTCCGAGTCCGAGTGGGCGCCCTCGTCGTCGGCGACCAGCCGGCCGGCGCGGCGCTCGGGCTGCTCGAACGAGGGGGCCGGCACGTCGAGGTCCCCGCCCTCGGCGACCAGCGACCCGTGCAGCGCCGGGTCCTCCGCCTCGCGCTCGGTGGCCACCTCCGCGTCGTCCTCGTCGTCGGCGGCGGCGAACACGTCCGGCTCCTCCTCGGAGAGCCGGAGGTCCAGCGACTCGCCCGCCCGCTCCTCCGCCATCGTGGTGCCGAAGTCACCGTGCCCCGGCGGCCGGTCCGGGGGCACCCAGCTCGTGTCGTACAGGTTGGCCTCGTCCTCGGCCGGGTCGCCCTGGTCGATCGCGTCCAGGCTGTCCGATATCTCCTCGCCGGAAGCGTCGTCATCCGGGTCCGGCATGGCCTCGTACGGGTCGGATGGCTCGGGCGCGTCGTACTCGTTCGGCCCCTTGCTCATCGCTACCTCCGGCTCGGGCCGCTCAGCGGCGGCTGATCTGCAGGACCTGCAGTGTGGTGCCCTGCTGGCAGTAGCTGAAAACGCCGGTCAGGACTGCGGCGCGGATCCGGATCGGCACCTGCATCGGGACCCCGCTGAGCGTAGTGCCCCCGGCGCCGACCAGGACGTACTGCTTGCCGGCCGCGTGGAACACGACGCACCCCGGCTCGACGCCCCGCTCGGCGACCCCGTCGAGCTGGACGGTCGGCGCCCGCGGCGGCTGCCGGGTGCCGGTCGGTGAGCCCGGTGCCGGCGAGGTCGCAGCCGGCGAGGTCGCAGCCGGCGGGCTCGTGGGCTGGCCCGCCCCGGTGCCGCCGGTGCCGGTGGTTGGAGCGCAGCCGGCCAGCGGGATCACGGCCGCGAGCCCGGCGACGAAGCCGGCGACGAAGCCGGCGACGTGTGTGAGTCGGCGCATTCTGCTGAGACGGCATTCGCCCGAACGCCGTTCCCGCTCGGCGGCAGATGCACCCGATCGGCCCAGGCCGAGCCGAGGTGACGCCCCCGGTCCGCAGAGGCGCCACCGCGGCCGGGTGCCTCAGCTGACGTTCACCGCGGTGTCGTCGACCACGAAGCTCGTCTGCAGCGAGACGTCCTCGGTACCGGTGAACTTCACCGTCACCGTCTGCCCGGCGAAGCCGGACAGCGAGAACGACTTCTGCGAGTAGCCGGAGGCGTGGTTGAGGTTCGAGTAGGTGGCCAGCGTGGTCGAGCCGGCCTGCACGGTGAGCCTGTCGTACGCGACGCTGGTCGTCGTCTCGGCCGTGTCGATGTGCAGCCAGAACGAGAACGTGTACGACGTGCACCCGGACGGCAGCGTCACCGACTGGGACAGCGTGTCGGTGTGGGTGGTGCCGTAGCCGTCCAGCCAGGCGTCCCAGGTCCCGGAGTGCGGCGGCTCACCGGACGAGCCCCACTGCCCGATCACCCCCGAGGTCGCCGACCACGAGGCCGAGCCGGACTCGAAGCCCGGGTTGGCCAGCTTCTGGCCTGGCGTGCAGCCGCCACCCCCGCCACCGCCGTTCACGAACGCGGCGGTGCCGTTCGGGGTGCCCAGGCCGGTCGGCCCGTCCCAGCCGGCGCCGGCGTGGCACCAGATCGACGGCGAGCAGGAGCCGTTGCTGCCGGTGGTCACGTCGAACAGGGAGGAGGTGTGCGCCCACGGGTAGGCGGCCGGGTAGGTGCCGGCGGCCGGGGTGCCGGCCAGCGCGTACACCGAGGCGATGACCGGCGAGGAGACGCTGGTGCCGCCGAAGACCTGCCAGCCGGAGGACTGGTAGGTGTCGTAGACCGCGACGCCGGTGTTCGGGTCGGCGACCGCGGACACGTCCGCGTTCGCCTTCCGCGAGCACTGGGTGACCGAGGTCTGCCAGGACGGCTTGCTCTCGATCGCCGAGCAGCCGCTGCCGGCGCCGCTCCAGGCCGACTCGCTCCAGCCGCGACCGGTGCCGGTACGGGTCAGCGAGGTGCCGCCGACCGCCGTCACGAACGACGACGACGCCGGGTACTCCACCCCGTAGCCGGAGTCACCGGTGCTGGCGGTGACCGCCACGCCCGGGTGGTTGTAGAACGAGTCCGCCGACGTCTCGCCGCCGCCGTAGGAGTTCGACACGAACTTCGCGCCGAGCGAGACCGCCGTGTTCACCGCGGTACCGAGGTTGCTGATGGTGGCCGAGTTCGCCTCCACCAGCAGGATGTGGCAGTTCGGGCAGACCGCGCTGACCATGTCGATGTCCAGCGCGATCTCGCTCCCCCAGCCCGCGTCCGGCGCGGGCAGCGGCGAGCTCTGCCCGTTCTGGTTGACCTTGCGGAAGCAGCCGTTCGCGGTGGTGCACGCCGGCAGCCCGTACTGGGAGCGGTAGGTAGCCAGGTCCGACTCGGCGGTCGGCAGGTCCTGGGCGTCCACGATCGCCACCGTCTGCCCGGACCCACCCGACCCGGACGGCAGCACGTACGCGCTCTGCAGGTCGGCCGGGCCGTACCCAGACGGGGTGACATTCGGCAGCACGCCGGTGCTGGCGGCGGTGTCGGTCCGGATCATCGCGTTGCAGTGCATCACGCCAGCAGGGGTGGCGGCGGAGCAGGCTCTGCGGACCGGATGGCTGATCGGGGATGCGGCCGTCTGGCCGGGCGCGGCTACCGCCGGTCCGGCTGCTGGCCAGACCGCGACAACGACCGCGACCGCTGCGGCGAACGACAGCGTCGCTCTGCGCATAGGTGCCTCCTCGTGGGAGAAACAGGATTCGGCGGGCAGGCTATCCAATCGGCGGTCTGCGAGCATGGGCCGAACGGTGTACACGAAAGGGCCGGAGAGGCTACACCTCCCCGGCCCTTTCGCCCGGACCCCGCTAGTCGTCGCGCAGCGAGATGCTCTGCGTGTAGGCGTCCTGGTTGGGTGGGGTCACCCCGGGCCGGCCGCGGAAGTCGGTCCAGCACGGGTGGATGCGCAGGTCGGTGCCGATCGCCATCGCCGAGTAGTCGCCGATGAACACGCCCTGGATCTCCTCACCGTTCGGGCCGATGGCGAGGAACTGGATCCGCGGGTCCGCCGACTGGGTGGTGATCCGGTGGATCCGGGCGCGGCCCAGCCCGCTCGTCCCGGACGACCGCCAGTACGCGTAGTCCAGGAAGTACCCGTCCGGGTCGTAGTGCCGGGTGTAGGACGACACCGCGACCGTCCCGCGGTACGCCGCCACCGCGCCGAAGAACTCGTCCTGCGGGGTGCCGACCACGACCGGCGCCGACCAGTTCGCGCCGCCCCGGGAGCTCGACACGATGTTGTCGCCGTTGGTCCTGATCGACGCGCCGGTGTTGGGGTCGTACTGCCCATTCCGGTCGTCGTTCCAGGTCACGTACAGCCGGTCGACGACCGGGTCGTAGGCGAGCTGCGGGAAGCTGTTCTCCCGGAAGTTCTCCCCGATCAGGGTGGCCGGGAAGTCGTAGTTCGTGTCGACGATCGCGTGGCTGAACGTCGCGCCGTGGTCGTGCGAGGTGGATACCACGGTGGCGTCCCGGTCACCGGCCTGGTTGCAGGCCAGCGTCGAGCAGACCGACGCCTCGTACGCCACGTACAGCGTGCCGTCCCGGCCGACCCGCGGGTTGGAGCCCTGGTCGTACGGGGTGATGCCGCCGGTGAAGCCGGCCAGCGTCGGGGCCACCTGGTTGGCCGCGGACCAGGTGTCGCCGAGATCGGCGGAGGCGGAGACCACGATCGGCGACTGCAGGTAGTTCCCGCCCGGGAACTCGTACCGCGTCCAGGTCACGTACGCCCGCGCGCTGAACAGGTCCGCGCCCACCCAGATCTTGTCGTTGAAGACCTCGGTCGGCTGCGGGGTGCCGGTACTGTCGACCCCGTCCAGCGCCAGGATGTGCGGCTCGCTCCAGGTCAGCCCGCCGTCGTGCGAGACGTTGACCGCGATCGCGCTGGCCATCTGGAACGCCGGGCCGAACGGCAGCGCCCGGCTGAACACGATATTTCCGTAGTAGACGGTGTTGTCCGGTCCGAACGCGATGGTCGGGTCGCCCGCGGCGTCCATGTAGGACAGTGCGCCGGTGCCGCCGGTGGCGAAGGTGAGGTGCGGCAGCTGGAGGTTGCTCCAGGTGCGGCCGCCGTCGAAGCTGGTGTACGCCCAGCCGGTGGTGTCGTTGCGGTTCTCCCGGCTGTTGAACACCCGGTAGTCGTTGCTGCCGGCCACGATGTTGCGCGGGTTGGCCGGGTTGACCGCGATCGTGGTCTCGTTCTGCGCGGCGTTGCATCCGGTCTGCGAGCCGGCCTGGACGATGGTGTCCCCGACGATCTGGTCCACGCTCGGCGCAGGGTTGCCGTAGACGTTCGTCCGGCCGATGAAGCTCTGGCACAGCGCGGACTGCGTTGGGGAGTCGAAGTCCTCGTGCTCGTTGTCCGCGAGCACCTGCTTCAGCAGTTCGTTGTGCGGGCGGCCGGTGGCGGATGCCGCGTGGCTACCGACGGTGGCCAGGGCGAGCGACGCGACGAGGCTTACGGCCCCGAGCACCGCCGCCCGGCTGAGAGGGAAGGGTTTCACGCGCATCACCTCTCTGTGGCCGGCAGGAAAGTCAGCCTAGGCGGGCCGGTCGCATCGCACGGGGCTTGTCACGAGGTCGTCATCTAGCCGGCCGGGGGTGGTGGGTACGTTCGGGTCGTGGACGCTCGACAGCGCGGAGCGCGGGACTTCCGCATCACCCCACCGGCAAACTGGTACCTGCTCGACCTGGATCCGGCGACCCGGGACGAATCGGCCGCGAAGCTGGTGGAGCACCGGTTCGGCGGCGCGGACGATCCCGAGGTCGTGGCCGCGCGTCGCGAGTTCGAGCTGCCCACCGTCGCCCGGCGGGCCCAGCAGGCCGGTGTGGTGCGGGCCGCGCTGATGGACATGGTGGTGGATGGCGTCCCGCTGTCCGCCTCACTGATGGTCGTGCTGGGCACGGCGCCGCGGGACTCGAACGGCAAGCCGGCGGCCGATCCGGAGACGCTCTCCCGGCTGCTGCTGGCCCTCGGCGACAGCGGCGGGGCGGCCGGCGACGGCGGCGAGCCGGCCGAGGCGGTCACGCTGCCGGCCGGGCCCGCGGTGCGGGTGCGCCGGGTCACCGGCGGCGAGCCGAGCGGGACGAACGGGACGGACGAGCCGACCGCCGAGACCCGCTACTTCGTCGCCGTACCGGACTCGGACGCGATGCTGGTGCTCACGTTCGTCACCCCGAACGTCGACTACCGGTGGCACTTCGACGAGCTGTTCGACCGGATCGCCCGGACCCTGGAGTGGACATGAGCACCGCGAAGCCAACCAGCAAGGACTGGACCCCGGCCCAGCCGCCGACCGGGGTGGGCCTGGCCGACCTGCGCGCGGCCGCCAGCAACTGCCGGGCCTGCCCGCTGTGGGAGCCGGCCACCCAGACGGTGTTCGGCAACGGCCCGGCGGACGCCCGGGTGGTGCTGGTCGGCGAGCAGCCCGGCGACGTCGAGGACCGCCGCGGCGAGCCGTTCGTCGGGCCGGCCGGCCGGCTGCTGGACAAGGCACTGGTCGAGGCCGGCATCGACCGTTCGCTCACCTATGTCACGAATGCGGTGAAGCACTTCCGGTTCACCCCGACGCCGAAGCGCCGGCTGCACCAGACGCCCGGGCCGGAGCACATCGCGGCCTGCCGGCCCTGGCTGGACGCCGAGCTGTCGCTGATCTCGCCGGAGCTGGTCGTGGTCCTGGGGGCCACCGCGGGCCGCGCGCTGCTCGGGTCGTCGTTCCGGATCACCAAGCAGCGGGGTCAGCTCATGCCGTTCGAGAGCCCCGGCGGCGGCGAGGACGCCGGGGTGCACTCGGCCTGGATCATGGCCACCACCCACCCGTCCGCCGTGCTGCGGGTGCCGGAGCAGGACCGCGGGGCGGCGTACGACGCCCTCGTCGCCGACCTCCGGGTCGGCGCCCAAGCCCTGGCCTGACCGACCCCCTGGCCCGACCCCCTAGCGCGGCGGTGGAGCGGCCGGCGGGGTGTAGCGGAGCAGGGCCGGGACGGCGGCGGCCACCACGACCACGATGACCGCGCAGGCGATGCCGCCGGCGACCCAGGAGACGGTCGCGCCGGCCAGCGCGGCGGTCGCACCGGCCCGCAGGTCGCCGATCCGCGGGCCCCCGGTGACCACCACGATGAACACGCCCTGCAGCCGGCCACGCATCTCGTCCGGGGCGTAGACCTGCAGGATCGTCTGCCGGAACACGGCCGACACCAGGTCGGCGGCACCGGCCACGGCCAGCAGCAGCACGGCCAGCCAGAGCGAGCCGGCCAGCCCGGCGACGGCGACCGCGACCCCCCAGCCGACGATGGCCGCAACCAGCGCGACACCCTGCCGGCGCACCCGGCCGATCCAGCCGGACGACAGCCCGCCCAGCACGGCGCCGATCGCGATCGACGCGTACAGCCAGCCCACTGCGGCGGTGCCGCCGAACCGGGTCTCGCCCACCTCCGGGAATAACGCCCGGGGCATCGCGAAGATCATCGCGACCAGGTCGACGACGAACGACATGAGCAGCACCCGGCGGGCCAGGATGAACCGCAGCCCCTCGACCACCGAGCGCAGCTCGACCCCGGACGGGGTCCGGCCCGGCTCCCCGCCGCCCGGCAGCGGCGGCAGCGCGGGCAGCCGGAGCGCCGCGTACAGCGCCACCGTGAACAGCGCCGCGTCGACCGCGTACGCCGAGGCGAAGCCGCCGAACCGGGCGATCACCACGCCGGCCAGCAGCGGGCCGGCGACCGTTCCGAGGTTCGTGACGGTGAAGTTCAGCGTGTTCGCCGCCGGCACCAGGTGCATCGGGATCAGTCGCGGGGTGATCGCGTTGCGTACCGGAGACTCCACCGCGACCCCGGCCGACTGCACCGCGACCAGGCCGAGGATCAGCGCGAGGCTGTCCAGTCCGAGCACCGCCTGGGCCAGCAGCGCCAGGGTGACCGCCCAGACCACGCAGGACGAGACGAGCAGCAGCAGCCGGCGGTCCACCGCGTCGGCGAACGCGCCGCCCCACAGCCCGAAGACGATCAGCGGCACCAGCGCGACCAGCCCGATCATGCCCACCCAGAACGAGGACCGGCTGATCTGGTACACCTGCACCGGCACCGCCACCGCGGTGAGCTGGTAGCCGACGAACGACACGCCCTGGCCGACGAACAACCGCCGGAAGTCCGGCTGCCGCAGCGGCGCGGTGTCGATGGCGACCCGGCGCAGCCGGGAGCCCAGCACCGTCATCGGGGCACCGTCATCGGGGCACCGTCATCGGGGCACCGTCATCGGGGCACCGTCATCGGGGCACCGTCATCGGGGGCGGCGTCACCGGCCCATCGTCACCGGGCCGCCGTCGTTGGGCCAACCGTGGCCGAGCCAACGGGGACGAGGCGAAGTCCTTGCGAGCCCCATGTGTCGCGGCCAACGGTTACGGGGCCAACCGCTCCACCACCCACTCCCCCGCCTGGCCGACCGGCTCACCCGGTGACGCGAGCCGGTATCGCAGCCGGTCGTGCAGCCGGTCCGGCCGACCCTGCCAGAACTCGACCGTCTCGGGTGCCACCCGGAATCCGCCCCAGTGCTCCGGCGGCGGCATGTCCGCCCCCTCCGGCCAGCGCGCCTCCACCTCCGCGACGGCCCGCTCCAGCCACTCCCGGGACGGGATCACCTCGGACTGCGGGCTGGCCCAGGCGGCCAGCCGGGACCGGTACGGCCGGGAGCCGAAGTACCGGATCGTGTCCTCCCGACCGATCCGCCGTACCGAGCCACCGACCAGCACCTGCCGCTCCAGCGGCACCCAGCTGAACACCAGCGCGGCGTACGGGTTGGCGGCCAGCGCGCGGGCCTTGCCGGACCGGTAGTTGGTGTAGAACACGAACCCGTGCCGGTCGACCGCCTTCATCAGCACGGTCCGGGCGCCTGGCCGGCCGTCCTCGCCGGCGGTGGCCAGCACCATCGCGTTCGGCTCGACCAGCAGGCCGGACTCGACCGCCGCGGCGAACCATCGGTCGAACTGCTCCCACCACGTCTCGGCCAGCTCCGATTCGGACAGATCGCCAGCTCGGTATACCCGCCGCATGCTGGCAACCCGGTCGCCGTCGCTCACAGTCAGGGAGTTTCGCCCACCCGCCGAGGTTCATGTCGCGCGGGTTACCAGCAAGTCGGCAAGATGGAGGAAACAATCGCCGCTACATGGCAACGACGAGACTCTTCAGACGCTGGGAGACACCCATGCCGGACGACTTCAAGGCTGGTCTGGAGGGCATCGTCGCCTTCGAGACTGAGATCGCCGAACCAGACAGGGAGGGCAGTGCCCTCCGATACCGGGGCGTAGACATCGAGGACCTCGTCGGCCGGGTGTCCTTCGGCAACGTGTGGGGGCTGCTGGTCGACGGCAGGTTCAACCCCGGGCTGCCGCCGGCCGAGCCGTTCCCGATCCCGGTGCACTCCGGCGATATCCGGGTCGACGTGCAGAGCGCGATCGCCATGATGACGCCGTACTGGGGGCTACACCAGTTGATCGACATCGGTGAGGAGCAGGCCAGGGACGACCTGGCCCGCATCTCGGTCACCGCGATGTCGTTCGTGGCCCAGTCCGCCCGCGGGCTCGGCCTGCCGGCGGTGCCGCAGAGCGAGATCGACAAGGCCAAGTCGATCGTCGAGCGGTTCATGATCCGCTGGCGGGGCGAGCCCGACCCAAACCACATCAAGGCGGTCGACGCGTACTTCGTGTCGGCGGCCGAGCACGGGATGAACGCGTCCACGTTCACCGCCCGGGTGGTGGCCTCCACCGGAGCCGACGTGGCCGCGTGCATCTCCTCGGCGATCGGCGCGCTGTCCGGGCCGCTGCACGGCGGCGCGCCGGCCCGGGTGCTGCGGATGCTGGACGAGGTCGAGCGGACTGGCGATCCGGTCGGCTACGTCAAGGCGGCGCTGGACCGCAGGGAGCGGCTGATGGGCTTCGGTCACCGGGTGTACCGGGCCGAGGACCCGCGCGCCCGGGTGCTGCGGCGCACCGCCAAGGAGCTCGGCTCGCACCGGGTGGAGGTCGCCGAGGCGCTGGAGAAGGCCGCGATCGAGGAGCTCACCGCCCGCCACCCGGACCGGCCGCTGCGGACCAACGTCGAGTTCTGGTCCGCCGTGGTGCTCGACTACGCCCAAGTGCCGCCGCACATGTTCACCTCGATGTTCACCTGCGCGCGCACCGCGGGGTGGAGCGCCCACATCATGGAGCAGATCCGCGCCCACCGGCTGATCCGCCCGTCGGCCCGGTACATCGGCCCCGGCCCGCGCGGGCCGGAGCAGGTCGACGGGTACGACCACATGATGGTCCCGGTACGCGCCTAGCATCGAGCGCCACCCGCCCGATGACGACCTCGGTCCCGGGGTGGCGGCCGGGTGCCCCAGCCCGGGCGTGATCCGGGCCGCGCCCGCTGGGACACTGTCCGAGTGACCGAGCTGGCCCAGATCACCCTGCCGGAGGACGTCAAACCGCGGGACGGCCGGTTCGGGTGTGGGCCGTCGAAGGTGCGGACGGAGGCGTTGGCCTCGCTGGCCGGCGCGGGCGCGGCGGTCATGGGCACCTCGCACCGGCAGGCCCCGGTGCGTGGCCTGGTGCGCCGGGTGCGGGACGGCCTGCGCGAGCTGTTCGGCCTGCCCGAGGGGTACGAGGTGGTGCTCGGCAACGGGGGCTCGACCGCGTTCTGGGACGCAGCGGCGTTCGGCCTGGTCCGTCACCGGGCTCAGCACCTGGTGTTCGGCGAGTTCTCCGGGAAGTTCGCGGCGGTGACCCGGGGAGCGCCGTTCCTGGCCGACCCGTCGATCCGGCAGGCCGAGCCGGGCGACGCCCCCGTGCCGCAGCCGGAGTCCGGCGTGGACGCCTACGCCTGGCCGCAGAACGAGACCTCCACCGGGGTCATGACCACCGTCCGCCGGGTGGCCGGCGCGGACGACGGGGCGCTGGTGCTGGTCGACGCGACCTCCGGCGCCGGCGGGCTGCCCATGGACCCGACCCAGGTGGACGCCTACTACTTCGCGCCGCAGAAGAGCTTCGGCTCCGACGGCGGTCTCTGGATCGCCCTGCTCTCCCCGGCCGCGCTGGACCGGATCCGGGAGATCGCGGCGAGCGGCCGGTGGATCCCGCCGTTCCTCGACCTGGCCACCGCGGTGGACAACTCGCGGCAGCAGCAGACCTACAACACGCCGGCGATCGGGACCCTCTGGCTGCTGGCCGACCAGCTGGACTGGCTCTCCGAGCGCGGCGGCCTCGACTGGGCGGTGGCGCGGACCAGCGACTCGTCCAGCCGGCTGTACGGCTGGGCGGAGAAGGCGCCGTACGCCGAGCCGTTCGTGACCGACCCGGCGCTGCGCTCGCTGGTCGTCGGCACCATCGACTTCGACCACTCCGTCGACGCCGCCACGGTCGCCAAGGTGCTGCGCGCGAACGGCATCCTGGACACCGAGCCGTACCGCAAGCTCGGCCGCAACCAGCTGCGGATCGGCATGTTCCCGGCGGTCGACCCGGACGACGTGCAGGCGCTGACCGCCTGCATCGACCACGTGGTGAGCCGGCTGGCATAGCGGAGCCGGCTGGCATAGCGGAGCCGCCCGGCCCGCGTCCGTTCTGCTGGACGCGAGGGGGCGGGCGGACGCGGAGCGCGAGGTCCGGCAGTTTCGTCGCGGAGCGGTCGGCGCCGCCCTGTTCCGGGCCGCGTGCCTGCTCACCGGCGACCGCGGCGACGGCGAGACCTGCTGCAGGACGCGCTGGTCCGCAGCTGCCGTTCGACCCGCCGGACTCCGTGATCCAACCCAGACGCCCGACTACGCCGCGTGTCCTGCACGGGATCGACGCAGGTCAGCGGCATAGTGGTTGGGGCAACGGGGAGCGTGAGGCACAGGGGGCAGCGGATGCGACAGCTACGACTCGTCGGGCTGGCGGACGACGGCGCCCACCTGGTGGTCGAGGCGCCGACCGGGGACCGGTTCCGGCTGGCGGTGGACGAGCGGCTGCGCGCGGCCTGCCGGGGTGACCTGTCCCGGCTCGGCCAGATCGACATCGACCTGGACAGCGGGCTGCGGCCGAAGGAGATCCAGGCCCGGGTACGGGCCGGCGAGTCGCCCGAGCAGGTCGCGGCCGAGGCCAGGGTGCCGTTGGACCGGGTGCTCCGGTTCGCCTACCCCGTGGTGCAGGAACGGCTGCGGGTGGCCGCCCAGGCCCGGGCCACCCGGGTGCGCCGGGGCGGGTCGACCCCGGCCGAGACGCTGGCCGAGCTGGTGAACGAGCGGCTGGTCGACCGCGGCACCGACGCAACGACGCTGGCCTGGGACGCCTGGCGCCGCGAGGACGGCTCCTGGACGGTACGGCTGCGCTGGCGGGGCACCCGGGAGCACAGCGCGACCTGGACGTTCGACCTGCCGGCCCGGACCCTGCACGCCGAGGACCCGGCCGCCGAGCAGCTGATCGCGCAGGAGTTCCAGCTGCGCACGATCACCCCGGTGACGCCGCTGGCGGCGGCCGCCCGGGCCCAGCAGCCGGCCGGGTCGTCGCCGGCCGGCGAGCGGGGCGGGGCCGGCGAGCGGGGCGGGGCCGGCGACCGGGGCCCCACGGCCAGCGCGGGCGGCACCGCCGGCGAGCGGGGCCGGGCCGGCGAGCGGGGCGGGGCCGGCGAGCGGGGCGGGGCCGGCGAGCGGGGCGGGGCCGGCGAGCGGGGCGGGGCCGGCGAACGGGGTCGCACGGCCGGCGCCGGCGCCGCCGAGGCGGACGGGGGGGCCGATCCGGACACCGACGCCGGGACCGGCGAGGGGGACGGCGACGGCGCGGACGACCGTGCCCGCCGGGCGCACGTGCCCGCGTGGGACGACATCCTGCTTGGCGTCCGCCGCCGGCGGGCGCCCTGAGGCCCGTCATCGCACCCAAATTGAGGTGAGGACCGCCCCCCTCGCGGTTAGCCTCGACTGTCGTGGCAGAGCGACAGCGGCGGCGGATGCTGCGGTCGCTGTTGCGGGTGCGGGACTACGTCCGTCCGTACGCCGGGCGGATGCTCATCATGGTCGGCGCGGCGATGCTGTCCGAGCTGCTGCCGGTGGTCATCCCGTTCATCACCAAGCGGATCATCGACGGCCCGCTGCATAGCGGCGACCGCGGTGCCCTGCTGCCGCTCGCCGGGCTGGCTCTCGCCCTCGGGCTGGCCGAGGCGAGCATGATCCTGGTCCGCCGCTGGGTGATGACCCGGTCGGCGCTCGGCATCGAGACCGACCTGCGCAACGCCCTGTACGCGCACCTGCAACGGCTGCCGGTGGCGTTCCACGACCGCTGGCAGACCGGCCAGCTGCTGTCCCGGGTCACCGGCGACCTGGCCACGATCCGCCGGTTCTTCGGCTTCGGGCTGGTGTTCTTCGTCGTCAACGCGACCATGCTGGTGGTGGTCGAGGTACTGCTGCTGCTCACCTACTGGCCGCTCGGCCTGCTGGTCGCCCTGTCCGGGCTGCCGCTGACCCTGGGGTCGCTGCACTTCGAGCGGCGGTACGCCGTCGAGGCCCGCCGGGTGCAGGACCTGCTGGGCGAGCTGGCCACCGCCGCCGAAGAGGCCGCTGGTGGCATCCGGGCGATCAAGTCGTTCGGCCGCCGCCGGCTGAAGCTGGAGGAGTTCCTGGACCGCGCCAGGACGCTGCGGGCCGCCGAGCTGCGGAAGATCAGGGTGCTGGCGCTGTTCTGGGCGCTGATCGAGGTGCAACCGCAGACCGTGCTCGGGGTGGTCGTGCTGCTCGGTGCGGTCGCGGTGGCGCACGGCGCGCTGACCCTCGGCGGGCTGGTCGCGTTCGTGTCCCTGTTCCTGCTGCTGGTCTGGCCGATCGAGTCGCTGGGCTGGATCCTGGCGCAGGCGCAGGAGGCGGACACCGCCGCCGAGCGGATCTACGAGGTGCTGGACACCCCGCCGACCGTCACCGACCGGCCCGGCGTCCGTCCAGTGTCCATTCAGGAGGGTCGGCTGCGGTTCGAGCGGGTCGGCTTCCGGTATCCCGGCTCGGCCGACCCGGTGCTCCAGGACGTCGAGCTGGAGATCGCGCCGGGCGAGACGGTGGCCCTGGTCGGTGCGACCGGGTCGGGCAAGACGACGGTCACCTCGCTGGTGGCACGGCTGTACGACGTGACCGAAGGCCGGGTGACGATCGACGGCACCGACGTCCGCGACCTGCCGCTGGCCCAGCTGCGCAGCCTGGTCGCCACCGCGTTCGAAGATCCGACGCTGTTCTCGGCCAGCGTCCAGGAGAATCTCACCCTCGGCCGGGCGGAGGCCTCCGCGGAGGAGGTGACCGAGGCGATCCGGGTCGCCCAGGCCGAGTTCGTGTACGCGCTGCCGTGGGGGCTGGACACCCGGATCGGCGAGCAGGGCCTGTCCCTGTCCGGTGGTCAGCGGCAGCGACTGGCACTGGCCCGCGCAGTGCTCGGCCGGCCGCGGCTGCTGGTGCTGGACGACCCACTGTCCGCATTGGACGTCCACACCGAGGCGCTGGTGGAGGAGGCGCTGCGCCGGGTGCTGGCCAGCACGACCGCGCTGGTGGTCGCGCACCGGCCGTCGACGGTGCTGCTCGCCGACCGGGTCGCGCTGCTCGACGGCGGCACGATCGCCGCCATCGGCACGCACAGCGCGCTGCTGGAGACCGTGCCCGCCTACCGCGCCCTGCTCGCCCAGGAGTCCGACCTGCAACCGGCCACCGCGGAGGCCGCCTCATGACCGCACCCACAGCCACCAGCACGGTCGACCGGCACCGGTCGGCCCTCGAGACCACCCCGATAGCCACCAGCACGGTCCACCGGCACCGGTCGGCCCTCAAGACCACCCCCACCACCCCGCGGGCCGCCTCATGACCACCCCCACCGGCGCGGTCGACTGGCGTGGGGTCGGCGCCGAGGACGTCGACGAGCTGCCGGACCGGATCGGGATCCTGCTCCGCGCCCGCAGCCGCCGGCTGCTGCGGTCGCTGCTGCGCCCGCACCGGCGGGCACTGTGGACGCTGGTCGGGCTCGTCCTGGTGCAGAACTCGGCCGCGATGGCCGGGCCGTGGCTGGTCGGCATCGGCATCGACCGCGGCATCCCTGCGGTGCGGTCCGGCGACTGGGCGCCGCTGGGCGCGGTGTTCGGCGCGCTGCTCGGCTGTGCGGCCGTCGACGGGGTGCTGCGCACCGCGTTCCTGATCCGCACCGGGCGGATCGGCCAGGACGTCCTGCTCGACCTGCGCCGCCGGGTGTTCGACCACTTCCAGCGGCTGTCCCTGGCGTTCCACGAGCGGTACACCTCCGGCCGGGTGGTCTCCCGGCTCACCTCCGACCTCGACTCGCTGGACGAGCTGCTGGACGCCGGGCTGGACGGGCTGATCACCGCGTTCTTGATGGTCACCTCGACCACGGTGATCCTGCTGCTGCTCGACCTGCCGCTCGCGCTGGTCACCCTCGCCACGTTCGTGCCGCTGTGGCTGCTGACCCGGTGGTTCCGGAAGCGCTCGTTCGCCGCCTACCGGCGCACCCGGGAGAGTGTCGCGCTGCTCATCGTGCAGTTCGTGGAGTCGCTCGGCGGGATCCGCGCGGTGCAGGCCTTCCGCCGGGAGCCGCGCAACGAGGCCATCTTCGGCGAGCTGAACCACGACTTCCGGCGAGCCAATGCGCGCTCGTTCCGGCTGATCGCGCTGTTCGTGCCCGGGGTGACCGCGCTGGACGCGGTCGCGACCTCGGCGGTGCTGCTGTACGGCGGGTACCGGGTGCTGGACGGCGAGCTGCGGGTCGGCGTGCTCACCTCGTTCCTGCTCTACCTGGTCCGGTTCTTCGAGCCGATGCAGGACATCGCGGTGTTCTACAACTCCTTCCAGTCGGCCACCGCTGCGCTGGAGAAACTGTCCGGGGTGCTCGAGGAGGAGCCGTCGGTGGGAGAGCCGGACGACCCGGTCCGGCTGCCGGCGGGCGGGCCGGGCGCGGTGTCGTTCCGGGCCGTGCGGTTCGGCTACCGGGACCCAGGGGGTCTGCCGCAGACCTTCGGCGGCGCCCACGGCGCCCAGACGCCGACCGGCGGCGTTGTCCACCACCCCACGAAAACGCTCCGCGTCCCCGCCGGTTGGCTGCGCAGGCGCGACACCCGAGGCGCTCCACGTTTCCGCAGGGACCCCGGATGCGTCGCCGATACAACTCCCCCGCTATCGGACTCCTCCTCCGCCTTGCCGGATCAACGTCTGGACCGCCGCGGGCATCCACCAAGGTCTACGGCAGACCCCCTTGTGCTGCCGAACCTGAGCCTGACCATCCCGGCCGGCCAGACGGTCGCGCTGGTCGGCCCGACCGGCGCGGGCAAGTCGACGCTGGCCAGGCTGCTGGCCCGGTTCTACGACCCGCGGTCCGGGCAGGTGCTGCTGGACGGCGTCGACCTGCGCCGGCTCACCGAGGCGGACCTGCGCCGGGCGATCGTCATGGTCACCCAGGAGAACTACCTATTCTCCGGCTCGGTCGCCGACAACATCGGCTTCGGCCGGCCGGACGCGTCCCGCGCCGAGATCGAGGCCGCGGCTCGGGCGATCGGCGCGGACGAGTTCATCGCCGCGCTGCCCGAGCGGTACGACACCGACGTGCGCAAGCGCGGTGGCCGGCTGTCCGCCGGCCAGCGCCAGCTGGTCGCGTTCGCCCGGGCGTTCCTGGCCGATCCGTCCGTGCTGATCCTGGACGAGGCGACGTCCTCGCTGGACGTGCCGAGCGAGCGCCTGGTCCAGCGCGCTCTGCAGACGATCCTGGCCGACCGCACCGCGCTGATCATCGCCCACCGGCTGTCCACAGTGGAGATCGCGGACCGGGTGCTGGTGATGGAGGCCGGCCGCATCGTCGAGGACGGCACGCCGGCCGAACTGGTCGGCGGCACCGGGCGGTTCGCCAGCCTGCACCGCGCCTGGCGGGACAGCCTGGTCTGACGGCGCGCGGCCTCCCGCCGCCGACCCGTGCGCAGTGCCCGGGGTGACGACGTCGGCCCGCGGGTGACGACTTCGGCGCCAGGTGACGACATATAACCAGTCACCCGCGACCGAGGTCGTCACTGGCAGGCCAAAGTCGTCACCCGCCGGCGGGGCGGGGCAGTGGGCGGGTGTGGTGGAACGCGACGGCGGCGGCGGTGGCCAGGTTGAGCGAGTCCACGCCGGGCTCCATCGGGATCCGCACCCGCAGGTCCGCGGCGGCCAGGGCGGAGGCGCTGAGTCCCGGGCCCTCGGCGCCGAGCAACAGCGCAGTGCGGGCCAGGGTGGTGGGGTCGAGGTCGGTGAGCGGGACGGCCGGCGGCTTCGGGGTGAGCGCGAGCAGGGTGAACCCGGCCGAGCGCACCGTGGCCAGCGCACCCGGCCAGGGGGTGAGCGACGCGAACGGCATCCGCAGGACGTGGCCCATGGACACCCGGACGCTGCGCCGGTAGAGCGGGTCGGCGCAGCCGGCGCCGAGCAGCACGGCGTGCACGCCGAGCGCGGCGGCGTTGCGGAACAGGGCGCCGAGGTTCTCGTGGTCGTTCACGCCCTCCAGCACCGCGATCCGGCTGGCCCGGGCGAGCACGTCGGGCACCGCCGGGACCGGGGCCCGGTCGGCCGAGGCGAGCACGCCGCGGTTGAGGTGGAAGCCGACCAGGGTGGCCATCAGGTCGGCGCCGGCGACGTAGACCGGCGCCGGCCTCCCGGCCAGGTCCGCGTCGAGCGCCTCGATCCGGGCGGCGACGCCGAGCACGGCCCGCACCGGGTACGGCGAGTCGAGCAGCCGGCGCACCACCGGCACCCCCTCGGCGATGACCAGGCCGCGCCCGCCCGGGCGGTCCGGCCGCCGGTCGGCGCTGGTCAGGTCGCGGAAGTCGGCCAGCCGCGGGTCACCGGGATCGTCCACCGGCACCGCTCGCACGGCGACCGATTCTCCGGGACCGGTCAGCTCGCCCGCAGCCGGGTCACGTCCAGGGTGTGGCTGACCGGGACCGCGTCGGCCAGCCGCCGGTCGTGCGTGATCAGCACCAGCGTCCCGTCGTACCCGTCCAGCGCCGCCTCCAGCTGCTCGATCGCCGGCAGGTCGAGGTGGTTCGTCGGCTCGTCCAGCACGAGGCAGGTGGTGCCGCGGGCCTGGAAGAGCGCCAGCCCGACCCGGGTGCGCTCCCCTGGGGACAGCGAGTCGGCCGGCCGGAGCACCACGTCGGCGCCGACCCGGAACTTCGCCAGCAGCGTCCGGACCTCTTCGGCGGGCAGCCCGGACAGGCCCCGGAACACCTCGAGCAGCGGAGCGGCCCCGCGCAGCTCCCGCCGGGTCTGGTCCAGCTCGCCGACCACCACGCCGGGGCCGGCCCGCCGCTCGCCGGCGGCCAGCGGGAGCCGTCCGAGCAGCGCGTCGATCAGCGTGGTCTTGCCGCTGCCGTTCGGCCCGGTGACCCGCAGCCGGTCGCCGGCATGCACCTCGAGGTCGAACGGCCCGAGCCGAATGTCGCCGCGCGCGATGACCGCGTCGCGCAGCGCGAACACCACCTCGCTGCCTCGCCCGGCCGACGGCAGGCGCAGCCGCAGCTCCCACGGGTCGCGCGGCTCCTCGACCTGCTCCAGCCGGGCCAGCTCGCGCTCGGCGACGGTTGCCTTGGCGCCGGACCGCTGGGAGCGCTGCACCTCCCGCCACCGGATCGACTTGTCGTTGTCCGGGGCGCGGCGCGGGTTCGCCGCCCGGGCGGCACCGGCGCGGGCCCACTCGCGCTGCCGGCGGGCCCGGTCGACCAGGCCCTGCCGGGTGGTCGCGTACTCCCGGTACGCCTGCTCGGCTCGGGCCCGGGCGGCCGCCCGCTCGTCCAGGTTGGCCTGCCAGCCGCCGCGGAACTCGACCAGGCCGTGGCTGAACTCGTCGATCTCGACCACCCGGTCGACGGTGCGGGCCAGGAACTCGCGGTCGTGCGAGACCAGCACCAGCGCTCCGGCGTAGCCGCCGACCAGGCGCTCGCGTCTCGCCGGACAACGCGCTGGCTTCCTGCGGCACGTGCACGACCGACGCGCTCGCCGGATGCCGGTGGACCGTGCCCGACTCGGGTCGGAGCTCACCGGCGAGGACTCGTAGCAGCGTGGTCTTGCCGACCCCGTTCGGCCCGAGCACCGCCACCCGGTCGCCGCTCGACACGGTCAGGTCGACCCGGTCCAGGATCGTCGCCGCCGCGTGCGACACGGTGACTCCTCTGGCGCGCAACGACGTGGACACTAGGGCCTGTCGCCTGGAGCTTCGGCGGCGCGGGACGATGCCCAGCCGCCGACCGGCTTCGTTGTCCACCACCCCACGAGAACGCTCCGCGTCAGCACCGGTCGGCAGCGGCCGTCCGGCAGCGATGACGCTCCAGGTTTCCGCGGGGAACCCGGATGCCTCGCCGATATGTCCAATATCGACTCCTCTCCGCCTCGCCGGACCTACGCCTGGACGCCGCCCGCATCCACCAGGATCCAGGCGATGGGCCCTGTCCAGTGTCTCCGCTCCGGGCGGCGTTGCCGAGCGACTTTTCACCGCGGGGCTGTGTTCAGCGCAGCGTTCAGCCGGGCAGCGGCCATCCGGTGAGCCGCTCGTACCGCGGCCGGGGGCCGAGGTGGCTGCGCATCAGCACCACCTCGGTGACCCGGAACGGCGGCCCGCGGTAGTCGGCCAGTGCGGCCACGGTGCGCCGGTCGACCACGTCACCGGCACGCCACCGGCCCAGGGTGAGGTGCGGGTGGTACGGCCGCCGGTCCACCCGCACGCCGGCCCGGCGCGCCGCCCGGCCGGTCGCCCTGGCCAGCGCGCCGAGCCGGTCGACATCGCCCGGCTCGCCGGCCACCCCGACCCACAGCACCTGCGGGGCTCCCCTCGACGGAAACGTGCCGACTGTGGACAGTCGCAAGTGGATGGCGCGGTAGTCCGACGGCACGGCGCCGAGCTCGGTGGTCAACCGATCCAGCCGATCCGAGCGATCCTCGGCAAGCTCGCCGAGGAACGTCAGCGTCAGGTGCCACCGACCGCGGTCGATCCAGCGCGGTCCGCCGGGCAGCGCGCGCAACGGCTCGACCGCTCGTTCGAGATGGTCGACGGCGGCGGGGTCCGGTTCGACCGCGACGAAGAGCCGCAGCGCTACCTCGCCACCGGACTGAGCCGCAGGCCGGCCGGCTCTGGCGCCCCCTCCACCCGCAGCCGCTCGAGCTCGCGGCCCCAGGCCGCCGCCGGCAACGGCGCGGCGACTGCGACCTCGACCAGGCCGACGACCAGCGACAAGCCGCCCACGACTGCGACCGTACGGCCGGACCCCAGGGACGACAAGCCCGACCCTGGCGGGCGGGGCCAGCCGCGGGCTGGCCGGTGCTCTCGGCCGGCACGGGGCCGGCGACCGGGCGGGACGGCGGGGCGCGGGGCCGGCGACCGGGCGGGACGGCGGGGTGCGGGGCCGGCGACCCGGCGGGACGGCGGCCGCGGTCGACCGGCTACCCGGCCGCGCGCTGGTCGGTGACCTCGGCCGGCGCCGGGCCGGCGACGGCACGGGGCGGCGGCCATGGGGCTGGCCGGCCGGCCGGCGGGGCCGCCGCAGTCGGCGTCCGCGCCGGGCGTAGCCGGATCGCGACCCGCCGGGAGAACAGCAGGCCAAGCATCACTGCGAACAGTGCGCAGGCGGCGCCGCCGCCGAGCAACCCGGCGCGCGGGCCGAACCTGTCCGCGAGCACCCCGATGGTCGGCGCACCGAGCGGGGTGCCGCCCATGAAGCAGAGCAGGTACAGGGCCATCACCCGGCCGCGGACGGTCGGATCCACGCCGAGCTGGACCGAGGTGTTCGCCGCGGTTGTGAACGAGAGCGCAGCCGCTCCGGCCGGCAGCAAGGCGATCGCGAAAGCGAGGTAGGTCGGCATCGCCCCGACCCCGACCTCGAGCAGCCCGAACACGACCGCGGCGGCCAGCAGGAAACCCGGCTGCGGCCGCTCCCGCCGCCTGGTCGCCAGCAGCGCTCCGGCCAGCGAGCCGACCGCGAGCGCGGTGGACAGCAGGCCGTACGACCCCGCACCACGACCGAAGACGTTCCGGGCCACCAGCGCCAGGGTGATCTGGAAGTTCAACCCGAACGTGCCGACCACGAAAACGAGCAGCATGGTCAGCAGCAGGTCCGGCCGGCGCCGGACGTACCGCAGGCCTTCCCGCAGCTGACCCCGCGCCCTGGCCACCGGCGGCGCGCGGTGCAGCTCGGAGCCGCGCATCAGCGCCAGCCCGCAGATCACCGCCAGGGTGGAGCCGGCGTTCGCGAGGAACACCCAGCCGGTGCCGATCGCGTTGATCAACACACCGGCAGCCGCCGGACCGACGATGCGCGCGCTGTTGAACGTGGCCGAGTTCAGCCCGACCGCGTTGGTCAGGTCGTCCGGGCCGACCATCTCCACCACGAACGACTGCCGGACCGGGATGTCCACCGCGCTGACCACCCCGAGCAGGCCGGCCAGCAGGTAGACGTGCCAGAGCTCGACCAGGCCGGTCACGTCCAGCAGGCCCAGCGCCAGGGCGACCCCGACCATCGCCCCCTGGGTGAGCATGAGCAGCCGGCGCTTGTCGTACCGGTCGGCCAGCACGCCGCCCCACAACGAGAAGAGCAGCGTCGGGCCGAACTGCAGCGCGGTGACGATGCCCAGCGCCGTGCCGCTGTTGGACAGGGTGAGGACAAGCCAGTCCTGGGCGACCCGCTGCATCCAGGTGCCGGTGAGCGAGACCACCTGACCCGACGCGTACAGCCGGTAGTTGCGTACCCGCAACGACCGGAACATCCCTCCGGTGATCGACCGAGCCGCCGTCACCGGCACATCACGGCCGGTCGCCTGAGCCCACGGTCACTCATGAGGCAACCAGCCGGCCGATCACGACGCTCGCCGCGCGCAGCGTGTCCCGGTCCGCGGCGGGCAGCTCGGCCAGCCGCATGGCCAGCCACGCCTCCCGCATCCGGACCTCCTGCGCCAGCAGGTCCCGGCCCGCCTCGGTGAGCTCGACCAGCGCCTGCCGGCCGTCGCTGGGATGCGGGCGGCGCAGCACCAGCCCGCGCTCCTCCAGCGCGGTGAGCACCCGGGTCATCGACGGCGGCTGCACCTTCTCGTGCGCGGCCAGCTCGCCCGGGGTGAGCGCGCCGTGCAGGTCCAATGTGGACAGCGCGGCGAGCTGGGTCAGGGTGACCGAGGTGTCGGCGCGCTGAGCGCGCAGCCGACGGTTGAGCCGGACCACGGACAGCCGCAGCGCGCTGGCCAACGCGACGTCTGCGGCGCTGGCCGCACTGGGTCCGCTCGCCGCGCTCGCGCTGCTCTCGGTCGTCACGCTGGGCATATAGTTAGCATACCTCACGATCTCGCCGAACGCCGCCGCGGCGCTACCCTGCGATACATGCACGAGCCGATGAGACCCGCCCCGGAGCCGCTGGACGTGGACGCGGTGCGGGTCTTGATCGGCGGCATCGTGCTGTGGTTCCTCGGGTTCGTGGTGCTGCTGCCGTTCCGGGCCCGGCTCGCCGCCGATGGTCACGAGATCTGGCTGTGGACCTGCCTGGCGGGCGTCGGTCTCGGGCTGATCGGCTTGCCGCTTGCCCTGCGCCAGCGGGCGGCCGCCCGGCGCGCGCGGGCCGCCCGCACCGCTCCGGCCCGCTCGCCGGTCGAGTCCGTCCTGCTGTCCGACGCCGGCCCGCCGGACCCGGACTGAGCGGTCCTTTGCCGCCGGCGTGACCAGGAAGGACGCAGGCGGGGGGCCGAGCCGGTCGTAGCGGCGGCAAAGGCGACGGGTTGGCCCGGTCTAGACCGCGTCCTCGGCGCGCAGCCGGGCGGCGTCCCGCGGGTTGGCCAGCGCCTCGGTCGCCGCCGCCCTGCGGTCCCAGCGGTCCAGCCGCCAGGCCAGGGCGCGGCCGAGCGCCCCGGGTCCGGCGGCGGCGTCCACGTGGTCGACGTCCCTGTCCGGCCACCAGTCGGCGCGCGTCCCGCCGGCGAGGGTCAGCGGGTCGTGCACGGCGACCTCGGCGCCTGGAACGGCGCCGCCGCACCGCTCGGCGGCGAGATCGGCGCCCGGCGCCACCGCCCAGCGCAGCCGGCGCACCGGCGTCGAGACGACCCGGCCGGGCACCAGGTCGGAGGCGAACGGCAACTCGAGCAGGTCGGCCACCGGGCCGGGAGCGCCGCCGGCCGGCACCACGGCCCGGCTGCCGAGCAGCGGGAGCAGGAACGGCAGGTCCAGCACCACGGCGGCCGCGCGCGGTGCGACCCGGTCGGGCGCCACCCGCACCCGGGCCGGCAGCTCCGGATCGGTCCCGTCGAGCGCCAGCGCCAGCCGCGGGTACACCTCGCGCAGCGTCGCCGCCGGGACCGTCCGCCGCGGGTCCGCGAGCCGGTGCAGCAGGTCCTCGGCCCGCTCCGGATCTGCCAACGCGTCGGCCAGCCCACCGAGGCAGCCGGCGAACCGCAGCAGCGACTCGTCGCCGGTCGCCGGTTCGTACAGGCCGGCCAGGTCGGCGCTCCCCGCCAGCCGCAGGCGGTCCGGGCGCCGGCCGCCGAGTACCGGATGTGTACTGATCCACCATCGGGTGTACGAGGGCACCGGCGCGTGCTGACCGCCGGGAAGGACTGCCAATGCGGGGTCGGCAACGCCCGGCAGCGTCGCCACCAGCGGCAGCGCGGCGTCCCAGGCGTCGGCCCGGACCAACTCGAGGTCGCGCACGGCGACGAGCTCGACCAGGCGCGGCGGCGCCGGCTGCGGCGGCAGTCGGTCGAGCACGGCCTCGTGCCAGTCCTCCTCGCCGTCCAGGTCGTGCTCGGGGATGCCGACCTCGGCATCAGGGGCACGGAGCACCGCGAAGGTGGCCAGCACGCCGACCGAGGTCAGCACCTCGGCGCCGAACCGCTCGGCCAGGGTGGGTTCGACCTGGCCGAGCGGGCCGTCCGGGTCCAGCACCGCGGCCAGCGGGGAGCCCGGCAGCAGCAGCTCGCCGGCCGGGTGCCAGTCTCCGTCCGCGCCGGGGAGCGCCAGCTCGGCTAGCCAGGGCAGCTCGCCCGGTGGTATCCGGGCCGCGGCGACGAGGGCGAGGACCGCCTCGGCGTACGGCTCCGGGTCCTCCTCGTCCAGCGATGCCTCGACCGCCGCCTGCACCCGATCGTCGGTGAGGACGCCACGGGGCGTGGCCGACAGCGCGCCCAGCCGCTCCAGCAGCGGGTGCGCCGCGTCCGGATGGACCACCCGCAGGCCGAGCGTCGAGGCCGCCTCGGCAGGCAGATCCGGGCCGGGCAGCAGCAGGCCGCGCACCCCGGTCACCATCCGGCCGTCGGCCAGCGGCACCGGGAGCGCGGCCAGCGCCTCCCGGTCCGGCGCGTCGGCCAGGCCGGCGTGGAGCCGCCGCCACCAGGCCGGAGGTCTGTCCATCCCGGACACGAGCTCGACGACGTCGGCGGTGCCGAGCCGGCGGACGCCGAGCGCGGTCAGCGGGGCCGCCATCGACCGCCCGGACCAGTCCGCCGGCAGCAGGCCTGGCACCGCGTCGGCCAGCGCCGCCACCAGCACCTCGCCGGCCGCGTCCACGACAACCGCGTCGGCCGCAGCCACCCGGCCGGACGGAGGCACCCCGGCGGCCGCGGCCGGCGACACGGCGGCCTCCGGCCAGCCACCAGCAACGGAATCCGGCCCGAAGGCGCCCGCCCCCGGCGCGCCCGGCGTGTCCGCGGACCACGCCGGACCCCGCGCATCCGAGCCCGGCAGCGCACCCGGGCCTGGCACATCCGGGCCCGGTGAACCCGGCGCGTGCCGTTCGGGGGCGGGCGGTGGGGGTGCCGTGGGCAGCCAGCGGGTGCGCCGCAGCGCGACGAGCACGGCACGGGAGAGCGCGGCGTCCAGTTCGGCCGCGGCCAGCTCGGCCCGGGGCACCAGGGCCAGCACGGCGGGGGTGGCCGGCAGGGCGGCGACCAGGGTGGCGTAGCCGTCGGCCGCCGCGCCGACCAGGAGGTCGGCGACCGGACCGGGCGCGACGTGCCGCCGGTCCGGTGCCAGCGGGAACGTGCCGATCAGCCGGGCCGGCAGGGACAGCGGCTCCTCGCTCGGCGTCGGCGCGTGTACCACCTGCCGGCCCGGCAGCGGCACCGGCTGCCCGTCCGAGCCGACCGGCACCGCCCAGGTGACCGTCCACTCCGGCCGGTCGCGCTCCTCGACCGGCCGGTCGGCGAGGAGCGCCGGCGGGAGGGTGCCGGCCGAGGTCCACACCTGCCAGTCCTGGACCCGGTCGCCGTCCCGCAGCCGAACAGTCCCGTTCGGACCATCCTCTCGGGACAGCCTGCGGCCCTCGACCTCGATCCGGGCGAGCCCGGGCAGCGCCAGCAGCAGGGTCGGCTCGAGTCCGGCCAAGGCGGCTCGCACCGCGGGCTCGGCGTCCGGCCGCAGCGGCAGCCGCACCTCGGTCGTGTACCCGGCTGGCGGCGCCCCGTCCGCCGGCCAGGGCAGCCGGAGCGCCGGCACCTGGCCGTTCCGTCGGCGCAGCTCCTCGGCCAGGGCGGGCAGCGCGGCGGCCTCGGCCAGCGTGTCCGGTGCGGAGAACCGCACCCCGCCGGTGGCGGACAGCAGCATCGGTGCGTCCGTCACCGCGCGCACCGCAGCGAACCCGACCCCGAACCGGCCGACCGTGCGCCCGTCCCGCTTGGCCGACGCGCGCAGCGTAGCCAGCGCCGCCACGCCGGCCGAGTCCAGCGCGGCGCCGGTGTTCGCGGCCCGCAGCTCGCCGTCCACCAGGGACAGTCTCAGCTCGCCGGGCACGCCGGCTCGGGACGCCGCGTCGGCGGCGTTCTGCGCGAGCTCGACCAGCAGCCGGTCCCGGTAGGCGCCGTGCACGAGGTCTTCCTCGGCGTTCGCGTCCTCCCGGAACCGGGCCGCGGACGCGGCCCAGGCCGCGAGCACGCGGGACCGGATCGCCTCGGTGTGGAACGGGTCCGCCGTCCGGTCGCCCGCATAGGGGTCGCCCGCGCGCCGGCCGGCCGGGGGGTGTGCCATCGACCTCAGCTGTGGCCGAGCGACTCGGCGTCCTCGGCGATCTCGGCGTCTTCGGCCGCCAGCCGGGCGTGCTCCTCGACGTCGAGCGCCGCGTCGTCGTACGGCGCCGCCTGCGGGCGCTCCGGCGGCGCGGCCTCGACCAGCGCCTCGGAGTGCGCGCCACAGCCGTGGTCGACCGCCACCACCTGGCCGTCCCGGGGCGCGAACTCGTTGCCGCACACCCCGAAGATCGCCCGCAGCGACCCGGCCACCGGCAGGAAGAACCCGCAGGTGCCGCACCGGCCGGGCGCATGCTGCGCCATCGGGGCGTTCGGCCCGCCGTCCCCGCCGTACCATCGCTCGGCGGTTTCCGTCCGGCCCAGCCGGGACATCACCCTGGCCCGTCCCAGGCCGATCTCGTCGGCGACCTCGGCGACCGCCGGGTCGTCGGACAGCAGGTAGGCCGGGGCCAGCCGGTCGTCGTCCGGCGCGGTCGGCAGCAGGTCACCGACCCCCAGGTCGCCCGGCCGCAGCCGCTCGGACCAGGGCAGCCAGGGTGGGGCGAGCAGCGCGCCGGCACCCGGCAGCAGCACGACCTCGTCGACCGTCACGTGCCGGGACCGCGGCGCCCTGGCCACGGTGACCGCCCAGCGCCAGCCCTGGTAGCCCCGGCTCAGCGCGGCGAACGAGTGGGTGACCACCCGGTCGGCCTCCGCCTCGATGCCGAGGTGGTCGCCGACTTCGCCGCCGGACGCCTCGCTCGCCGCGGCCCTGGCCAGGTCGACCGCGGCCGCGCAGGTCGGGTCGGCCCGGGAGGTCATCGCGGCGGTCGGCGTCACCCCGCCATTCTCGCGCATCCGGAGCCGCCTGACGCCGGGCGCCCCCCGGGGACCCGAGCACGGCCGGGAGCCGGCTGGTTGCAATGCGGCGTCCCACGAGATGTCCAACCCGAACGGTGCGGCAGGATGGTGACATGACGGTTCCGGGCGCGCCGGGTGGACCGCCGCGGCGCGGCCGCGGGCCGGGTGGCCGGCCCGGAGGCGGCGCCGGGGCAGGCGGCGCCGGGGCAGCACCGGATGGCGGCCCCGACCGGCAACGGAAGATCACCGTGACCCGGGTCGCCGCCGCCCGGACCCGGCACCTGGTCGGCAGCGGGGTGCGCCGGATCGGCGCGGCCAGCCGGGCCGGCGGGGCCCAGGAATCCGGGCTGACCGCGCTGATCTGGACGCACGCGGTCAACTACGCGGCCGACGCGATGATCGCGGTGTCGCTCGCCGGCACCATCTTCTTCTCCGCGGCCCGCAGCCAGCAGCGCGGCAACGTCGCGCTCTACCTGCTGGTCACGATGGCCCCGTTCGCGGTCGTGGCCCCGTTCATCGGGCCTGTGCTGGACCGGCTGCACCGAGGCCGGCGGCTGGCGCTGTCCGCCACCTCGGTCCTGCGGGCTCTGCTGGCCTGGGTGATGGCGGCCAACTTCGGCACCCCGTTTGCGCTCTACACCTGCGCGTTCGGGGTGCTGGTGCTGTCCAAGGCGTATGCCGTGCTCCGCGGCGCTTGCGTACCGCGCGTGCTACCCGGCCAGATGTCGCTGGTGGCCGCGAACGCCCGATTGTCGATCTTCGGGCTGGGAGCCGCGGCGGTCGCCGGGACGCTGCTCGGCGGCTTCGTGAAGATCTCCGGCAGCTATCCCTGGGCACTGCGGATCACCGCGGTGGTGTTCCTGTTCGCCGCGATCCTGGCGGTGCGGCTGCCCTCGGCCGTCGATTCGGCCGAGGGCGAGCAGGCCGCGACCGTGCTCCGACCGGCCCGGCCGGGGCGCCTGTGGAGCGGCGAGCCGCTGGGCATCCACGTGGTCACCGCACTGCGGGCGGCCGGCGCGCTGCGCGCGCTGGCCGGCTTCCTCACCCTGTTCCTGGTGTTCCTGATCCAGGACACCGCGCACGGGTTCGGCGCGGCCGCCGCGGTGGCCGGGCTGGCCGTCGCCGCCGGCGGCGGAAGCCTGGTCGGCACCATCCTGGGGGCCCGGCTGCGGCTGGCCCGACCGGACCCGGTGCTGCTCACCTCGATCGGGGCGGTCGCCGCGACCTGCGTGGTCGCGGCCCTGTCCTACAGCCTGTCCACCGCGATCCTGGTCGCCCTGCTCGCCGGCATCGCGAACAGCCTGGGCAAGCTGTGCCTCGACGCCATCATCCAGCGCGAGGTCCCGGACGCGCTGCGCGCCTCGGCGTTCGCCCGGTCCGAGACGCTGCTGCAACTGGCCTGGGTGTTCGGCGGCGGGCTGGGCATCGCGCTGCCGTCCAACGGCCGGATCGGGTTCTGGGTGGCCACCGTGCTGATGGTGCTCGCGTTCGCGGCGACCATGATCGGCAGCCGGCGGGCGCTGCGGCTGCGCCGCCGCCGTCCGGCCGGCCAGACAGCCAGCCCCGGCCACCCCGCCGCCCAGGCCGGCCACCCCGCCGCCCAGGCCGGCCACCCCGCCCAGGCCGGCCACCCCGCCGCCCAGGCCGGCCACCCCGCCCAGGCCGGCCACCCCGCCCAGGCCGGCCACCCAGCGCCGTCCGGCCACCCAGCGCCGTCCGGCCGGCCACCAGCGGCCGGCCAGGCACCGCCGCCCGGTTCGCCCCCGGTCGGCCGGCCACATCCGGCCCCGCCCGCGCCGTGAGCCGGATCCTGGTCGTGACCGCGGTGCCCGCCGAGGCGGACGCGGTGCTCGCCGGGCTGCCGGTGGCCGAGCAGATCGCGGTCGGGCCGTACCCCGGGCGCTGGGCCAAGGCCGGTGCCGGCGAGGTGGTGGTGCTGGCCGGAGGCGTCGGACCGGCCCGGGCGGCCGCCTGCGCCGGCACCGCGGTCGCGCTCGAGCGGCCCGACCTCGTGTTCAGCGCCGGGCTGGCCGGCGGCTTCGGCGGCCGGGCGGACATCGGCGACGTGGTCGTCGCGGACATCGTGGTGCACGCCGACCTGGGTGCGGACTCCCCGGACGGGTTCCGGTCGGTCGCGGACCTCGGCCTCGGCGAGGGGATGGTACGGCTGGCCGAGTCCGTGGTGGCTGGTGCCGCGGCCCGCACCGGCGGTGTCGTCGGTCCGGTGCTCACCGTCTCGACGGTGACCGGGACCGACGCCCGGGCCGCCGAGCTCGCCGGCCGGCACCGGCCGGTCGCGGAGGCGATGGAGGGCGCCGGCGTGCTCGCCGCGGCGTTGGTCCATGGCGTCCCGTTCGGCGAGCTGCGCGCGGTGAGCAACGCCGTGGGCCGGCGGGACCGGGCGAGCTGGGACCTGCCGCGAGCGCTCGACGCGCTGGGCCGCGCCTTCGCCCGGCTGCTCGCCGCGCCACTGCCCTGAGCGACCCAGGAGCGAACGCCAGCGCGGGCGGCGCGCCGCGAGCGCGCGGGAAACGCCGTGCGTGACGCCAGGAGCGAAGGCCGAGCGCGGGCGCCGTACCGCGATCGCACGGGAGTTACCGTGAGCGACATGGCGCTGTCGCTGGCCCACTCGCCGTGCCCGAACGACACGTTCGTGTTCCACGCCTGGGCGGCCGGGCTGATCCCGGGCGCGCTGCCGGTCGCGGTGACGTTCGCCGACGTGGACGTGACCAACGGCGCGGCCGAGCGCGGCGAGTACGACGTGGTCAAGGTGTCCTACGCGGCGCTGCCCTGGCTGCTGCGCGACTACGCTCTGCTCCCGTCCGGCGGCGCGCTCGGCCGGGGCTGCGGCCCGCTGGTGCTCACCGCCGGGCGGGCCGACCTGACCGGGGCGACGGTGGCGGTGCCCGGCGACCGCAGCACCGCCTATCTGCTCTTCCGGCTCTGGACCGGTTCCGCGGCCGGCCTCGGCGACCCGGCCCGCATCGAGGTGGTGCCGTTCGCTGCGATCATGCCGGGGGTACGCGACGGCCGGTACGGCGCCGGGCTGGTGATCCACGAGGCCCGGTTCACCTACCCGTCGTACCGCCTGCACTGCCTGGCCGACCTGGGCGCCTGGTGGGAGGAGGACACCGGGCTGCCGATCCCGCTGGGCGCGATCGTGGCTCGGCGGGCCCTGGACCTGCCCGCGCTGGCCGGGGCGGCCCGCGAGTCGGTCGAGCGGGCCTGGGCCGACCCGGCGGCGAGCCGGCAGTACGTGGCCGAGCACGCCCAGGAGATGGACCCGCAGGTGCAGCGGCGGCACATCGCGCTGTACGTCAACGACTTCACCCGTGACCTGGGCGAGGAGGGGTACGCCGCGGCGGGGACGCTGCTCGGGCGGGCGGCGGCGGCCGGGCTCGCTCCGGCCTGTCCGCCGCTGCGCTGAGCCGCCCGCGGTCGGAAGGGTGTCAGGCCTCCAGGTCGTCGGCCACGGCGCGTAGCACGGAGGCGACCTTGCGGGCGGTGCTGCGGTCCGGATACCGGCCCCGGCGGAACGAGTTCGACACTCCGTCGAGCAGCTTGATCAGATCCTCGACGATGATCGTCATCTCGTCCGGCGGCTTCCGCTGCGCCTTGACCACCGACGGCAGCGGCTCGAGCAGCCGCACTTGCAGCGCCTGGTCACCGCGCCGACCCTGAGCCACCCCGAACTCCACCCGCTGGCCGGGCTTGAGCTCCGTGGTGCCCGCCGGCAGCGCATCACGGTGCACGAAGACGTCTGCCCCGTCTTCGCGGGAAAGGAAGCCGAAGCCCTTCTCCGCGCTGAACCACTTGACCTTGCCGGTGGGCACACGTTCTCCAGTCATCGATCGCGAGTAGCGACGCCGTACCTGCTTCCGCGGCTCTCCAGGCTAGCGGGCGGCTCTCCGGTCGGCACCGCGATATGTGCGCCACCGGACATTGCGCGCGTCACCGGTACCGGTCCGGCTCGGCGAGCAGCTCGTTCATCGACCCGGAGCGGAAGCCTCGCGGGTCGACGCTGACGGAGCCGAAGCCGCGCACGACGCCGAGCAGGTCCGGCCGGCCGGCCAGCACCGGCGCGAGCGCCCGGTCGACCTCGACCCGCGCGTCGTCGCCGAGGTCGCGCACCCGCAGGTCACACACCAGGTACCCGGCGGCGGACAGCGCGCCGCGCAGGGCCGCCTCGGCCCGCTCCACCCGGCCGAGCCGGGCCGGCGTGATCGGCAGGCCGTAGGCCACCCGGCTGGACAGGCAGGCCGCCGCCGGCTTGTCCCAGGTGGACAGACCCCAGGCCCGGGAGGCGGCACGCACGTCCGGCTTGCTGAGGCCGGCGTCCAGCAGTGGGGTGACCGCGCCGCGCTCGGCGGCGGCCCGGATCCCCGGCCGGAACCCGGCTCGGGCGTCGTCCGCGTTCGTGCCGGTCGCCACGTGCGTCAGCTGCAGGGCGGCCGCCAGCGGGCCCAGCACGTCGAGCAGCTCGGCCTTGCAGAAGTAGCAGCGGTCACCTCCGTTCGCCTGGTACCCGTCCCGGGCCAGCTCGTCGGTGCGCGGCGTGTGATGCGGCACGCCGAGATCCGTCGCGAACGCCGCCGCGCCGGCCAGCTCGGCCGCCGGCAGCGACGGGGACACCGCGGTCGCCGCCATCACCCGCTCGGCGCCCAGCGCCCGTACGGCAGCAGCCAGCAGGAACGCCGAGTCGGAGCCCCCGGAGAACGCGACCAGCACGCTACCCAGCGCGCGCAGCCGCTCCTCCAGCGCCGCTATCCGAGCGCCGAGCCCGTCGGCCGCATTGCCACCCATGTCCCCAGGCTACGTATCACCCCTGGACGAGGTCGGCGGGGCGGAAGCTCACCTGGCACGGCCGGGCGACGGTCGCGGCCTGCTCGCCCACTGCCTTGGCGACCTCGACGTATACGGCATCACAGTCATGACAGACATGATCTACCTCCTTGGTCGGCATGTCACGAGCGTCCCAGAAGTCGCGGACCGGCGTCGGCAGCTGTCCACAGGGGACGATGAATCCACAGATCGAGCGAAACCCCTTGACAGATAAGGGCTAGGCGTGCTTCTGCGCGGCGACCTCCTGCAGGCCGAGCAGCTCGATCGAGCGCTCCCGCATCTCCACCTTGCGGATCTTGCCGGTGACCGTCATCGGGAACTCGCCGACGACGTGCACGTACCGGGGAATCTTGTAGTGGGCCAGCCTGCCGGCGCAGAACTCGCGCAGCCGCTCGGCGGTCAGCTCGGCTGCGCCGGGGCGCAGCCGCACCCAGACCATCAGCTCCTCGCCGTACTTGGCGTCCGGGACGCCGACCACCTGCGCGTCGACGATGTCCGGGTGCGAGTAGAGGAACTCCTCGACCTCACGCGGGTAGACGTTCTCGCCGCCGCGGATGATCAGATCCTTGATCCGGCCGACGATGTTGAGGTATCCGGCCTCGTCCATCACGCCGAGGTCGCCGGTGTGCATCCAGCGGGCGCTGTCGATCGCCTCGGCGGTCTTCTCCGGCTCGTTCCAGTACCCGAGCATCACCGAGTAGCCGCGGGTGCAGAACTCCCCCGGCGTGCCGCGCGGCACCGTCCGGCCGGTCTCCGGGTCGATGATCTTGACTTCGACATGCGGATGCACCTGGCCGACGGTGGACACCCGCCGGTCCAGGTCGTCGTCGGCCCGGGTCTGGGTGGACACCGGCGAGGTCTCGGTCATGCCGTAGCAGATCGTCACGTCCGTCATGCCCATGTCGCTGACCACCCGCTTCATCACCTCGACCGGGCAGGGCGAGCCAGCCATGATCCCGGTGCGCAGCGAGGACAGGTCATAGGAGGCGAAGTCCGGCTCGGCCAGCTCGGCGATGAACATGGTCGGCACCCCGTAGAGCGAGGTGCACCGCTCCTCGGCGACCGCACGCAGCGTGGTGGCCGGGTCGAAGCCCGGCGCCGGGATCACGATGCAGGCGCCGTGCGAGGTGGCGCCGAGGTTGCCCATCACCATCCCGAAGCAGTGGTAGAACGGCACCGGCACGCACACCCGGTCCCGCTCGGTGTAGCCGCACAGCTCCCCGACGAAGAAGCCGTTGTTGAGGATGTTGTGGTGGGACAGCGTCGCGCCCTTCGGGAACCCGGTGGTCCCGCTGGTGTACTGGATGTTGATCGGGTCGTCCGCGCTCAGCGTGTCCCGGAACGCGACCAGCGGGTCGCGGTCCGCGGCCCGGCCGCGGGCCATCAGATCCTCCCAGTCCGGGTCGCCGAGGAACTGCACGTCCCGCAGCTGCGGGCAGTCGGCCCGGACCTCGGCCACCATCGCCCGGTAGTCGCTGGTCTTGAACGCCGGCGCCGCCACCAGCAGCCGGATGCCGGCCTGACCCAGCACGTAGCGCAGCTCGTGCGAGCGGTACGCCGGGTTGATGTTGACCAGGATTGCGCCGATGCCAGCCGTGGCGTACTGGACGAACACCCACTCGGCGCAGTTCGGTGCCCAGATCCCGACCCGGTCTCCGGTCTGGATGCCCAGCTCGAGCAGGCCGAGCGCGCACGCCTCCACCTCGTCGGCGAGCTGCCGGTAGGTGTACCGACGGTCGGTGCCGCGGTCGACCAGCGCCTCCCGGTCCGGGTACGCGTCGACCATCCGCCGGAAGTTCTCGCCGATGGTGTCGCCCAGCAGCGGGACGGTCGAGGTGCCGGACGCGTACGAGGAAGCGGACATGAGACCTCCGACCGATCGGGGTGTCCCCCCTGCGGGTGCTGCCGCGATCGTCCCTCGCCCCGGCCCCGGCTGGTAACCCCCGCCCGCCGGCACCGCAGCCCCTCGGGGCAAGCCCGTCTGGCAGGCCCGCCGGGGCAAGCCCGTCGGACCGAGGCCGACCGAGCTGACCGAGCCGGCCTACTCGGCCGGCAGGTCACCTACCAGTCGCGGCCGGTCGTCCTCGCTGGGGTGCCGGTAGCGCAGCTGGTCGGTGGGCAGCGGGAACTGCACGTCCTCGCCGAACGGCGACAAGCCGCCCTGCACCTCGGCGGCGAACTCGCTGACTGGCAACCGATCGGCCGGCACCACCTGGCCGCGGTCCGCCTCCCGCCCGTCGGCCATGACCACCTCCTGCCCGGTTCCGGTGATCAGTGTCCCGCACCGCGGCGGGTCCTGTCAGGTGGGTGTCGTGCGCCCGCTGACGTACGGCGACGAACACGTACGTTCCGCTTGCAACCGGACGCGGAGAGGACGAGCATGACCCGGTCCGCCCGGTACGCCCGTCCCGCGCCGCCTCCTCACAGGTGAACGTGACAAGGGAGGAGGGCATGGCCACCCCCCCGGAGCCAGTCGTCCACCCCGACTCGCTCGTGCACGTGCAACTGTCCCCGGACCGGAGGACCGCGGGCCCCGGCACGCCGGCCCGGTTCGCGCTGTTCGTGGACAACCACGACCGCCGCGCCCGCGCCGTGAAGCTGCAGTTCGGCGGGGCGATGAGCCGGTACAGCCGGCCGCGGCTGCACACCCTGGACGTCATGTCGGGTGAGCAGCGGGAGGTGACCGTCGAGGTGTTCCCGCAGACGACCGCGCCGGAGGGCGGGCACGAGTACGAGCTGACCGTCACCGCGACCGATCTCACCGACGGCGCGTTCCTGGACCGGTCCGCCGCCAGGGTCGCGGTGGACCGCCGGGCGGACCTGAAGAGCCGCTCGGTCGGCCCGCAGCGAACCGTCGACTCGGACCCGCTGCGGCTGCGGTTCGTCGCCTACAACTCGGGCAACGTGGAGCTGCGGGTCGAGGTCTACTCCATCGACCCGTACCACTGGGTGCGGAACACCGGGCGGCAGCGAGCTCGTGACCGCGAGCGCGCGGTGCGCGCCGGGATCGACACGATGCTGGCCGAGACCGTCGCGGTCGAGTCGGTGCGCCCGGGCGAGCACTGGGAGCCCGAGGTCCCGGTGTCCGCCCCGCGGTACCCGATCGGGTTCGGGCCGCGCCGCTGGCTGGTCCCGGTGGGCGTGCGGGCCAGGGGCTTCTCGCCACTGTGCGTCTTCGTCGAGGTGGACCAACTGCCGCGCACCATCCTGCCGGTCCGGGTAGCCGTTCTCGGCGCCGCGGTGCTGGTCGCGCTGCTGGTCCTGACTGGGTTCATGGCCTATCTCACCGGCCGCTGAGGGCCGGCGACGACACGGCTCGGCGGTCGGGACGACGGCCCGGTCGGCGTCAGGCGCCGATCGCCCGGGCCACCGCGGGAGCGGACAGCGCACTGGCCGCGGCGGCCGACCCGTCCAGCTCGAAGTCGGCCACCGGGACCGGCCGGCCGAGCAGGAAGCCCTGGACGTGGTCGCAGCCGAGCAGGGCCAGCGCCTCGAGCTGCTCGGCCCGCTCGACCCCCTCCGCGGTCACGGTCAGGCCGAGTGCGTGCGACGTCTCCACGACCAACCGCACCATCGCGGCGTCCGGACCGTCTTCGTCCACTCCGGACACAAAGCTCCGGTCGATCTTGACGTCGTCCACCGCGAGGTCGCGCAGCAGCCGCAGCGAGGAGTATCCGGTGCCGAAGTCGTCCAGGGAGAGGTGCACGCCGAGGTCGCGCAGCTCAGCCAGCCGGCGCTGGGTCACCGCGTAGTCGGTGACCGCGGCCGTCTCGGTCAGCTCGAGCCGCAGCGACGAGGCGGCCAGGCCGGAGCGGTCCAGCGCGTCCCGCACCTCGCCGACCAGATCCGTGCCGACGATCTGCTGCGGGGAGAGGTTGACGCTCACCGGCAGCGGCACCCCGGCCGCCTGCCACCGGCTGGCCTGCCAGGTCGCCGCGTCCAGGACCAGCGCGCCGATCGGCACGATCAGGCCCACTGTCTCGGCGTACGGGATGAACTCGTCCGGCGGCACCAGCCGGCCGGTCTCGTCCTGCCAACGGACCAGGGCCTCGGCGCCGGTCAGCACCCCGTCCCGGAGCCGGTGGATCGGCTGCCAGTGCAGGTAAAGGCCGCCGTTCGTGATCGCCTCGCGGAGCCGGCGGGTCATCGACAGCTTGTCCACCGGCCGGTCGGCCGCCGGGTCGTACAGCTCGGCCCGGCCCCGGCCGGAGCTCTTGGCCCGGTGCATCGCGCTGTCCGCGCGGCGCAGCACGTGCTCCGGGCCCTCGGCCGGCTCGTCCACCACGCAGACACCGACGCTGGCCTGCAAGTGCAACTCGTGGTTGCCGAGCCGGACCGGGTCGCCGAGCACCACCAGCAGGCGGCGGGCGACGTCGAGCGCGACGGCGCTCGCCCCGTCACCGGGCAGCCGGTCCAGCAGCACCGCGAACTCGTCCCCGACCAGCCGGGCGACCTGGTCGGCAGGCTGCAGCGCCGAGCTGATCCGGCGGCCCGCCTCCATGATCAGCGCGTCGCCGACCTCGTACCCCAGGCTGTCGTTGATGTCCTTGAGCTGGCCGAGCTCGACCTGCAGCAGCCCGACCGGGGCGCCGGGGGATGCCGACGGCAGCCGGCGACCGACCTCGTCCATCATCCAGCGCCGGGTCGGCAGCCCGGTCAGCGGGTCGTACAGGGTGGTGTGTGCGAGCGCGCCGGCGAGCTTCGCGAACAGGTCCCAGGCGGAGTACATCCGGCGCTCGCCGGCGGCATCGACCACGGTCACCTCGTCGCCGGCGGCGTGCGGGCCGGACAGCAGCCGGCTCACCGCGTCGGCCAGGCTCAGCCCGGCCTCCAGCGCCGCGGCCGGTCGGTCCTCTTCGGACCCGGCGCCGTCCAGCGGGGTCAGCGACGCGGCAAGGTCGCCGAGATTGCGTAGCAGCCGGCCCTCGGAGTCGCGCAGGATGGCGGCACGCAACGCCGCTTCCAGCACCGGCTGCGCCACGTTCCCCCCTCCCTGCTCCCCTCGGGCAGGATCCGCGCTTCCGTCCCGGTGGGCAACCCGACTCGGGGAATCCAACCAGGAGATTAGGCGTATGTGCGACTACGAGTCAGTAGTTAACACGTCATGTAGTCGTACCGTCACAGGCCGTCCCGCACCGCAGGAGCTGGAACACTGGCCTGCGTGTCCGACGGCCCGCTGATCGTCCAGTCCGACAAGACCGTGCTGCTCGAGGTCGACCACCCGCTGGCGGCCGACGCGCGCGCCGCGATCGCTCCCTTCGCCGAGCTGGAGCGGTCCCCCGAGCACGTGCACACCTACCGGCTCACCCCGCTCGGCCTGTGGAACGCCCGGGCCGCCGGGCACGACGCCGAGCAGGCGGTCGACGCGCTGATGCGGTACAGCCGCTACCCGGTGCCGCACGCGCTGCTGGTCGACGTGGCCGAGACGATGGCCCGGTACGGGCGGCTGCAGCTGGTCAACTCGCCGGTGCACGGCCTGGTGCTGGTGTCGCTGGACCGGGCCGTGCTCGAAGAGGTGCTGCGGCAGCAGAAGATCGCCCCGATGCTCGGCGCCCGGGTCGACCCGGACACCGTGCTGGTGCACCCGAGCGAGCGCGGCCGGCTCAAGCAGGCGCTGCTGAAGGTCGGCTGGCCGGCCGATGACCTGGCCGGCTACGTCGACGGCGAGGCGCACCCGATCGCGCTGCACGAGCAGGGCTGGGCGCTGCGGCCCTACCAGCGGGAGGCGCTGGACGGCTTCTGGGCCGGCGGCTCCGGCGTGGTGGTGCTGCCCTGCGGCGCCGGCAAGACCCTGGTCGGCGCCGCGGCGATGGCCAGGGCGCAGGCCACCACGCTGATCCTGGTGACCAGCACGGTGGCCGGCCGGCAGTGGAAGCGGGAGCTGCTGGCCCGCACCTCGCTGACCGAGGCCGAGGTCGGTGAGTACTCCGGGGAGCGCAAGGAGATCCGCCCGGTCACCATCGCGACCTACCAGATCATGACCACCCGGCGGAAGGGCGAGTTCCGGCACCTGGAGCTGTTCGACACCCGCGACTGGGGCCTGATCGTCTACGACGAGGTGCACCTGCTGCCGGCGCCGATCTTCCGGCTCACCGCCGACCTGCAGTCCCGCCGCCGGCTCGGGCTGACCGCGACGCTGATCCGTGAGGACGGCCGGGAGGGCGACGTGTTCTCGCTGATCGGGCCGAAGCGGTACGACGCGCCGTGGAAGGACATCGAGTCGCAGGGCTGGATCGCACCGGCGGACTGCACCGAGGTGCGGGTGACGCTGACCGACGCGGAGCGGATGGAGTACGCCACCGCGGAGCCGGAGGACCGCTACCGGGTCGGGGCGACCGCACGCACCAAGCTGCCGGTGGTGCGCCGGTTGGTGCAGCGGCACGCGGGTGACCAGGTGCTGGTGATCGGCGCCTACCTGGACCAGCTCGACACGCTCGGCGAGGAGCTGGACGCGCCGGTGATCCAGGGCTCGACCACCACCCGGGAGCGGGAGCGGCTCTACGACGCGTTCCGCCGCGGCGAGGTGCCCACCCTGGTCGTCTCGAAGGTGGCCAACTTCTCCGTCGACCTGCCCGAGGCGGCGGTCGCCGTGCAGGTGTCCGGCACGTTCGGGTCCCGGCAGGAGGAGGCACAGCGGCTCGGCCGGGTGCTGCGGCCGAAGGCGGACGGGAAGACCGCGCACTTCTACGCGGTGGTCGCCCGGGACACGCTGGACGCCGAGTACGCCGCGCACCGGCAGCGGTTCCTGGCCGAGCAGGGCTACGCCTACACGATCGTGGACGCCGACGACATCCTCGGTCCGTCGCTGCCGGACATCAGCTGATAACTCGATCGGGTGGCGAATCCGGCCGCAACGTTAAGTGCGGCTCGGCGCCGGCTTAAGCCTCCCCCGACCGGTGGATACTCGCCATGGTCAACTTGACTTCACTCCTTACCAGTCGATACTTGACGCGCTCCTGATATCCACCCCGACTGGAAGGGATGTGGTGCTCGCCGAGGGCGGCGTCCTCGGCCGCCTGGTCGGCCGCTCCAGGCGACCGAACGTGTGGGTGAGGGGGGGTAACCGGACAGATCTGTCCAGTTACGGCGCGCTATTCGGAAACCGCCAACCGGGTCTGCCGTTCCGGGTCCTGCAGGCTCCCAGTTGGGCTGCCTGGGAAATCGGAAAGTCTCACGATTGCCCTGTCCGGAGGTCTCCGAATTGCGCGACGCACAGCAGAGCGTCCATCTTGTTGCGGCTACCGTTGGATTCATCTCGTTCGGTCTTCTCTGGCTCGGCACCATACTCGGGATCGGGCTCAAGAATGGGTGGGCGCTAACCCGGATCAGGCACGCGACGATCTACGGCAGCCACCAGACCGTGACCCTGGCCGGCCTGATCCTGGCGCTGGTACACGCGCTGGCCCAGCTTGCGGTGCCCGGCGGCCCGATCCGGTGGCTGGACGAATGGCTGCCGTTCGCCAGCCGGACGAAGCCGCTCGGGACCGGGCTCGGCGTGGTCGCGCTGGAGTTGATGGTCACGCTCGCGCTGTCCGTGCTGGTGCAGCGCCGGCTGGGATATCAGCGCTGGCGCTGGGTGCACTCGTTCGGTTACCTCGCCTTCGGGCTGATGGTCGGGCACGTGCTGCTGGCCGGCTCCGACCTCGGCCGGCTGCATCTGCGGGTGCCGATCCTGGCCGGCGCGCTGCTGGTGCCGGTGCTCTGGCTGGGCACGCTGCCGTCCGTGCAGCGGCTGCCCCGGGTGCTGCTCGGCCGGGCGATCCGGCGGCGGATCGGCGGCGACGCGGTGGTCAACGTCGACCCGGGGCGGTGTGCCCGGTTCGGGTTCTGCGAGCACGAGGCGCCCGAGGTCTTCGCGCTGCGCAGCGACGGGCGGCTGGCGTACCGCTCGTCGGTGCCGCCCGAGCTGGTGGCGCGAGCGCTGCAGGCGGCCCGGGCCTGCCCGGCGCGGGCGATCATGCTGAGCCGGCTGCCCACCTCGGTCGTGATGCCGCCGGCCGAGCCCCCGCAGCCGCACCCCGGCCAGCCCGCTGGCGGGCCCGCCGGCGGCCCGGGCACCGGGGCGGCCGGCGCGACGCCGCTGCGCCCGGTCGGCGCCCGGCGCAGCCGGAGCAGGCGGTGAGCGTGCGACGAATCGGTCCCAGCCTGGCCCGGTCCGGGCGGATCCTCATCGTCGGCGCGGGACCGGCCGGTTGGTCGGCCGCCGGCGAGCTGCGCCAGCTCGGCTTCGCCGGCGAGGTCACCGTCGTCTGCGACGAGCCGGGCGCCCCCTACGACCGGACCGCATGCTCCAAGGGACTGCTCGACGGCCATCAGCGACCCGACGACGTCCGGCTCGACCTGCGCGCCTGCCCCGGCGTGGACTGGCGGGTCGCCCGGGCGGAATGGCTGGACCCGGACGACCGGGCGGTCGGGTTGAGCACCGGCGAGGCCCACCGCTACGACGGCTTGGTCATCGCCACCGGCGCGCGGGCCGAGCTGCCGGCGGACTGGCCGGTGGGCGAGCCGGGCCTGCACGTGCTGCACGCCGTGGAGCAGGCCTGGGCACTGCGCAAGGACCTCCGGCACGCCCGCCGGGTGGCCATCGTCGGCGGCGGGCTGACCGGCTGCGAGGTCGCGTCCACGGTACGGGCGCTGGCCCGCGACGTTGTGCTGGTCAACTCGCAGCCGTACCTCATGCACCGCGTGCTCGGCGCGCCGGTCGCCGAGCTCGTCACCCGGGAGCACGCGCAGGCCGGGATCGAGCTGCGGCTCGGTCGGCGGGTGCGCAGTGCCGACCGCGGCCGCGGCCGGTGGCGGCTGCGGCTGGACGACGGCCAGGACGTGCACGCCGACGTCGTCGTGATGAGCGCCGGGGAGCGGCCGGACACGGCCTGGCTGGAGGGCTCCGGACTGGACATCGAGGACGGGGTGCGCTGCGACGCGGCGCTGCGGGCGGTCGGCGGCGACGGCGCGCCGGTGCCCGGGGTGGTCGCGGCCGGCGTCGTCGCCCGCTGGCCGAACCTGCGCTACCGGGCCGAGCCGCACCGGGTCGGTCACTGGATCGCCGCGATCGAGCAGGGCCAGGCCGCCGCTCGCACGCTGCTGCTCGGCGACGCGGCCGAGCCGGCGACGCTGGTCCCCCGGTTCTGGTCGGCCCAGCTCGCCATGCGCATCCAGGTCTGCGGCCGGATCGAGCCGGACGCCGCGGTCGAGATCAGTGAGCTGCGGCCGGCCCGGCGGGACACCGCGCGGGCCGGGGTGGTGGCCAACTGCTACGCGAACGGCGACCTGGCCGGCGTGGTCGCGGTGAACGCGCCGCACGCCTTCGCCCCGGCCGCGCAGTCGCTGCTGGCCGGCTTCGGCGCCCCACCGCTGGCCGCCGCCGCTGCGGGCGGAGCGACCGCGCCGCGCCGGATGTGGGCGGTGCGCTAAGGAGCGTCACCCGGCGGCGGCTCGCCGCCATCTCGGTCGCCGTCGCCGTTGACCAGCGCCACCCCGGTGATGCGATGCAGAGCGAACGTCCGCATCTCCTCCCGGCGGTGGTCCCAGCCGTGCAGGTAGCCACCGCTGATGGAGACCGGGTCGACGATCCGCCGGGACGCCGCACCCTGCGCGTTCACGTAGCCCAGCAGCACCGCGAGGCCGTCCCGGGCGGCCTGCCGGAGCAGGCCGAGGGTGGCCGCGGTAGTGACCCCGGGCACCTCGCCGAGCCGGGGGGTGGCGACCGTCACCCGGCGGGACTCGCGCAGCGCGCGGTCGCCGGCCCGCACCGCGCGCACCAGCTCGGCGAGCTGGGCCTCGGTCGGCGCCGGCGGCTCGGCCGGTCCGCGCCGCAGCACCGGGCGGTCCGACACCCGGCGGGCGTCCGAGCGGCTGAGCACCACGGTGCCCTCGGCGGACTCGGCCACCGGCGCGTAGCCGGCCCGGCGCAGCACCTCCAGCACCCGGGCCACCGCGGCCCCGCTGGCCACCACGGTCGGCGCGATCCGGCGCAGCCGCAGCGGCTCGACCGCCCGGTCGGCCAGCACCTGGGCCAGCAGTGCCTCGTCGTCGCAGCGCAGGTACGCCGAGGCGGCGCCGACCCGCAGCCGGCCGTGCCGGCGGGCCACGTCGTCCACCAAGTAGCGGAGCGCCTGCGGCACCGGGGTCCGCGACCGGGTGCGGAACAGCTCGTGCAGCTCGGCCGCGGTCCGCCCGGCGTCCAGCGCCCGGCGCACGGTCGCCTCGGTCAGCCGGTAGACGGTGGCCCCGCCGGCGGACTCCACGTCGGCGACCTGGGCGAGCTGCCGGGCCAGGCCCGGGTCCAGCGGGCCGGGCGCGACGACGGTGAGGTCGGCCTGCACCAGGACGTGGTCCACCGGGGCCGGCAGCCGGGCAGTCAGCCGCTGCTCCACCTCCGCGCCGTCCGCACCGGCCAGCAGCAGCCGGCCGTAGGAGGTCAACGCGCCCCGCCCGGTCACCCCCAGCGCCTCGGCCTCGGCCAGCATCGCGGCGACCTGGGCGGGTCGCTGGCCTCCCCGGCGCGGCCCGGCCCAGGCCAGCCGGGCGGCGAGGTCGGTCGGGTCGGTCACCGCGATGCCCGGCGGCTGGTCGGCGAGCAGCCCGAGCAGCCGCCGGCGGGCGCCCGGCGCGGTCACCCGCTCGGCCTCCGCGGACAGCGCCGCGACCACCCGGCCGCGGTCGTCCCGCTCGCCGACCAGGGACGGCAGCCGGGTCATGGCCAGCCAGCCGGCGGCCACCTGGGTCCATCGCCGGGCCGGCGGCGCGGCCAGCCATCCGTCGTAGCGGCTGGTCGGCAGCCACACCGACTCGGGGCCGCCGGTCGCGTCCAGCAGCCCGGCCGCCCTGGCCACCTCGACGTGCAGCGCCGCGGCCGGCTCGTCCAGGTCGAGGCCACGGGCGGTGCGGCGCAGCTCCCGCACCCCGAGGCCGCCGGCGCGCAGCTCCGCCGGCGGGTCGGCCGCGTACGACTCCAGCAGCGCCTCCAGCAGCCGCAGCACGGTCAGCACCTGCCCGGCGCCGGTACTGTCGGCGGCCGCCTCGCCGCGCTGGACGCCGTCCAGCGGCGGCGGCTCGGCCCGGGCCGGGCCCAGCGGGGCGTCGCCGCGCACCGCGAGCCCGACCTCGCGGGGCAGCTCGACGGTGTCCGGGCCGATGGCGACGAGCAGCCCGTGCGCGAGCAGCCAGCGGACCGGGCTGTCCGCCCGCCCGGGCGGGATCGGGCGCAGCGCGTCCCGGACGGTACCCAGCGGCGGCCCGGACGCGAGCTGCCCGAGCACCGCCCGCTCCGCGGCTCCGCAGCGGGCCAGCAGCGCCCGCAGCCGGTCCGGGTCGGCGAGCACCTCGGTCAGCACCACCGCCGCCTCCGGCTGCCGGCGCTCGGGCAGGCCGAGCGCGGCGAGGACCGGCCCGACCTGGGCGCTTGTCGCGCCGGCGAGCAGCGCGGCGAACGGGCGGCCGAGGCCGGCCGGGTAGGGCGAGAGCAGCTCCCGCACGGTGCCGGTGACGTGCAGCAGGTCGTCCCCCCAAACCAGGGCGAGCCGGCGCAACTGGTCGACCGCAGCGCGCACCGCCTGCTCGGGCGCGTCCGGCAGCAGCCTGACCAGGTCCGAGTACCGCACCGGGCCGGCGTCCGAGCCCAGCGCCAGGCCGTCCAGCACCTGCAACCCGAACGCGTCCAGTTCCTCCAGCGCGCGCAGCGCGGAGAACCGGACGCTGGAGCGGCTAGCCAGGGTGCCGAGGTCGCCCGGCGCCGGCACCGCCAGGTCCGGGCGGGCCCGGAACAGCTCGGCGAGCGCCTCGTCCGGCAGCGCCCGCAGCCACTCGGTCAGGCTGCGTGGGCCGCTGGCGGGCTCGCGCTGCGAGCCCTCGCGCTCGCTCAAACCTGCTTCTCCGCCATGGGTAGGGACAGCCCGCGGACGTCCGGGGCGCCGAGCCGGGCCGCGTCCGCGGTGTGGTCGTCGGGCATCTGCTGGGACTGCCGCTCGGCGGCCACCCGGGCAAGGTAGTGCGTGACCTCCCGCCGGATGTCCCGGTGGTCCCAGCCGAGCACGGGGGCGACCAGCGCGGCGACCGCCTCGGCCGAGTCGACCCCGCGGTGCCCGGTCTGCACCGAGATCCGGGTACGGCGGGTGAGCACGTCGTCGAGGTGCAGCGCGCCCTCGGCCGCGGCGGCGTAGTAGATCTCCGCGGCGAGGTGGTCGGGCGCGCCGGGGACCGGCTCCCGCAGCCCGGGCCGGGCCTGGGCGAGTGCGAGCAGGTCGGTGACGAGCGTCCCGTACCGGTGCAGCAGCCGGTCCACCTGCTGCACCGGCAGCCGGTGCGCCCGGGCCAGCTCGTCCCGGTCGGCGGCCAGGGCGGCGAGGCCGCGGGCGCCGAGCAGCGGCAGCCGGCCGGTGCGGCTGGGCGGGACCCAGTGCAGCCCGGCGTCGGCCACCGCGGCGTCGATCACATCGGCGGCCATCACCCGGTAGGTGGTGTACTTCCCGCCCGCGATGAGCACCAGGCCGGGCGCCGGGTGGACCACCGCGTGCTCCCGGGACAGCGCGCTGGTCGCGTCCGACTCACCGGACAGCAGCGGCCGCAGACCCGCGTACACCCCTACCACGTCCGCGGTGGACAGTGGCCTGACCAGCAGCCGGTTGACCTGGCCGAGCAGGTAGGCGATGTCGACGCTGCTGGCGGCCGGATGGGCCCGGTCCAGGGTCCAGTCGTGGTCGGTGGTGCCGATCAGCCAGTGCCGGCCCCACGGGATGACCAGCAGGACGCTGGTCGCGGTGCGCAGGATCAGCCCGGTGCCGCCGTCGATGCGGTCCCGGGGCACCACCAGGTGCACCCCCTTCGACGCCCGTACTCGCAGCCCCCCGGTGCCGTCGGCGCCGGGCTCCGCGCCCAACATGGCGCCGATGTCGTCGCTCCACACCCCGGTGGCCGCGACCACGCAGCGGGCCCGGACGTCGATCTCGGTGCCGGCCTCCAGGTCGCGCACCCGGGCGCCGATCACCCGCTGGCCGTCCCGGAGCAGCTCGACGACCCGGGCGCTGGACACCAGCGCCGCCCCGTACCGGGCCGCGGTGCGGGCCACGGTGAGGGTGTGCCGGGCGTCGTCGACCTGCGCATCCCAGTACTGGATCGCGCCGACCAGCCGGTCGGCCCGAAGCCCGGGAAACGCGCGCAGCGCGGCCCGCCTGGTCAGCTGCCGGTGCCGGGGCAGGGGCGGTCCGGCCCGGTTGCCGGCCGGCCCGACCACCGGCAGGGCGGCCAGCAGGTCGTACAGCGCGACGCCGGCGCCGTAGTAGCCCCGCTGCCAGACCCGGTGGGTCAGCGGCAGCACGAACGGCACCGGCCGCACCAGGTGCGGCGCCAGCCGGCGGAGCATCAGCCCGCGCTCGGTCAGCGCCTCCCGGACCAGGGCGAAGTCGCGCTGCTCCAGGTAGCGCAGGCCGCCGTGGATCAGCTTGCTGGACCGGCTGGACGTGCCGGCGGCCCAGTCCCTGGCCTCGACCAGGGCGACCGACAGGCCCCGGGTGGCCGCGTCCAGCGCCGCCCCGCAGCCGGTGACCCCGCCGCCGATCACCAGCAGGTCGAACCGCTCGGCCGCCAGCCGGCCGACGTCGCGCCGGCGCTGCGCGGGGTTGAGCGCTGCGCCGCCCCGATCCGGCACGCCGGCTCGCCCCCTTCCCCGGTTGGCGGTGCCGCCTGAGCCTGGCCATGCCAGCGTACTTACCCAGTCGGGCGCCCGGCGGGAGCCCGCAGCTACCGGCTCAGTCGAGCGGCGGCGCCGACATCAGCGCACGCAGGTCCCGCTGCGCCGCCGCCAGGTCCGCGGGCCGCTTGACCGGCAGGAACCGGCCACCGGGACCGCCGGCCGGGACCTGGAGGTAGGTGGTCGGCAGGAACGATGCCGCCTCGTGGTAGAGGTGCTCGAGCTGCACCGCGGTCTGGTCCTCGACCGTCTTCTGCACGTAGAGCCAGGTCAGCTCGAAGTCGCGATCGAGGGCGTCGATGTCGAACGTCACGGTGTTGGCGTTGGTGACCGGCAGCCGGCTGTGGTCGAAGGCGCTCGGGAACCGCATCGACTCCAGGATCACCATCCGACCGTCGACCCGGACCGGGGCGCCGCCCACATCCCCCTCGTTGCGCACCACCTCGGTCGTCATCGGCCGACCGGCCAGCGCGTGCGCGCCCAGCACGACCGGATCCAGCCGAGCCGGCACGTTGTCCACATTGGACACCATGACGTACCGCACGCCGGCCGAACGCAGCGCCTGCAGGGTGCCCGAGCGCCGGAACGCGAGCAGGAAGTCACCGTGTCCGGGGCTGTACAGCGACGGCTTCCCATCACGGCCGCGGAACAGGCTGCAGTCGGACGCCAGCCGGAGCGACACGTACTGGGTGAACGAGATCGGCGGTGGAACCGCCCGCTCGGCCAGGAAGTCACGGGTCGGCTGGTCGGTCGCGAAGCTGTTCATCACCGCGACCGGGACGCCGGCCCCGACGGCGTCCGCCAGCTGCGCCGCCTGGGCGAGCTTCAGCTCCAGGAAGCTGCGCCCGTCCACCGCCTCGACGATGCCCTTCACCACGCCGCCGAACCGGGTCGCCATGCCGCCGTTCAGCACGACCGACGCGGCTCGCCCGGCGCGCAGGATCTCCAACCCGGCCGTCCGGGCGTCCTGGTGGCCTGGGTCGCCGGAACCGGGCAGCCGCAGGATGTCCTCCGGGTGGGGCGGCTCGATGCGGCCGCGTACCACGTTGCTGCCCGGCGAGATCGACCCGTTGCAGACCGCCGACCGCAGCCGGACGAACTCGGCCTCGTCGAACCGGTAGGTGTCCAGAACCGACCGAGTGCCTTGATCGAGATCGTCGAGAGAGGAAGTCATCGAAGACCATCCCGTCGCAGTCGACTACCCGGCAAGCGACCGGGCTCCGAACCCGGGGACCGCCGCAGCGGCGCCGAGTGGGTAGCAAGCCGAGACCATACAGACTCCTCGGCGGCTCTGTGTTGATCCTCACCGACGAGCGACCCGGCCGACGAGAGGTCGTGGCCGCGGCACGCGGACAACGCGAGGGCGGCCCCGCCGAAGCGGGACCGCCCCTGTGCGTCGTGCGGTGGAGGGGACTCAGAAGTCCATGTCGCCGCCGCCGCCCGGCATGGCCGGCGCCTTCTCCTTCTCCGGCTTCTCCGCCACCACCGCCTCGGTGGTGAGGAACAGCGCGGCGATCGACGCGGCGTTCTGCAGCGCCGAGCGGGTGACCTTGGCCGGCTCGACGATGCCCGCCTTCATCATGTCGACGTACTCGCCGACCTGCGCGTCCAGGCCCCAGCCGGGCTCCAGGTTGCGGACCTTCTCGGCGACCACGCCGCCCTCGTGGCCGGCGTTGACCGCGATCTGCTTGAGCGGCGCCTCCAGGGCGACCCGGACGATGTTCGCCCCGGTGGCCTCGTCGCCCTCCAGGTCGAGCTTGTCGAACGCCGTCTTCGAGGCGTTCAGCAGGGCCACGCCGCCGCCGGCCAGGATGCCCTCCTCGACCGCCGCCTTGGCGTTGCGCACCGCGTCCTCGATCCGGTGCTTGCGCTCCTTGAGCTCGACCTCGGTGGCCGCGCCGACCTTGATGACCGCGACGCCGCCGGCCAGCTTCGCCAGCCGCTCCTGCAGCTTCTCCCGGTCGTAGTCGGAGTCGCTCTTCTCGATCTCGGCCCGGATCTGGCTGACCCGCCCGGAGATCTGCTCGGTGTCGCCGGCCCCCTCGACCAGCGTGGTCTCGTCCTTGGTGACGACCACCTTGCGGGCCCGGCCGAGCAGGTCGAGCGTGGCGTTCTCCAGCTTCAGGCCGACCGTCTCGCTGATCACCTGGCCGCCGCTCAGGATGGCCATGTCCTGCAGCATCGCCTTGCGGCGGTCGCCGAAGCCGGGCGCCTTCACGGCCACCGACTTGAACGTGCCGCGGATCTTGTTGACCACCAGGGTGGCCAGCGCCTCGCCCTCGACGTCCTCGGAGATGACCGCCAGCGGCTTGCCGGTCTGCATGACCTTCTCCAGCAGCGGGAGCAGGTCCTTCACCGAGGAGATCTTGCTCTCCACGATCAGGATGTACGGGTCGTCCAGGACCGCTTCCATCCGCTCCGCGTCGGTCACGAAGTACGGCGAGATGTAGCCCTTGTCGAAGCGCATGCCCTCGGTGAGCTCCAACTCCAGGCCGAAGGTGTTGCTCTCCTCGACGGTGATGACGCCTTCCTTGCCGACCTTCTCCATCGCCTCGGCGATGATCTCGCCGACCGAGAGGTCAGCGGCCGAGATCGACGCGGTCGACGCGATCTGCTCCTTGCTCTCGATCTCCTTGGCGGCCATGGACAGCGCCTCGCTGACGCTCTCCACCGCCCTCTCGATGCCCCGCTTGAGAGCCATCGGGTTGGCGCCGGCGGCGACGTTGCGCAGGCCCTCGCGTACCAGAGCCTGGGCGAGCACGGTCGCGGTCGTGGTGCCGTCACCCGCGACGTCGTCGGTCTTCTTGGCGACCTCCTTGACCAGCTCGGCGCCGATCTTCTCCCAGGGGTCCTCGAGGTCGATCTCCTTGGCGATGCTCACGCCGTCGTTGGTGATGGTGGGAGCGCCCCACTTCTTCTCGAGCACGACGTTGCGGCCCTTGGGCCCCAGCGTCACCTTCACGGCGTCCGCGAGGATGTTCATGCCTCGCTCGAGGCCGCGGCGCGCCTCCTCGTCGAACGCGATCATCTTGGCCATGCGTTTTCGTCCTCCGGAGGGAAAACAGACACAGATGTGTGGCCGGATCGGTGCCCGCGACGGATGGCCTCACTCGGAGGCCGCACCGCCCGACCTAGCACTCACCCACTGCGAGTGCTAGTCAAGGTTTAGCACTCAGGCTGGGCGAGTGCAAGACGGTCCCGCGACGGAGAGACACGGGAGCCCGGGTCCCACCGGACCCGGGCTCCCGCTGGTGACTGGGCGGCTCAGCTGCCGACGAGCCGGACGGCGTCGGCCTGCGGGCCCTTGTTGCCCTGCGCGACGTCGAACTCGACGCGCTGACCTTCCTCCAGCGACTTGTACCCGTCCATCTGGATGGCCGAGTAGTGGACGAAGACGTCCTGGCCGCCGTCTACGGCGATGAAGCCGTAGCCCTTCTCGGCGTTGAACCACTTCACGGTGCCCTGTGCCACGTGCACTCCTACGTTGGGGCGATCAGGCCCCGCACCGCGCGGGACCTGGGTCTTCGTCACCGGTCCCGCAACTACTCGTACCCGCCGGAGCGACGTGGGACTTCGCACCCGAAACCTGAACTACGACCGACCCGGACGGTACACGATCTCCGCCGCGGCCGGCACCCCTTGCGGCGGCGCGCCGAGACCGGGATCCCCCTGCGCCGGTGACACGCTTCGCGCCGCGGTCGTGCGCCGATCAGCCGAGCAGGCCCGCCCCGCTCACTGCGCGTAGCGTCGGCGCCACCGTCGCGCTCGGCCCGACCCGGTCCGAGATCGCGTCCAGGGTCTTCAGGCCGTCGCCGGTGTTGTAGATCACGGTCTCCGCCTCCGGGTCCAGCCGCCCGTCGGCCAGCAGCCGGCGCAGCACCGCGACCACCACCCCGCCGGCGGTCTCGGCGAAGATGCCGCTGCTGGCGGCCAGCAGCCGCATGCCGTCCCGGATCTCCTCGTCGCCCACGTCCGCGACCGCGCCGCCGGTGCGCCGGACCGCGTCCAGAACGTACGGGCCGTCGGCCGGGTTGCCGATGTTCAGCGACTTGGCGATCCCGGTCGGCCGGACCGGCCGCACCACGTCCCAGCCCTGCGCGAACGCGGTGGAGATCGGCGCGCAGCCGCTGGACTGGGCGCCGAACACGCGGTAGGGCGTCGGGTCGACCAGCCCGAGCTCGCCGAGCTCGCGGAACGCCTTGTCGATCTTCGTGAGCTGCGAGCCGGACGCGACCGGCACCACGATCTGCTCCGGCAGCCGCCAGCCGAGCTGCTCGGCCACCTCGTAGCCGAGCGTCTTGGAGCCCTCCGCGTAGTACGGCCGGACGTTCTGGTTGACGAACGCGGTCGTGGCGAACTCGTCGGTCTCGGCCAGCTCCGAGCACAGCCGGTTCACCTCGTCGTAGGAGCCCTCGACGGCGACCAGGGTGCCGCCGTAGATCCCGGTCTGCACCACCTTGGCCGGCTCCAGGTCTGCCGGGACGAACACGATCGACCGCAGCCCGGCGCGGGCGGCGTGCGCGGCGACGGAGTTGGCCAGGTTGCCGGTCGAGGCGCAGGCGACCCGGTCGAAGCCGAGGCCGACCGCGGCGGTGAGCGCGACCGAGACCACCCGGTCCTTGAACGAGTGGGTCGGGTTCGCGCTGTCGTCCTTCACCCACAGCGCCCGCATGCCCAGCTCGGCGGCCAGCCGGTCGGCCCGGACCAGCGGGGTGAAGCCGGGGTTCAGCGTGACCCGGGTGGCCGGGTCCTGACCGACCGGCAGCAGCCCGGCGTACCGCCACAGGTTCGGCGGCCCGGCCGCGATCTGGCCGCGGGTGACCTCGGCCAGCGCCGCGGCGTCGTAGTCGATCTCCAGCGGGCCGAAGCACTCGACACAGGCGTGCACCGGGCCGAGCGGCGTGGTGGCGCCGCAGTTACGACAGACCAGGGAGTGGGCCGGGGAACGGTGCGTGGTCGCGTCGGCGACAGCAGTCATGAAAGCGTCTCCTCATCTTTCCCGCGTTCGGACGGCGGGCCGGACTTGGCACCTGCCACGGATGTTCACGTGGTGGTTGCCGGGGCTTCATCGGGCCGTTCCCTCTGCCCCTCTGGATGAGTTGCCTGTCTTCAGTTGTAGTCGTATTCAATCACAGGCGGGGAGGGGCCGGTCGTGTCGGACGAGGTGAGCGGCTGGTTTGCCCGGCGCACGTCGCGGGCGGCGGACTGGAGCGCCGCGCGGCTGGTCGACGCGAAGGGCTCCACGACGGTCAGCGTCGTGCTGCCCGCGCTGGACGAGGAGGCTACCGTCGGCGCCGTCGTCGCCACCATCCGCCGCCGGCTGGTGGAGCGGCACGGGCTGGTCGACGAGCTGGTGGTGATGGACTCCGGCTCCACCGACCGGACCATCGAGGTGGCCGCGGAGGCGGGCGCCCGGGTGGTGCGCCGGGAGGAGGTGCTGCCCCGGTTCGAGCCGCTGCCCGGCAAGGGCGAGGTGCTCTGGCGGTCGCTGGCCGCGACGTCCGGCGACCTGCTCGTGTTCGTGGACAGCGACCTGCGCGACTTCACCGCCAACTTCGTCACCGGGCTGCTCGGGCCGCTGCTGTCCGACCCGGCCGTGCAGCTGGTGAAGGCGACCTACGACCGGCCGCTGGCGCACGGCGAGGCGATGCTGCCGGCCGGTGGCGGCCGGGTCACCGAGCTGGTCGCCCGGCCGCTGCTCAACCTGTACTGGCCGGAGCTGGCCGGCTTCATCCAGCCGCTGTCCGGCGAGTACGCCGCGCGCCGGGAGTTGCTCGTGCAGCTGCCGTTCCCGACCGGCTACGGCGTCGAGGTCGGCATCCTGGTCGACGCCCTGCGGCTGGTGGGGCTGGACGCACTCGCCCAGGTCGACCTCGACCGGCGCAAGCACCGCAACCAGGAGATCGGCAAGCTCGGCCGGATGGCCTCCGAGATCTTCCAGGTCGCCCTGCTCCGACTGGAACGTGAGGGCCGGATCAAGCTGGACACCGAGACCTGCACCGACCTGATCCAGTACGAGCGCACCGAGGACGGCTACCGGGTCCACCGCTCCGAGATAGCCCCAATCGAACGCCCCCCGATGGAGACCGTCCCCGACTACGCCAGGTCCCACCTCCGTCACTAACCCGGCCGCGGCGGGCCAACCCGCAGCTCGCGGTGCCGGGTGGGCGGGCAGCACTGGCACGTTCGGCCGAATCTGGCGGCCCTGGTCAGACGCGGTGACCCCTATAGTCCGGCGCATGTCCGAAGGCGGCAGCACCGGCGACCCGGTCGAGCTGCGGGTTCTTGGCGGGCCGAACGTGTACTTCACCCGGCCGGCGGTGAAGCTCGTGCTGGACGTCGGCGAGCTGCTGGTCGCCGACGCGGTCGCGCTGAGCGCGCTGGGGCGGCGTGTCTCGGCGACGCTGGCAAGGCCGGGGGCGCCCGGCTCGGACGCGCGGTGGAAGTACGTGGCCCGGCTGGCGGCCAGCCTGACCCGGGCGGTCGCGGCCGGCTCCGGGGCGGCCCGGGTGCAGGTGGTGGCGCTGCCCGGACCGGAGCCGGGGCAGGTCGTGGTGGCCTACCCGTGGCGGCACCGCGGGCGGGCGGAGGCGCTCGGCCGCGCGGTGGCCGCCGGGATGGCCCGGCTCCCGGGCGAGGACCTGGGCCGGATCGTCACCGACGCGGCTCGGGTGGCCCGGGAGGCCGAGGCCGGCCCGCCGCCGTCGACGCCCAGCCCGCGCATCCCGGTGGTCGCGGTCACCGGCACGAACGGCAAGACTACCACCACCCGGCTGGTCGCGCACATCGGCCGGTGCGCGGGCCGGGTGGTCGGCTGGTCCAGCACCGACGGCGTGGTGATCGACGGGGTGACCGTCGCGGAGGGCGACTGGTCCGGACCCGGCGGCGCCGGGCAGGTGCTGGCCGATCCGCGGGTCGAGCTCGCCGTGCTGGAGACCGCCCGCGGCGGGATCCTGCTGCGCGGGCTGGGTACCATGCACAACGACGTCGCGGTGGTGACCAACGTGACCGCCGACCATCTCGGCCTGTACGGGGTGCACACGCTGGACCAGCTCGCCGACGTCAAGGCCACCGTGGTACGAGTGACCAGACCGTCCGGGTGGGTGGTGCTGAACGCCGACGACCCGCGGGTGCGCCGGATGCGGCTGCTGACCAGGGCCCGGCCGTGGCTGTTCTCGCTGGACCCCGATTCGCCGTACCTGGCCGAGGTCGTCGACGCCGGCGGCCGCGGGATCACCGTGCTGGACGGGCACATCGCGGTGCTGGAAAAGGGCCTGGAGCCGGACCCGCTCGTCCGGGTCGTCGACGTCCCGCTCACCCTGGCCGGACTGTCCCGGGTGCACGTGGCGAACGCGCTGGCCGGCACGGCCGCCGCGCTGGCGGTCGGGCTGACCCGGGAGCGCGTGGTGGAAGGGTTGCGCAGCTTCGCACCGGACCCGAGGCTCAACCCGGGGCGGATGAACCTCTACGACCTCGACGGGCTGGTGGTGATCGTCGACGCCGCGCACAACGAGGACAGCCTGCTCGCCCTGCTGGACGTCGCCACCGGCCTGCTGGCGCCCGACCACGCCCTGTGGACCGTGCTGGGCGGCGCCGGGGACCGGCCGAACACCGCGCTGCACGCGATGGGCGCACTGGCCGCGCAGCGCTCGGCGCACGTCGCGGCGGTGGAGACCGAGCGGTACCGGCGGGGCCGGCCGGCCGGCGAGATGACCGCGGTCTTCCGCGGCGGCGCCGTGGAGGCCGGTGCGACCGACCTCCCGGCCTTCGACTCCGAGCTCGACGCGGTGGCCGACCTGGTCCCCCGGGCAGCCCCCGGCGACGTCGTCGCGATGATGAGCCTGGCCGAACGCCCCGCTGTGGCCCGATGGCTGACCGAGCGCGGCGCCCGGCCCCTCGCCCCGGACGACGTCCGAGCGCTCGTCCGCCGCGATTGACCGAATCTTGAGGTTAGCCACGCCGGCCGGCAGGGAAATGCGACCCACCTCAAGATCGGGGCAAGCGGGGGGCATGACCCGACCCCGTGGCTGACAGTAAGGACACACATCCCGCCCAGTTCACCCCGGTGGGTGTCCACTCGGACATCGGGGTATGCGTTGCTCGGTATGTGACCGCCGCTTTCACCCGCGTCCGGCAACGGCCGCTGAGGGATACGAAGGACACGGACAACGAGATGACCCGCTCGCACCGCCCGCTGCCACTGCATCGCGTGCTGCCGGGACGGAGCCTGTTGATCCTGGCGGTGCTCGTCCTGGTCGTCGCCGGGCTGGCCACCGCGGCATTCCAGATGTGAGGCCGGCCTGGGTCAGGCCCAGGCGCCGACCGGGAAGCGGTCGTCGGGACCGGCTCAGCCCGAGGCCTGCGAGGCAGGCGCCAGGGTCACCTCGACGCCGGGGTCGTCGACCTGTCGCTCGATGGCCAGGTGGGTGGCCGCCGAGGCGAGGGTCAGGTCGACCGCGGCGTGCCGCAGGACCGCGGCGTCGGCTTCGTCCACGCGGACCACCAGCCGTTGCACCGGTGCCCGCATGGACACCTTCGCCTCGCTCTTGGCCCTGCGCACGCCGACCAGCACCCAGGACGCCAGCTCGGTCAGCCGCGGCTCGTCCGGGCCGGCGAGCCGGCGCAGCGGCGGCGCGGTCGGCCACGGCGTCCGATGCACCGAGCCGTCCCGCCACCAGGACCAGCATTCCTCGGCGGCGAACGGCAGGAACGGCGCGAACAGCCGGTGCAGCACGTCCAGCGCCTGACGCAGCGCGGCGACGGCGGACGGCCCGGCCGGAGCCGCCCCGTACGCCCGGGCCTTCACCAGCTCCAGGTGGTCGTCGCAGAACCACCAGAAGAACGACTCGATCCTGTCCAGCGCCTCGGCGTGCTCGTACCGGTCGAACGCGACCGTGGCCTGCTCGACCACGTCGGCCAGCCGGGCCAGCATGGCCCGGTCCACCTGCTCGGTCACCGGCTCGCCGTCCAGTTCGGCGCCGGGCAGGCCGAGCACGAACCGGGAGGCGTTCAGCAGCTTGGTGGCCAGCCGCCGGCCCACCCGCAGCTGGCCCTCGTCGACTGCGGTGTCGACCCCGAGCCGCGCGCTGGTCGCCCAGTACCGCACCGCGTCCGAGCCGTAGCGCTCGAGCAACCCCATCGGGGTCACCACGTTCCCGGTCGACTTCGACATCTTCTTCCGGTCCGGGTCGAGGATCCAGCCGGAGATCGCGGCGTCCCGCCAGGGCAGCGTGCCGTGCTCCAAGTGAGCCCGCACGATCGTGCCGAACAGCCAGGTGCGGATGATCTCCGGGCCCTGCGGCCGCAGGTCCATCGGGAACACCCTGGGCAGCAGCGACCTGGCCTCCGCCGACTCCGCGGCCCAGCCGCCGGCGATCTGCGGGGTGAGCGACGAGGTGGCCCAGGTGTCCATCACGTCCGGGTCGGCCGCGAACCCGCCGGGTCGGCCGCGCTGCTGCTCGGCGTACCCGGGCGGGACGTCCGTGGTCGGGTCCACCGGCAGCGCCCCCTCGGCCGGCAGCAGCGGGCTGTCGTGGCGGGGCAGACCGTCGGCGTCCAGCGGGTACCACACCGGGAACGGCACCCCGAAGTACCGCTGCCGGCTGACCAGCCAGTCGCCGGTCAGGCCGCCGACCCAGTCCTCGTACCGGGCCCGCATGTGCCGCGGGTGCCAGCGCAGCTCGGCCCCGCGGGCCAGCATCTCGCCGCGCAGCTGCGGGTCACGCCCGCCGTTGCGCAGGTACCACTGCCGCCCGATCACGATCTCCAGCGGACGGTCGCCCTTCTCGTAGAACTTGACCGGGTGGGTCATCGGCCGCGGGTCGCCGAGCAGCTCGCCGGTCGAGCGGAGCAGCTCGACCACCCGCCGCCGGGCGGCGGCCACGGTCCGGCCGGCCAGCTCGGCGTACGGCTGCGCCGGCACGCCGTGCGGCGGCTCGGGCAGCAGCCGGCCGTCGCGGCCGACCACCGCCCGCACCGGCAGGGCCAGCTCCCGCCACCAGGTCACGTCGGCGGTGTCGCCGAACGTGCAGATCATCGCTACGCCGGTGCCCTTCTCCGGGTCGGCGAGCCGGTGCGCGTGCACCGGCACCGGCACGCCGAACAGCGGGGTCAGCACCCGCGCGCCGACCAGGCCGGCGTACCGCTGGTCCTCCGGGTGCACCACCAGCGCGACGCAGGCCGGCAGCAGCTCCGGCCGGGTGCTGTCCACCGGCACCGGACCGCCGCCGTCCTCGCGCCGGAACGCCAGCGTGTGCCACGCGCCGGGGACCTCCCGGTCCTCCAGCTCGGCCTGCGCCACCGCGGTGCCGAAGTCGACGTCCCAGAGGGTGGGCGCGTCCATCTGGTACGCCTCGCCGCGAGCCAGGTTGCGCAGGAAGGCCAGCTGCGCGGTCCGCCGCGATCCGGCGTCGATGGTGGAGTAGGTCAGCGACCAGTCGACGGACAGCCCGAGCCGCCGCCACACCGCCTCGAACGCCTGCTCGTCCTCGGCGGTCAGCCGCTGGCAAAGCGCCACGAAGTTGGGTCGGCTGACCGACACCGGCGACCGGCGGTCCGGCGTCGCGGGTGGGGCGAAGTCCGGGTCGTACGGCAGCGTCGGGTCGCATCGGACACCGAAGTGGTTCTGCACCCGGCGCTCGGTGGGCAGGCCGTTGTCATCCCAGCCCATCGGGTAGAACACCGCGCGCCCGCGCATCCGCTGGTAGCGGGCGACCGCGTCGGTGTGCGTGTAGGAGAACACCTGGCCCATGTGCAGCGAGCCACTGACCGTCGGCGGCGGGGTGTCGATCGCATAGACCTCGGCGCGCGGCCGCGACCGGTCGAACCGGTAGGTCCCGGATACCTCCCAGCGCGCCGCCCACCGGTCCTCGATGCCTGCCAAGGTCGGCTTCTCCGGCACGCGCTGGCTCATCCGGTCACGGTACGGCCACACCGTCCTCGGTCGCCGCTCGATTTCGTGCCTCGGCCAGCGACCGCTCGGTGAGCACCGGCATCGCCGCCAGCGCGGACACCGTCATCAGCCCGCCGCCGCCGAGGAACGGCGCGGTCAGCCCGTACCGGCGGGCGAGCAGCCCGCCGACCAGCCCGCCGATCGGGGCCCCGCCGATGCCGACCATCCGGAAGGCGGTCACCACCCGGCCCATCAGCCGGCTCGGGGTGAGCTCCTGGCGCACCGACTGGCCCAGCACGTTCCACACCCCGATGGACAGCGACACGGTGATCATCGCGGCCGCGGCGACCACGACCGTGCCGGACAGCCCGAGCGCCACCAGCGCGACCGCGTTCACCAGGTTCGCCACGGTGAACGCCCGGGTGGTGCCGATCAGCCGGCTGATCCGGGCGGCGGCCAGGCTGCCGGCCACGACGCCGATCGCCTCGCAGGTGAGCAGCAGGCCGAAGCCGAGGCTGCCGAGCCCGAGCCGGTCCTGGGCGAGCAGCACGAGCAGCCCGTAGGTCGCCGCGCCCGCCATGTTCGCCGCGCAGGCGACCACGGCGAGCGTGCGCAGCACCCGGTGCCGGGCCAGCCAGCGCAGCCCCTCGGCGATCTCGGCGCGGATGCTGCGCCGGGCCGGCCGGGCGCGGCCGTCGTCCGCCTCGAACCGGCCCTTCAGGGTGCCGACCAGGGCCGAGCTGGCCAGGAAGGAGAGTGCGTCGGCGCCGAACGGCAGCCATCGGGCCGCCGTGAACAGCAGACCCCCGAGCGGTGGGCCGACGAAGCTCTGCCCGATCGTCTGGGTGCCGAGCATCCGGCCGTTCGCCCGGTGCAGCCGGACCGGGTCGCGGGACGCCACGGCCGGGATCGCGGCCTGCGCCGCGCCGTCGAACATGGTCTGCCCGGTGCCCATCAGGAACCCGGCAGCGATCAGCAACGGGATGCTGGCCACCCCGGCCAGCACCGCCGCGGCCAACCCGCCGACCACCGCCGCGCGTCCCAGGTCGACAGTCCACATCGTCCGGCGCCGGTCCCACCGGTCCACCAGCGCGCCGGACAGCAGTCCGACCAGCAGCCAGGGCAGCAGGGTGCTCGCGCTCACCATCGCGATCGACAGCGGGTCGCGGCTGAGGGTGGCGGCCAGCAGCGGCATGGCGGCGAACGTCAGCCCGTCGCCGATCGAGGAGACGGCCGCCGCCGACCACAGCCGGGCGAACGCGGGACCCAACCCCCGGCCGATGGGCGGGGCGGTCACGGCGCGTCCTCGCCGGCGGTCGAACCCGCCCCGGTCCGGTACAGGCCGACGACCAGGCCCCACTGCGGCCGGCCGGGCCGCCCGGCCGCGCGGAACTCCTCGATCAGCTCCTGCAGGCGGCGGCGGAACTCGTGGGCCCGATCCGGGTCCAGCCCGGCGTGGCTGGACGTCACCAGGTCCGGGTCGGTGTCCTTGGCCGGCGGCGCGCGGTCGACCGCGGAGGCGGCGACCCGCAGCAGCATGCCCGGTGGGTGCGGGACCGCGCCCGGGGCGTCCAGCTCGAACCGCCGGGCGGTCCGCCCGTAGTACCGCTCGACCACCCCGCGCACCTTGCGGGTACGCACCACCCGGACCAGCCCGGCCTGCTCCAGCAGCCGCAGGTGGTAGCTGGTGCTGCCCTTCAGCACGCCCAGCGCGGTGGCAAGCTGGCTGATCGTGGCCGCCCGGTCGTTCAGCAGACCCAGGATCTGCGACCGGGTCAGGTTGCCCAGCGCCCGGTGCTGCTCGGCCGTGGTCACGTCCAGGCTGTCCGCCAGCTCGTAGTCCGGACCCCATGGCTCCGTCACGCGGTCAATGGTCAATGACCGTTGACCATAATGCAACCCCCGAGACCGCGCGGGCGGCGACCGGCTCAGACCGCGTCCGGGTCGCCGCCGCGGGCGCCGGCCTGGGCTCGGCTGGTCCTGGTCTGCAGCTCGTCCCAGACGGCGCGGGCCGCGTCGACGCAGACCACCACGAGGTCACCCGGATGGGCGCGGGCCAGCGCCTCGCGGACCGCGTCGATCTCGTCCAGCACGCAGGTCACCTCGCGGCACCGGGCGCCGGCCGCCATCCCCTCGCGTACCCCGGACATGACCAGCTCGGCGGTCTCCCCCGGCGGGCGGCCGCGCCGGTTGGCGTCCTCGCGGACCACGATGCGGTCGAAGTGCGGCGCCGCCGCCAGGCCGAGGTCACGCATGTCCTCGTCCCGCCGGTCGCCGGCGGTGGCGATCACGCCGATCCGCCGGATCTGCACGAAGTCGGCGCCCGGCCCGACGTCCTCGGCCAGCCGCTCGACGAACTCGCCCAGCATCCGCATGCCCGGCGCGTTGTGGCAGTAGTCGACGAGCACCCGGATGCCGTCCAGCTCGATCAGGTTCAGCCGGCCCGGCGACTGGTAGTAGGACGGGGCGAACGTGCGCAGCCCCTGCCGGATGTCGTGCAGGTGCGCGCCCGCGGCGTAGGCGGCGCCGACCGCGGCCATCGCGTTCTGCACGTTCATGGTGGCCCGGCCGCCGAACGTGGCCGGCAGCAGGTGGGTGTGCGCGAGCGGCATGCGGCGCCGGCCCTGCACGATCGTGATCATGTCACCGAGGTCGGAGCGGTCCAGCACGACCGCGGTGCCCCCGCGCCGGCAATGGTCGGCGACCAGCGGGTTCGCGTCGGCCATGGTGAAGTAGACGACGTGGCCGGAGCTGGCCCGGCGCATCTCGACCACCAGCGGGTCGTCGGCGTTCAGCACCGCGTGCCCGTTGCGCGGCACCGCCTCCACCACCACCTGCTTGACCCTGGCCAGCTGCTCGACCGTCTCGATGCCGCGCAGCCCGAGGTGGTCGGCGCTGACGTTGAGCACCACGCCGACGTCGTTGCGCTGGTAGCCAAGGCCCTCGCGCAGGATCCCGCCCCTGGCCACCTCGAAGACGGCGAAGTCGACCCGCGGGTTCTGCAGCACCATCCGGGCCGAACGCGGCCCGGACGCGTCGGAGCGGATCACCAGCCGGTCGTCGATGACGACGCCGTCGGTCGAGGTCATCCCGACCTTGCGGCCCATCGACTTGAAGATGTGCGCGATCATCCGGGCGGTGGTGGTCTTCCCGTTCGTCCCGGTCACTGCGATGATCGGGATGCGGGACGGGGTGCCCGGCGGGAACAGCAGGTCGACCACCGGCTTGGCCACGTACTGCGGCTCGCCGACGGTCGGGTGGGTGTGCATCCGGAACCCGGGCGCGGCGTTCACCTCGCAGATCGCGCCGCCGGTCTCCCGCACCGGCTCGGAGATGTCCGGGCAGATGAAGTCGATCCCGGCCACGTCCAGGCCGACCACCCGGGCCGCCTCCTCGGCGATCTCCACGTTGTCCGGGTGCGCCTCCAGGGTGCGGTCGATGGAGATTCCGCCGGTGGACATGTTGCCGGTCAGGGTGAGCCGGACCATCTCGTCCTTCGGCGGGATGTCGTCGACCTGGTACCCGTGCCGGCGCGCCAGCTCTACCGCTCGGTCGTCCAGCCTGATCCGGGTGAGCACCTTCTCGTGGCCCACCCCGCGGCGCGGGTCGGCGTTGGTGATCTCGACCAGCTCGGCCAGCGTGTGCTCGCCGTCCCCGACCACGTGCGCCGGCACCCGCTCGGCCAGCGCCACCATCCGCCCGTCCACCACGAGCACCCGGTAGTCGTTGCCGGCGACGTAGCTCTCCACCACCACGTCGCCGCGCCGGGACTCGTCGTAGGCGACCTCGAACGCGGCGCGCAGCGCCGCCTCGTCCGCCAGGTTCAGTCCCACGCCGCGGCCGTGGTTGCCGTCCAGCGGCTTGCACACCACCGGGTAGCCGATCCGGCCGGCGGCCCGGACGGCCGCGGCCACCGTGCGGACCGACTCCGAGCGCGGCACCGGCAGCCCGGCCGCGGCCAGCAGCCGCAGCGTGATCTCCTTGTCCCCGGCGATGTCGACCGCGAGCGCCGACGTGCACGAGGTCATCGTGGCCCTGATCCGCTTCTGGTGGACGCCCTGTCCAAGCTGGACCAACGAGTACTCGTTCAGCCGCTGGTATGGGATGTCCCGGATCGCCGCCTCGTCCAGGATGGCCTGTGTGGACGGTCCGAACGCGACCCGGTCGGCCAGCCGGAGGAACCTCTCCAGCTCGGCCTCGAACTCGAACTCCGGGTCGGCCGCCACCAGGTCGTTGACCAGCCGGACCGCGAGCCGTCCGGCGGCCAGCCCGACCCGCTCGTCGGCGTACCCGTAGATCACGTTGTAGCGGCCCCGCTCGCCGGTGCCCCGGGTCTTGCCCCTGGTCACGTAAACGCCGGTCTCCCGCTGGATCTGCAGGGCCACGTGCTCGGCGACGTGGCCGAGCCAGGTGCCCTCGCGCATCCGCTCGACGAAGCCGCCCTCGTGGCCCCGGGAGCACTGGTGGTCGCTCAGCCCGGGCAGCAGCTCCAGCAGCCGGTCGGTGAACCCGGGCAGGGTCTGGGTCGGGTGGTCCTCCAGCGAGCCGAGGTCGACCACCAGGTGGATGGCCGGGTCGTAGGACCAGTAGTTCGGTCCCCGGTAGACCCGGGTCTCCAGGATGGTCAGGTCGGGCCGCGCCGGTCCCACCGGAGTCGGCGCGTCGGGCACGGCGCGCTCGCTCAACCCCCGCTCCTCGCTCATTCGGACGCCTCCGCGTGCGGGTGGTACTGGTCGCCGTACGCCCCCTCGGCCCGGATCCGGCGCGACCGCGGCCGGAGGTCGGCCGGTACGTCGGTGAGGGTGGTGAGCCGGAGCCGGTCGGTCGCCTCGGCCGTGTCCGGCACGCCCGGGCCGGCCAGCAGGACGCGGGCCCGCAGGTCGAACCGGCTGCCCGCAGGCAGCGTGTGCAGCACGGCGCCGGAGACCAGCAGTGGCGCGGTTCGCTTCGCGGTGGCCGCGTTGGTCACCAGCTGCCGGCCGTCCACCACGGTGAGCACGCCGCGGCCGATCACCTCGGCGCGGCCGTCCGGGGTGACCACCGCGGCGGTGTTCTCGTCCAGCCCGACGCCGAGCAGCTCCGGCGAGGTGGCGACCAGGGAGAGCAGCCTGCCGATCCGGTTGCGCTGGGTGAAGTGCTGGTCGATGACCACCCCGTCGAGCAGGCCCAGCCCGGCGGACAGCTGGCTCATCCGCTGCTTCGGGGTGGCTCCCTCCGCACCGAACGAGATCATGTGCCGGGCGATCGCGCTGGCCCCGGCGGAGGTGCCGCCGACCACCGCGCCGCGTTCGTGCGCCGCCCTGATCGCGGCGCCGAGCCGGGTGCCGCCGAGCGCGGTGGACAGCTTCAGCTGGTTGCCGCCGGTCATGAACACGCCGCTGGCCGTCTCGAGCGCGGCGACCAGCCGGGGGTCGTCGGCCTCGGCGCGGGTCTCCGGTCGCATGCCGGCAACCTGCCCGGCGCCGAGCCGGTCGAACGCCCGCAGGTAGACGCCGGTGATCTCGTCGCCCAGCGAGGACGCGGTGGAGACCACCACGATCGAGGCCGCGGCGCCGCCGGCCAGCGCGACGAACCGGGACAGCACCGGAGCCGGCCCGGCCTTGTCCTCCGCGCCGCCGATCGGCATGAGCACCCCGGCCATGACCGGCAGGGTAATCGCCGGGTGCGCGCGGCGGGGCTGGGCTGCTGGGCTGCGGGGCTCAGATGACCGCGGCGTTGCGGGCCCTGGCCCGGAACGCCGCGACGTTCGTCCGGTTGGCGCAGGCCTCCGAGCAGAACCGGCGCTGGGCGTTGCGGGACACGTCGACGTACACGCACTCGCAACCCGCCGCCCGGCACACCCCGGACCGGGTGACCCCGTAGTCGCAGACCAGGGTCGCCAGGCCCATCGCCGTGCTGGCCTGCACCCGGTGCAGGGTGGACGCCTCCGGCGGCGCGTAGTGCAGGTGCAGCCCGCGGCCGTCGTGATCGGTGAGGTACGGATGCGCGGTGACCGCGTCCAGCAGCTGGTTGAGGATGCGGCCGGCCTCCGCGGCGTCCGGCGCGGCGAACACCTCGTGCAGGTGCCCGGCCCACAGCCGCAGCCCCACCCGGTCCCGGTTGGTCACCTTGGTCATGGAGAACCGGTACCGGCGCAGCGCGTCATCGATCGCCTCGCCGTCGTCGACCAGCGGGTCGAAGACGGCGTTGACCACCGCCACGGCCAGGCCGACGCCATCGCTGCGGTATCCGCTGGTGTCCATCTTCGCCTACTCATCCCTCAGCAGCACCACCCGAACGGGTATGCCAGGCTGGCCGTCCCATCCCCCATCAGTGTCCTCCGGTAATCCGATCGTCGCCGTACCGTGACCGAGGCGAGATCGGACGGAGTCCGACCCGGGACAGCGGGCGTGCGGCCGCCAGGGCTCAGCGGGTCCAGTCCGGAGTGATGACGACGACCAGGCCGGGGGGCGTTGGCGGCAGTCCGGAGTAGCGCTGCATCACCCGGTGGATCCCGGGAAACTGGCTGGCCAGCGTCTGGGCGGACCGCTGCTGGGCGGTGTCCCCCGGTGCGTAGTAGACCGTCGTGCTGGGGATCCGTCCGGCGAAGTTGCCGACCAGGGCGACCGGCCAGCCGGCGGCGGAGAACCGGGCGGCCGCCGCCTCGGCCAGGCCGGCCTGCACGGTGTTGTTGAGCACGGTCAGCGGGAACCGGGGTGCCCGGGCGGGCGGCTGGGTGGTCGGCGGTGGCGGCGTGCGGCGGGTCGGGGTCGCGGGCGGCCGGGTCGCTGACGGCCGGGTGGTCGGCGTGGCGGTTGGCGTCGGCGTGCCGGGCCGGCCGGTCGGCGACCCGGAGGTGGTCGGGGCCGCGCCCGGCGGGCGCTCGCCGCCCGGCTTTCCACGCAACGTGACCAGGCCGAGGATCAGCAGCGCGATGCCGGCGAGCGCGAAGACGACGCCTACCAGCCGGGCCCCGCGCTGACCGCCCAGCCATCCCCGGACGTCGCGACGCTGACGCGGGCGAATCGGCGGCAATCCGCCGCCCACGCCGCCGCCGGATGACCCGAATGACTCCCCGGACGTCACGGAACCCCCCCGCCGGTCCGGATCGTCGTCGTGGAACACATATCGGGCTACAGCGCAGCCCTCCGTCCGCTGCCCGCCTCCTAGGGCGACATGCCAAGCCGCCGGGCGGATCTGGCCCGCTGGCGGGTCGCCCGCAGCCGGCGCAGCCGCTTGACCAGCATCGCGTCCGCGGCGAGCGCCTCCTGCCGGTCGATCAGGCTGTTCAGCACCTGGTAGTACCGCGTGGCGGACATGTCGAACAGGTCGCGGATCGCCTGCTCCTTCGCGCCGGCGTACTTCCACCACTGCCGCTCGAAGGCCAGGATCTCGCGCTCCCGGCGGGTCAGGCCGTCGCCCGGCTCACCCTCGCCCGGGCCGGCCTGACCGGCCTCGGCAGCAGAGCCGGCCTGGTGCAGCGCTTCGGCGGCGTCCATTGCGGGTCTCGCTCCTGCTCCACGAGTGCCGTTGCCAACTCAAACCACATCGGTGTGATTCGTGCAGCCATTAGAACACGACCCAGTGTCGCAGAGCGGCACGACGCACCCGTGACTCCCGGCGATTCATACCCGAGCGGGGCCCTTCGGCACCGCCCGGCGCGACCCCGAGGTCGCGAGCTCGACCGGCGCGCGCTCAGGGATACAGCCCGCGGGTGCGGTGCGCGTCGGCCACCCGGCCGATGCCGATCATCTGCGCCGCGGTGCGCATCGACACCTTCCGCTCCGAGGCGAGCGAGGAGACGTCCGCGTACGCCTTCTCCATCATCGCCTTGAGCCGGGCGTTCACCTCGTCCTCGGTCCAGAAGTACGCCTGCAGGTCCTGCACCCACTCGAAGTAGGAGACCGCGACGCCGCCGGAGTTGGCCAGGATGTCCGGCACCACCAGCACGCCGTTCTCCTGCAGGATGACGTCGCCGTCCGGGGTGGTCGGCCCGTTCGCGGCCTCGATCACGAACCTGGCCCGCACCCGGGAGGCGTTGTCCTCGTGGATGACGCCCTCCAGCGCGGCCGGGACCAGCATGTCCACGTCCAGCTCGATCAGCTCGGCGTTGGTGATCGTGTCCGTGCCCGGGTAGCCGACCACGCTCGCCGCCCCGGAGCGCAGGTGCCGGAGCAGGCCGGCGGTGTTCAGGCCGGTCGGGTTGTAGACCCCGCCGCGCACGTCGGAGACCGCCACCACCCGGCACCCGGCGTCGTGCAGGAACTGCGCGGCCATCCCGCCGACTTTGCCGAAGCCCTGCACCGCGACCGTGACGTCGCGGGGGTCGATCCCGGCGTCCCGGAGTGCGCAGAACGCCGAGTACATGACCCCGCGGCTGGTCGCGCCGCCGCGACCCTCCGAGCCACCGACCGACACCGGCTTGCCGGTCACCACCCCGGTCACCGTGTAGCCGGAGTGGATCGAGTAGGTGTCCATCATCCAGGCCATGGTCTGCGCGTCGGTGCCGACGTCCGGCGCCGGGATGTCCTTCTCCGGCCCGAGCACCGGGATCAGCTCGGAGACGTACCGGCGGGTCAGCCGCTCCAGCTCGTTGCGGGACAGCATCTTGGGGTCGACGGCGACCCCGCCCTTCGCCCCGCCGTACGGCACCCCGATCAGGGCACACTTCCAGGTCATCCACATGGCCAGCGCCCGCACCTCGTCCAGGTCGGTGGCCGGGTGGAAGCGGACCCCGCCCTTCGCCGGGCCGCGGGTGAGGTTGTGCTGGACCCGGTACCCGCGCAGCACCTCGATCTGCCCGTCGTCCCGGCGCAGCGGCACCGCGACGGTGACCTCCCGGCGCGGGGTGCGCAGCACCTGGTGGAAGCCGTCGTCGAGGCCTAGCTGCTTGACCGCCTCGGCCAGCTGGAACTGGGCGGACTCCCACGCGGACATGTGTGCGGGCACCGGAACTCCCGTCAAACGGCCAAGCCGACGATCGCCGTTGACCGCCGGTATCCCCCGAGCGTACCGGGAGCCGGGTGAGCGAGGATGGAGGCGATGCGAAGCGCACACCGAGCCAGCGACGGCTCCCGCACCCCCCGGCGGCCTGGGGCCGAGCCCACGGCCGGGGTGCCGGTGCCGGAGTGGGACCTGCAGACGACGTTCTCGGTGGCCCGGGTGGAGGACGACCCGGGTCGCCGGACCGGCCGGCTGCTGTTCCTGGACGGGATCGAGTGCTCGTACGTGGACCTGGCCGACCCGCTGCACCTGGAGTTCGGGTACGTCCGGCGGATCGCCGACGTGGTCGACCTGGTCCGCCCGCCCCGGGCGCCGGTGGACGCGGTGCACATCGGCGGCGGTGGGGTCACCCTGCCCCGCTACGTCGCGGCCACCCGGCCCCGGTCCCGGCAGGTGGTGTACGAGAAGGACGGCGGCCTGGTCGAGATCGCCCGGCGGTACCTCGGGCTGCGCACCTCGCCGACGCTGCGGGTGCGCATCGGCGACGCCCGGGAACGGCTGGGCGAGCGTCCGGACGCCTCCGCGGACCTGGTCGTCGGCGACGCGTTCGACGGCGTGATGGTGCCGGCGCACCTGGCCACCGTGGAGTTCGCCGCCGAGGTGCGCCGCGTGCTGCGGCCGGACGGGGTGTACGTGCTGAACGTCATCGACGGGCCGCCGCTGCGGGCGTCCCGGACCGCGGCGGCCACCCTGCTGGCCGGCTTCCCCGCGGTGGCCATGGTCACCGGGCACGACCTGGTACGGGAGCGGGACGCCGGCAACGTGGTGTTCGTCGCGTCCGCGTCGCCGCTGCCGCTGCCCGCGCTGTCGCGGGCCGCGGCCCGCGGCGCGCTACCCGACGTGGTGCTCGGCCGGCCCGAGGTGACCGAGTTCGCCGGCACCGCCCGGCCGCTGCACGACGCCGACGGGGAGCGCTGGAAGGCGGCCGCGCCGGACCCGGACCTGCCGGTGCCGATCCAGCCGGTACGGGCTGCCCCGCTGCCGGCGCCGCCCGTCGCGACCACGCCCCGACAGTCCGACTCGGACGGTCCGGACCGGACGGACCGGGTGGACGCGTCCTAGCGGGACCGCGAGTCGGGCCGGCCTCGAGCCCAGACCTCGGTGCGCAGCTCGTGGGTGCCGTCCGGTCGGGTCGCCTCGTAGTACAGCCGCAGCCCGCCGCCGGGCAGGGCGAGCAGGTCGAGGTAGCGCAGCCCGGTCCCGGCCTCCGAGGCCGCCGCCGGCTCCCGGCCCACCGCTTCCAGCCGGTCCAGCCCGGCGCCCCGAGCCGGCACCGCGAGCCCGGTGCGCTCCTCCCAGTTCTCCTCGGCGGTGGCTCGGCCGTCGTAGTAGGCCAGCGGCCCGGGCGGGCCGGTCAGCACCGCCGTCAGCCGGGCTCCGCGGGAGTCCCACGCGCCCGGCCGGGGGGCCAGCGCGGCGCCGTGCCAGGTCCAGTCGACCCCGTCCGAGCTGGTCGCGTACCGGGTGATCATCCGGTCCTCGGCGTCCGGCTGGTCCAGCGGATGGCAGCAGACCCACGCCTCCCATCCGGTGCCGGTCCACCGGATCACCGGGTCCTTCACGCCGGTCGACTCGTCGCCGGGCAGCACCGTGCGGGCCGGCGCGTCGGCCAGCCCTTCGGGGTCGGCCGCCTCGAGCAGGTCGACCCGCCAGTGCTTGCTGCCCGGGGTGGCCGCGCTGACGTACAGCCGCCACCTGCCCTCCGGGGTGCGCCGCAGCGCCGGCCGCTGCAGCGACGCGGCGCCGAACCGCTCCTTGGCCAGCAGCGCGAACGTCTCGAACCGGACGCCGTCGGCGGATCGGGCCAGCACGTTGAAGCCGCCGCGGCCGAGCGCCACCGGCCGGTGCACCCGGTACGCGAGGTAGACCACGCCGTCGTGCAGCGCCGCGCTCGGCGACCCGGCCCAGTTTCCCGGCCCGGACTCCTCCGGCGCGGCCACCACGGTGGCCTTCCCGCGGCCCGGCACCGGCGCCTCGGCCAGTCGCGCCGGCAACCCGTCCGCACCCATCGAGACCACCCTACGAACGGGGCACGCCATCGTCCACTCGGGACCGCCGAGCCGCCGTCCGAGGGAAGGGCATGATGGGAGGTGGACCACCTACCCGGGGAGTTGCCGATGGCCGTGCAGACCGTCCGGCTGACCAACGATGTCGAGATCCCGGTGCTCGGGCTCGGCGTCTGGCAGATCGCCAAGCGGGAGACCGCGCAGGCGGTGCAGTGGGCGCTGGAGGCCGGTTACCGGCACATCGACACCGCCACCATCTACCGGAACGAGGAGGCCGTCGGAGCCGGCCTGCGTGGCTCCGGGCTGCCCCGCGAGGAGGTGTTCGTCACCACCAAGTTCTTCCCGCGCAGCGACGACCCGGACCGCGAGCTGGCCGCGAGCCTGCGCCGGCTCGGCCTCGACTACGTCGACCTCTACCTGATCCACTGGCCGGCGGGCCAGCCGACCCGGTTCTGGAGCCGGTTCGAGCGGTTCGCCGAGAAGGGGCTGGCCCGCGCGGTCGGCGTGTCCAACTACAGCGCCGCCCAGGTGGCCGAGCTGATTCGGCACGCCGAGCAGCCGCCGGCGGTCAACCAGGTGGAGTTCAACCCGTTCGTCTACCGCCGCCGGCTGCTGTCCGCCTGCCGGGACGCCGGCGTCGTGGTCGAGGCGTACAGCCCGCTGATGCGCGGCCGCGACCTCGACGACCCGCACGTCGCCAGGGTCGCCGACAAGCACCGCCGGACGCCGGCCCAGGTGGTGCTGCGCTGGGCGGTGCAGCGGGACACCGTGGTGATCCCGAAGTCGCGCAACCGGGACCGGATCCGGTCGAACGCACAGATCTTCGACTTCACCCTGGACGACGCGGATCTGGCCGCGTTGGACGCGCTGGACCGCACCGGCGGCACGGACCGGGCGAATTAGCGGATGTCGGAGCCCACCCGCTCGGTCGCGTTCGACCGGGTCGCGCACGAGTACGACCGCACCCGCGGAGGACCGGAGCGGGCCGAGCAGGTGGTGGCCTTGAGCGCCCCGCTGCTGCCGCCGGGCGACCCGCTGCTGGAGATCGGTGTGGGCACCGGCCTGGTCGCCGACGCGCTGGCCCGGCGCGGCCGGGCGGTCGCCGGGGTCGACCTTTCGCTGCCCATGCTGCGGCTGGCGGCCGGCCGGGTGCCCGGCCGGGTGGCCGCCGGCGACGCGCTCCGGCTGCCCATCCGGTCCGGCTCGGTCGCCGGCGTGGTCATGATCCATGTGCTGCACGTGGTCGGCGACATCGAGGCCGCGTTGGCCGAGGCCGGTCGGGTGGTCCGGCCGGCCGGTCAGATCGTCGTGTCCTCGTTCGACGGCGGGTCGCCGACCTCGGACGTCGGGATGATCCTGGAGGAGCTGGGCGGCTGGCTCGGTCGGGCCGGCGAGCGACCGGACGCCGCCGCGGCCATCATCGCGGCCGCCGCCCGGGCCGGCCTGAGGGTGGCCGGGCGGATCGGCTACCGCCCCTCGCACCTGGGGCTGTCCCCGGCCGAGACGCTCGCCCGGATCGCCACCCGGTCCTGGTCCTGGATGTGGCAGGTGGACGAGCAGGCCTGGGCCCGCGCGGCCGAAGCCGCGGTCGACGCGCTGCGCCGGCTGCCCGACCAGGATCGGCCCCGGACCGAGCCGCACGAGGCGGCCCTGCTCGCCTTCGAGGTCGCCGCGCGCTGAGTCTTGGCTGGTCGGCGGCTTTCGGCCGCGGCCCCGGGCGCGGTATCGTCGCGCACCCGAACAGGATTCGGTTTCTGCGACGGGAGACCTGTCAGCGGTGCGTGCCGAGTCGGAGCCGATGCTGCGGATCGACGGGCTGACCGTGTCGTTCGGTGGGCTGCAGGCGCTGGACGATGTCTCTCTCGCGGTCCGACCGGGCGAGGTGCTCGGCCTGATCGGGCCGAACGGGGCCGGCAAGACCACGCTGTTCAACGTCGTCTGCGGGTTCCTCCGGCCGGCCGCCGGCGAGGTCCGCTGGCTGGGCCGCCCGCTGCGCCGGCATCACCCGCGGCAGCTCACCCGGCTCGGGATCGCCCGCACGCTGCAGTCGCTGGGCCTATTCGGCCATCTCACGGTCGCCGAGAACGTGATGGTCGGCGCGTCCCGGCAGGCTCGGGCCGGCCTTGTGTCCGGGCTGCTCGCGCTGCCCCGGTCCGACCGGGACGAGCGGGCGCTGCGGGAGCGGGCCGACATCCAGCTCCGCGAGCTCGGCATCGCCGAGGTCGCCGACCGGCTCTGCGGGCAGCTCCCGTACGGCGTGCAGAAGCGGGTCGCCCTGGCCAGGGCGCTGGCCGCCGAGCCACGGCTGCTGCTGCTGGACGAGCCGGCCTCCGGACTGTCCGGCGAGGAGATCGACGAACTCGGCCGGCTGGTCCGCCGGCTCGCCGACCGGATGTCGGTGATGCTGGTGGAGCACCACATGGACCTGGTGATGGAGGTGTGCGACTCGGTCGTGGTGCTCGACTTCGGCCGGGTGGTGGCGACCGGGCCGCCGGACCGGGTGCGCACCGACCCTGCCGTAGTGGAGGCGTACCTCGGCGCGGAGGTCTCCGGTGCTTGACGTCGAGCGGCTGGTGACCAGCTTCGGCGCGGTGCGGGCGCTGGACGGCGTCGACCTGTTCGCACCGGCCGGGAGCATCACCGCCGTGCTGGGCGCGAACGGCGCCGGCAAGACGACCCTGCTGCGCACCGTCGGCGGCCTGGTCCGGCCCAGGTCCGGCCGGGTCCGGCTGGAGGGCCGGGACGTCTCCGGCTGGGCGCCAGAGGACCTGGTGCGGCTCGGGCTCGGGCACGTCCCGGAGGGCCGCGGCATCGTCACCGAGCTGACCGTGGAGGAGAACCTGCGACTGGGCGGGCTGTGGCGGCGGGACCGGGCCGGCCTGCGCCGCGGGCTGGACGAGGTGTACGCGATGTTCCCACCGCTGGCCGCCCGCCGCGGTCGGGCCGCCGAGACGCTGTCCGGCGGCGAGCGGCAGATGCTGGCGCTGGGCCGCGCGCTGCTCAGCCGGCCGCGAGTGTTGCTGTTGGACGAACCGTCGCTGGGCCTGGCGCCGCGGGTGGCCGCGCAGATCATGGCGGTGCTGCGCCGGCTGCGGGACGACTCGGGCCTGACCGTGGTGCTGGTCGAGCAGAACGCGCGCAGCGCCCTGTCCATCGCCGACCACGGCGTGGTGCTCAGCCTGGGCCGGGTGGTGGCCTCCGAGCCGGCCGCCGTGCTGGCCGCCGACGAGCGGCTCCGACACGCCTACCTGGGTTTTTAGGGGCCGCCGTGATCCGCTTCCTCAACCTGACCCTCGCCGGGGTGTCCTCCGGGTCGATCTACGCGGCGGTGGCGCTGGCCCTGGTGCTGATCTGGCGGTCCACCCGGATCGTGAACTTCGCCCAGGGCGGCATGATGATGGTCACCACGTTCGTCGCCTACACGGTGGTCCAGCACGGCGGGTCGTACTGGGTGGCGCTGGCCGCCGCGCTGGCCGCCGGCGCGGTCCTCGGCGCGGTGGCCGAGCTGCTGGTCCGCCCGGTGGAGGGCGGGCCGCCGCTGAACGCGGTGATCGTCACGCTCGGGCTGCTGGTGTTCCTGCAGGCGGTGGCCGGCATGGTCTTCGGCGGCACGCCGCGGTCGTTCTCGCCGGCGTTCAGCATCAGCGGCTACCAGGTGGGCGGCACCCGGCTGGCGTTCTCCCCGGCCGACACGTTCATCCTGCTCGCCGTCGTCGCGGTCACGGTCGCGCTGGCGGTGCTGTTCCGGCGCACCTCGACCGGGCTGCGGATGCGGGCCGCGGCGTTCGCGCCCGAGGTGGCCCGGCTGCTGGGGGTGCGGGTCGGCCGCACGCTCACCGTCGGCTGGGTGCTCGCCGCGGTGGTCGGCGCGCTGGCCGGCGTGCTGGTCGCGCCGAGCATCTTCGTCGGGCCGAACACGTTCGACGCGATGCTGGTCTTCGGGTTCACCGCCGCGGTCATCGGCGGGCTGGACAGCCCGGCCGGCGCGGTGGTCGGTGGCCTGCTGCTCGGGCTGGCGCTGAGCTACGTCTCCGGCTACGCCGGCTCGGACGTGGTCACCCTGGGCGCGCTGGTGGTGCTCGTCGTCGTGCTGATGATCCGGCCGGCCGGCCTGTTCGCCCGGCGCGGCGGGCGAAGGGTCTAGAATGCCCCGGCTGACCCTGATCCGGCACCTGGCCTGGGCGATCGCCGGCCTGGCCGGCATCTACCTGCTGACCTCGGCCCTCGGCCCGTACCGGGACCTGCAGTTCGCCACCATCGCGTACACCGCGATCGCGGCCGCCGGGCTGACCGTGCTGGTCGGCGGCAGCGGGCAGATCTCGCTCGGCCAGGGCGCTTTCATGGCGGTCGGCGCCTACACCACGGCCGTCCTGCTCGAGCACCGTCCGGAGTGGCATCTCGCGGTGGCGGTGCTGTTCGCCACCCTGGCCGCCGCGGTGACCGGCGGGCTGGTCGGGGTCGCGGCCGCCCGGCTGCGCGGGCCGTACCTGGCCGGCGCCACCCTGGCGTTCGCGGTCGGGTTGCCCGCGCTGGCCGACTATCGCGGGCTGAAGGACCTGCTCGGCGGGGCGAACGGCCTGGTCGTCGCGACCCCGCCGGCGCCGCTGTCGCTGGGCGAGAGCTTCCCGCTGGAGCGCTGGCAGGCCTGGATCACCGGCGGCTGCCTGGTGATCACCCTGTTGCTGCTGGGCAACCTGCAGCGCAGCCGGATGGGCCGGACCATGCGCGCGGTGCGGGACGACGAGATTGCGGCCGCACTGTCCGGAGTGGACGTCGCGCGCACCCAGGTGCTCGCCTTCGTGGTGAGCGCGACCTGCGGCGGCCTCGGCGGCGCGCTGCTGGCGGTGGTCAACGGGCTGGCCGCGCCCGGTGCGTTCCCGCTGGCGCTGTCGCTGTCGCTGCTGACCGCGGTGATCCTGGGCGGGCTGGGCAGCCTGGCCGGCGCGGTGTACGGGGCGGCCCTGCTGGCCCTGCTGCCGACCTGGTCCAGCGACGTGGCCCAGTCGCTGCACCTGTCCCGCAACGTCTACGCGAACCTGCCGCTGGCGATCTACGGCGTGGTGCTGGTCGTTGTCATGATCGGCTTCCCGTACGGCATCCAGGGCGGGCTGCGCCGGCTGGTGCGCTGGCTGCATGCCGAGGGGTCGCCGAGATCACGGGACGGTAACAGTGCTCGCGCCGATGTGACCGAGGTCACTAACGTTCCGGTAACCGAACCGGATTCGGTATTGAAGGGAGGCCCCGATGGCGACCAGGGCGAGATCACGGGTCGGAGCGCTCACCGTGCTCCTCGTACTCGCCGCGGCCTGCGGTGGCAACGGGGGCAGCAGCAGTAGCGGTGGCGGCGGCGACCGGGCCAGCGCGCCCGGGGTCACCGCGACCACGGTGACCATCGGCAGTCACCAGCCGCTCACCGGACCCGCAGCCCCGGGCTACAGCGAGATCGCGCCGGCCATGAAGGCCTACTTCGACCTCGTCAACGCGAACGGCGGCGTGCACGGCCGGAAGATCGAGTTCAAGTACCTGGACGACGCGTACAACCCGACCCAGACCGTCACGGTGGTCAAGCAGCTGGTGCTGCAGGACAAGGTGTTCGCGATCGTCGGCGGGCTGGGCACGCCCACCCACACCAAGGTGGTCGACTTCCTGAACAGCTCGCGGGTGCCGGACCTGTTCGTCTCCTCCGGCTGCCGGTGCTGGGACGACCGGGCCAAGCACCCGTACACGTTCGGCTGGCAGCCCGACTACGTGGTCGAGGGCAAGATCCTCGGCCAGCACGTCAAGCAGCAGTTCGCCGGGAAGAAGGTGGCCTACTTCTACCAGGACGACGACTTCGGCAAGGACGGGGTCAGCGGGCTGGACAAGTACATCGACCCGAGCCAGGTGGTCACCCGGCAGACCTACCAGCCGGGCAACACCGACATCGCCCCGCAGATGACCGCGATCGCGCAGGCCAAGCCGGACGTCGTGGTGCTGTTCACGATCCCGGCGTATACCGCTCTGTTCAAGCTCGCCACCCTCAAGCTCGGCATCAATCCCACCCTGGTGGTCTCGAACGTCGGCTCCGACCCGATCACGCTCGGCGGCCTGCTGGAGGCGTTCGCGAAGCAGGGCGGGGCCACGGTCAAGGGCAGCCAGCTGATCGAGGGCATCCAGACCGACGGCTACCTGCCGGCGCTCGGCGACACGTCGAACAGCTGGATCGCGCTGATGACGAAGGTGCGCGACCAGTACGCGAAGAGCCTGCCGCTGGACGGCAACGTCGCCTACGGCATCGCGCTGGCGTACACGTTCGTGCAGGCGCTGCAGGCGGCCGGCGACAACCCGACCCGGCAGGGCATCGTGGACGCGCTGGAGAAGGGCGGGCTGAAGGGTCCCGGCCTGACCCCGTTCCGGTTCAGCAAGGACTCGCACGCCGGCTTCACCGGCACCCGGCTGGGCACCATCAAGGGCGGCGCGGTCGTCCCCGAGGGCGACCCGATGACCACCGACGACGGGGACGGCCCGATCACCCCGTACACCGAGCAGCCGACCGAGGCGCCCGCCAATGGGGTGCCGTCATAGCACGACCCGCTGACGGCCGGGTACGGGGCGGCGGCCCTGCACCCGCCCCGTACCCGGCATCACCATCCCCGGCCGGCCGGCAGCGCTACCGTCCCGCCCCGCCCGACACTGCGGCGCGGCGGGCGGCGACCGCTGGCCGGCCGGCCACCGCCGACGTGCTCGGCCAGCCCCGGCCGGGGCCGCCCCGCCGGCCGCGGGCGGACGCGGCGCGCCAGCCGCGGGCCGAGGCGACCCGCCGGGCGCTGCTCGACGCGGCCCTGTCGGTGTTCACCGACCAGGGCTACTCCAACGCCAGCGTCGCGGAGGTGGTGCGCCGGGCGGACGCCAGCGTGGGCAGCCTCTACCACCACTTCGGCAGCAAGGTCGACCTGTTCCTGGCGATCTGGGAGGAGTACCGGCACGAGCGGGAGCGCGTCGCCTCGCACGCGGTGGCCCAGCGGCGCGCCCGTGGCGAGGCCGACCCGTACCGGCTGTTCCTCGTCGGCGCCGAGGTCTACCTGCGCGAGTGCTGGCGGCAGCGGGAGACCGCGAAGCTGTTCCTGATCGGCGACGGGCCGCCCGGCTTCGACTTGCTGCGCCGGGAGGCCACCCAGTGGTGGCTGCGGCAGAACGCGGTGCTGCTCAAGGCCGAGGCGCGCCCGCTGGACCACGCGTTCGTCGTCGTGCTCACCACGACGACCGGCGAGCTGGCCCGGGAGATCGTGTTCTGCCGCACCGCCAGGGGCGCCCGAGACCTCCGCGAGGCGGCCCTGGCCATCCTCTCCCAGCTGTGCGCGCTGCACGCCGGTGGCCTGCTGGACCCATCGCAGCCGGTCACGCGGTGAGGCGTTGACTGCCGAATGGGGTACCCGAACGTCGTGCTGCGATCCTCCGAGTGGGTCTGATCCGGTCATCATGCGGCGCTTAGGGTGTGGCGTCCGGACAGAGCCGTCACGGAGGAGTGGTTCCATGTCGCTAGCACGACGGGTCGTGCGGATCGGCGCCGCGTTGGTGGGCTGCGGGGTGCTCGCGCTGGCGAGCGGGAGCGCGGCCGGAGCGAGCGGCGCGACGGCGGCGGCGGCCGCGCAGGCGTCAGCGCTCGGCGGCCGCATCCCGGTCGTCTCGGTCAGCATGTCGGACGCCGGCGGGTTCTCCCTTCCCGGCACCGTGCACTCCGGCCTGGTCACGTTCCGGGTGAGCTCCCCCGAGGCCAGCTACCACGCGCTGCAGGGCTTCCGGCTCAACCCGGGCTTCACCGTGGACGACATCATCCATGACCTCACCCTGGGTGTCCTGGGGGAAACCGGGGCGGACAACGCGCTGGGGCACCAGCTGCTGCTCCAGCAGGCCGTGCTGGTCGGCGGCGTGGTCACCGCCCCGGACGGCCCGATCTCGATCACCATCCAGCTCGAGCAGGGCACCTACTACTTCTTCGATCTCAACGACCTGTTCCTGGGCGTCACCCCGCGGGTGCACCGGCTCGAGGCACGCGGTGCCGAGGTCAGCGGCGGGCTGCCGAAGTTCGACGCGGCGATCGTGGCCACCATGAGCGGCGCCGACGACCTGCCGATCTTCCAGAACGTCCCGGCGACGCTCCGGCACGACGGCACGTTCTTCTTCCTCAACGCGTCCGACGAGCTGCACGAGGCGGTGTTCCGGCCCACCCGGGACGGCATCACCGACCAGTACATCACCGACTTCTACGACGCGGTCATCTCCGGCGGCCCGCGACCGGAGTCCCCATGGATCGGGGCCCAGCGCGGCCTGCAGGCGCTCTCCCCGAACCGCTGGGCGGTCGTGCACATCGAGCTGAACACCGGGCCCAACGCGCTGATCTGCTACGTGCCGAGCGACGAGGCCGGCCCGCCGCAGAACGGCCTGCCGCACGGCTACATCGGCATGCACAACATGCTCGACCTGACCTGACCGGCTCCGCACCGGAAGGCGCCGCGGCCGACGCTGCGGCGCCTTCCGCATGCTGGGCATCGACAAGACTGCGGTCATGGGCAGCTACGCGGAAGCGTTCCACCGCAGCCTGGCCGACCCGAAGGGTTCTGGGCGGAGGCGGCGAAGGCGATCGACTGGTACCGCGAGCCGACCGTGGTGCTGGACCAGTCGAACCCGCCGTTCTCCCGCCGGTTCACCGACCGGCCTACGTCGACAGCTCGGGCCGGCCGGTCGGCGTGCCCCGGCTCTACCGCTGCTGCGGCACTGCGCCGGACAGCCATCCGCGCAGCGCCTCGTAGACCGCGGGATGGGTGAGCAGGTCGAAGTGGTGCAGCCGGCCGACATGCGTGCCGACCTCGAACGGGACGCGCCGGCGCCGGCCCCGCCCCGACGCGCTGGGGAACTGGACCAGCAGGTCGCCGACCATCCGCCCGACCGGGTGGTGCGGCTGCTCGGTCAGCGTCGCCGCGACGAAGTAGTAGGCGGCGGAGGGCAGGAACGGCACCTCGGTGCACCGGTCGCGGAGGAACTCGTCCGGGTCCGCGTCGCACCAGTCGGCCTCGCTGCAGGAACCGAACCGCAGGTCCTTCAACCCGACACTGCGCAGGTTGAGCACGCCGGCCAGCGGCCGGGTCTCCGGCAGCCGGGCGAGCAGCCAGGACGCGACGTGGACGCCCCGCTCCAGCGGCGCGCCCAGGTGCGGACTGCCCAGGCAGACGACGTGCCGGACCAGGGTGGCCCACCGGCGCTCGGCCCGCTGCCCGTAGTGGCAGGCGCTGCGGGCGACCAGCCCGCCCATCGAGTGCCCGACCAGCGCCATCTCCTGGACCGGAGCGGGCCAGCCGGCGACCAACTCGTCCAGCAGCGCGGCCAGTTGCTGGCCGTTGGCGGAGATGTGCAGGCCGGTGTTGTAGCGCAGGTACACCGGCGTGAACCCGAGGTCATCCCGCAGCCGGGACCCGAAGCTGGTGCGCCGCGCGCCGTCCGGCCGCTGCTCGGTGCGCCACCACCACTGCTCTGACTCGCCCAGGCCGTGCACGAACACCGCGATCCGACCGGTCGCCGCCGGGTACGCGTCGGCCAGGGCCGCCGGGGTGCTGGGCACATCGCGCCCGGCCGAGCGCACCGCCATCGGCACCGCGAGCGGCGGGTACCGGCGGGCCATCGTGTCGCCCCACAGCCCGTTCGCCACCTCGACGACCAGCCGCCCGCGGGGCGAGGCGGCCAGCGCGTCGGTGTCCGCCCCGGTCAGCGCGACCAGCCCGGCAGCCGCCCGGGGGACGGCCGCCTGCGCGCCGCCGACCAGCCGGTACACCCCGCCGGCCACCGCATCGTGCACGGCCTGCACCGGCCGCCCCCGGGCGCCGACGTAGCCGAACACCCGCCGGGCCACCGCCTCGTGCACCCGCCACGCCAGCTGGACCCCGCCGCCGAGGACGTCGCCCACCAGCCGGCCCGCCGCCTGCGTCTGCTGGCTTCCGGCCACTCACGACCTCCTCCGCGACCCGCCGAGAACGCTACCGGGCAGCCGGGCGGTCGTCTCCGGCGTGCGGCGCCGGGCGTGTCGGCGCGCGGAGCGACCGTGCGGTGTCAGGGTTGGTCCTTCTCGCTGGGTTCCCATGGGCGTAGGCGCGGCCACCAGGCGGGCACGGCACGCCGGTAGGCGTCGTAGACCGCGCCGAACTGGCGGATCAGGGCTGGCTGTTCGTAGAGGTGGGCGAACGTCGCGGTGGCGGCGGCGACGGCCGCGGCGTAGAGGAGCAGCACGGGCTGGCCCAGCGCCAGGGCCTGCCCCAGTATGGTCGCCACGACTGCCAGATACATGGGGTTGCGGACGTAACGGTAGAGCCCGCCGACGACCAGCTGCCGCGTCGGGGCGACCGGCGCAGGGGTGCCGACGCCCTCGATGACGAAGCGCGCGAAGGCGGACACCAGGACGATCGCGCCGGCGGCGAGCAGCGCCGCGCCGGCTGCCCGCAGTGGCGGCCAGGCCCAGGACGGAAGGGGCTCGCGGGCTCGCCAGCCGGTCAGCCACCAGGGGACCAGGCCGGCGACCACACCGGGGGCCAGCGCGAAGAAGAGTGCGGTGCCGGCTGCTGCCGCGGGTTTGCGCATACTGCTGCCTCGCAGAGGTCGTGGTCGGTTGGCCCTGCTCAGGAACGGCGGGCGGGTCAGGGTGGCTGGCGAAGCAGGCCGGACAGCAGGGCGAGCAAGGCCCGTTCGGCGTCGGCCCGCGCCGCCTTCGGGTCCTTGGCATGCGCGATCAGCAGGCCCGCTTCGATCACGGCGCTGAGCACGAGCTGGGCGAGCACCGGCACCGGCACCGGCTGGAGCAGCCCTTCGTCCGCGGCCGCCTGAAGGCTACGGGTGATCACGCCGAGCCCGTGCCGCGCCTCGATGTCCCGCCAGGTCCGCCAGCCCAAGACGGCGGGGGCGTCGGTGAGCGCGATCCGCGCCACCGCGGGTCGCTGGCAGACGTCCAGGAAGCGGCCCAGCCCGACGACCATGGCGGCCGACTGGTCGGGGGCGGCTGCGATGGCCGCGGCGATCTCGGCGGTCACCTCGCCTTCCAGTTCCTCGAACACGGCGCGGAACAGCCCCTGCTTGTCGGCGAAGTGGTGGTAGAGCGCTCCCCGCGTGACACCGGCCGCGGTCACGATCTCTTCGGCGGGTACGTGCGCGTAGCCGCGTTCGGCGAACAACGCGCGGGCGGTGGCGACCAAGGCGGCTCGGGTCGAGCGTGAGCGGTCCTGCTGGCTACGCCGCGGCATGCGTACGCGCGAAGTCGACCACCAGCCCGGCGAGCAGCTCCGGCTGGTCCTCCGGGACGAACGTGTACGAGTCCGGGATGGACACCACCGTCGCATGTGGAAGCAGGCCAGCCAGCCGATGGGCCAGCTCGAGCGGGAACAGGCGGTCCTCGGCTGCCCAGGCCAGCAACACGGGCCTGGCGAAGCGCGGGAGTGCCCGCGCGGCGGCCAGGGTATGCCGGCGGTGCACGCCGCGCAGGAACCGGCGGAGGTCGTCTCGCACGGCCGCGTCCCGTCGGCTGGGCAGCAGATAGGAATCCACGATGTCGGGTGGGATCGGCCGCTTGGACACCCAGCCGAACGTGAAAGGCAGCCGGTGCAGGGCCCGCACCCGCAACGACTGCGCGAGCACCCACATCGACCCGGGGATGCGAGCCAGCGTGGGCAGCGGCGCGAAGGCAGGTGGGAAGAACCGCTCCAGGCTGTCAGACGGCGTGAGCACGACGCGGCCGATCCGCTCGGGGTGCTCGGCCATCAGGAGCTGCACGATGGCGCCGCCGGTGTCATTCGCCACCACCGTGACGTCGTGCAGGTCCAGCCGGTCCAGGAACGCGGCGACCATCGAGGCCACCCCCGGCGGGCTCAGGTCGGCGTCGGGCACCGGAACCTCGTGCCCGCCCAGCGGCCAGTCCGGCGCGATGCACCGGAAGCCCGCCGCTGCGACTGGTGGGACCACCGCGCGCCACAGGTCGGCGTTGACCAGCAGACCGTGGACGTACACCACCGGCGGCCCCTCGCCGCATTGCCGGTAGCGGATGCGGCCCGCCGGCAGGGCCACCTCGTGCCTGGTTCCGAGCGACTCGCTGCGTGCCATCGGACACCCCCTGTCGGACGCACTGATAGAAACATACATTCTGTATGTATGTCAAGTGCCTCAGGGGCGCCGGTGACCCGACCGGTGGTGTTGGGACGGCCGGGCCGGCCTGGTCCGTCACGAGGACCGGCTGGAGTAGCTGGGACTCGACGACGCCGCCGGGTTCGACCCGGACGGGTTCGACGCCGACGCCGTGACCCGGGCACTGTCCAACTTGGCCTGACACTCGGCCGGAGCCGTTTCGGAGCCCGCTCTCACAGGAGCTGGCCCGGGCTGTCTCCGGCATCAGCCAGCCGGTGGCCACCTCCACGTCCGACGACGCCCGTCGCCGCAGTCCTGACGCTGGCCGCCGGGCCACAGTGGACACGCCGATGACGGACGCGCAGTGGGCGGTGCTGGAGCCGTTGCCGCCGCGATCGACATCTGGCTCCGATCGGGGGGTGGCTTCCGTTCGGACCCGTCCCATAACCTCGAGTCGTGACCGTCCACGAGCTCTCCCGGCTCGACGCGCGCCGCATCGCCGTGCGTGCGCAGCTCTTGGATCGCTCGCGGCCGACCGAGCTGCTTGACGTGGTGCGCCGGCTGACTCTGCTCCAGATCGATCCGACCGCCGCGGTCGCGCCGAGCGCCGATCTCGTGGCCTGGAGCCGCCTTGGGTCGTCGTACTCGCCAGCCGAGTTGGACACCGCACTTGCCGACCGGACGCTGCTCGAGCTGCGGGCGATGATCCGCCCCAGCGAAGACCTGGCGCTCTACCGCGCGGACATGGCCGACTGGGAGCGGGCCGAGCGCGGCGAGCTGCCCGGCTGGCGGGCGTCCCAGCGCGACTGGGTGCGGGCCAACGACGCGTGTCGTCGGGACATCCTCGATCGGCTTGGCTCCTCGGGGCCGCTGCCGTCGCGCGATCTTCCGGACACCTGCAGGGTGCCGTGGCGGTCGACCGGGTGGACCAACAACCGCAACGTCACGCAACTGCTGGAGTTCATGGTGCTGCGGGGCGAGGTCGCGATCGCTGGACGCCGGGGCGGCGACCGGCTGTGGGACCTGGCGACCCGGGTCTACCCCGATGACCAGGTGGTCGGCAGGGATGAGGCGCTGCGCATCCGCAACGAGCGGCGGCTGCGGGCACTGGGCATCGCGCGCGCCCGGGGACCGGAGTGTCCGGTCGAGCCGGTGGACGTGGGCGAGGCGGGCGAGCCGGCCGTGGTGGAGGGTGTCAAGGGCACCTGGCGAGTCGATTCTTCCTCGTTGGGCCAACCGTTCTCCGGGCGTGCGGCGCTGCTGTCCCCCTTCGACCGGCTGATACACGACCGCAAGCGCACGGTCGAGCTCTTTGAGGCCGACTACCAACTGGAGATGTACAAGCCCGCTGCCCAGCGCCGTTGGGGTTACTTCGCGCTACCGATCCTGTACGGCGACCGGCTGGTGGGCAAGCTCGACGCCACCGCCGACCGCAAGGCCGGGGTGCTGCGGGTCGACGCGATCCACCAGGACGGGCCCTTCGACAGGACCATGACCGCCGCAGTGGATGACGAGATCAAGGACCTGGCTCACTGGCTCGAACTGGACCTCAGCCCGGACGGACATAGGTAACCTGCCGCTTTCGAGCCGCGCCAGTGCCTCCACGCCCTCACACCGCCGTCGTGCAGGGTGACGATCGGCTGCTACGTGATGGCGGTCGTGTCGGTCTCGGCGATCAGCAGGCTCTCGGTCAGCTCAAGGGTGAGGTGGCCCGGTTGGAGGCCAGTCTCGGCCAGCACCTGGGCGACCTCGGCGGCTAGGTGGGGTTGGCTGAGCTGGATCGCGGACAGGTTCACGCTGATGCCCAGATGCTGGTGTCCGGGGATGTTGGCCTGCCACTCGCGGGCCTGCTGGCAGGCGTGCCGCAGCACCCAGGCGCCGATCCCGACGAGGTGGCCGGTCTCTTCGGCCAACGGGACGAAGCTGCCCGGAGCCAGCAGCCCGCGAGTCGGGTGCTGCCAGCGCACCAGGGCCTCCACGCCGGTGACCCGCCCGGTGCGCAGGTCGACGATCGGTTGGTAGCGCACCCGCAACTGGCCGCGGTCCGCGGCGTAGCGCAGGTCGGCTTCCAGCTCGGCGCGGTCGACCACGGCCGCGCGCATGCTCGGATCGAAGATGCGGTAGCCGCGGCCGCCATCCGCCTTGGCCTGGTACATGGCCACGTCCGCGTCGCGGACCAGGTCGCCCGGCTGGGCGTCTGGCCCGGCGACGGCGATGCCGACGCTGGCGCGGACCTGGATGTCGCGGTTGGCCAGCGCGATCGGCGCGGCCAGCGCAGCGAGCAGCCGCTGGGTACGGCAACCGCCTCGGCCGGCCCGGCGGCGTCCTCGATCAGGACGACGAACTCGTCACCGCCCAGCCGGGCCACGGTGTCGCTGGGCCGCATGGCGGTGCGCAGGCGGTCGGCGACAATGCTGAGCAGTTGGTCGCCGACCGCGTGCCCGAGGGCGTCGTTGACAGTCTTGAACGCGTCCAGGTCCAGCAGCAGTACCGCCAGCTGCCCGCCGGTGCGATTGTGGCGGGCCATGGCGTGCTCGAGCCGATCGTGGAACAGTGCCCGGTTCGCCAGGTCGGTCAGTGGGTCGTGGAAGGCATGGTGGCGCAGCTGCTCGGCAAGACGCTTGCGCTCGGTGATGTCGGCGGCGACGCCGATCATCCCGATCAGGTCGCCGCCCGGCGCCCGCAGCGGCGCGGTCGACAGCTCCACGTCGATGGGACTGCCGTCGCTGCGATGCTGGCGCAGCTCCAGCCGGGCGGTGGCCTGCCCCGGGCCACGGGTGGCGGTGACCTGGATGGCCGGCCAGCCCGGCTCCGCGCTGGCCGGATGAGGCCGTCCCAGGACCTCCTCGCGGCGCCAGCCGTAGATGCGTTCGGCGGCCGGGTTCCACAGTTGCACCCGCTCGTTCCGGTCCAGTTCGACGATCGCGACCGGCGAGGCGTCGATGACGGCGCTGAACCGCTGCAGCAGGCGCGCCCGCTCCGCGTAGGCGGCGACCTGACCGGCGAGGCTGCGCATCCGGAGCAAGGTGAGTCCAAACAGCACCGCCGACGCCGCCGCGATCATCGGCACCTCGGTCGGCGCCCCCCGGACGCCTTGCAGGAGAAGCACCGCCGGGGCCACCAGCGCGGCTCCGGCGAGCACGGCCAGCCGCAGCCGCGACAGCCGCGTCGCTCCAGCCGGCTCGCCCGGCTCGGACAGCTGCCGCATCGAGGGGTGCAACGCGGCTGCGCCCCAACCGATGTAGGACGCCAGCCAGCCCGCGTCGAGGAGTTTCCCGGTCTGGTATGTCCCGTGCAGTTGCTCCAGTGCGTACCAGCCATCCGCGACCAGCAGGCCGAAGAGCACGTAGCCCTGCCAAGCTCGTGTTCTCGTGCCCCGGGCATCGGCCGGTCACTCGCCGACCTGAGTCAATTCCCGCGCGTAGCCGGCGCCAGCTCTGCCCCGGGCCCCGGGTGGACCGCTTGACAGTCATTGTTCTAGTTGTTATATAACAATATGTCAAGCGGGATGCGTCGGAGGTCGCCGTGCTCCTGAGTCTCGAGGTGGACGGCGCGGTGCCGCTCTACCAGCAGCTGCGCGACCGCGTCGTGGAGGCGATCGCGTCCAGGGAGCTGCGGAGCGGCGGCTCGCTGCCCGCGACCCGACAGCTCGCCGCCGATCTCGGCATCAACATGCACACCGTGAACAAGGCGTACGACCTGTTGCGGCAGGAGGGCCTCATCCGGTTGCGCCGCCGTACGGGCGCGGTGGTGAGCCGGGACGCGGCCACCGGACCCCCGGCGGACGCGGAGATCGCCCAGTGGGAGCAACGGGCACGCACCCTGCTCGCCGAGGCCGTGGCCAAGGGCCTGTCGCCGCTGGAGACACTGCGGCGCTGTCAGACGATCCTCGACGACTTCACGGCTGGATCCCCCGACCCGGCCCTCTCCCGGGAGAGCGCGTCATGACCGCTTTCCCGATCCTTCTCATCGGCCTCATCGCGTGGATGATGCCGGCGCTGGTCCCCCGCTCGGTGCCGTTCGGCGTCCGGATCCCCGGTGCCCGGGCGGCGGAGCCGCTCATCGCCCGGCAGCGGCGGCTCTACCGCTACGGCATCGCCGCGATCACCCTGGTAGTCGCCGCGGGGGTGCTGGCCACGGGCAGCCGGCCATCGCTGTCCGGCCTCGGTGTCGCCGCCGAACTCGCGGGCGCCTTCGCGCTCTTCCAGGTGTCCCGACGGCGGATCATGGCCGTCAAGCAACGCGAGCACTGGTTCGACGGGCTCCGGCAGCTCGTCGTCACCGATACCTCGCTGCGCACCGATCCCGAACCGTACCCCTGGCGCTGGGCGGTACCGTCGGTCGCGCTGACCTCGGCCACCGTCGTCATCGGGATCCTGCGGTATCCGCACCTCTCCGGCAGGCTGGCCACCCATTTCGACGCGGCCGGCCAGGCGGACCGCTACGCGGCCGTTTCGCCCGCCTCGGCCTTCGGCCCGGTCGCGGCCCAGGTCCTGACCACCGTGCTGTTAGCGGGCTTCGCCGCGCTCGTGCTGCGCAGCAAGGCGCAGCTGGACGCCGAGGATCCGGGGACGGCCGGGGCACGGCACCGGCGCTTCGTCTCGTCCGGTGCTCGGGCGCTGCTGCTGCTGGCGGCCTGCCTGAGCGCGACGTTCCTGCTCACCTCGCTGACGGCCTGGAAGCTCATCAACCTCGCGAGGCCGGCCCGAGCCCTCTTCCCGGTCATGCCGCCGCTGGGCGCGGTCGTCCTCGTGGCGGTCCTGGTCTATGTCGGGCAGAACGGGAGCCGCCTGCGGATCCGGGCGTACCCCGGGACCCGTTCCGCCCAGCGCACGACCGCGGTCAACCGGGACGACGACCGGTATTGGCGGCTCGGGCTGCTCTACGTCAACCCTGACGACCCATCGCTGCTGGTGCCCCAGCGCTTCTGGCTCGGCTGGACCCTCAACCTGGCGCGGCCCGCCGCCTGGGCGATCATCGCGGTCACCCTCGGCGCACCCCTGATCACGACTCTCATCCGCTGACAGCCCCGACCAGAACCAGGAGACCAGCATGAACGCCGCGCGGCACGCTGCTGGTCACCATGACAGGTACGGGTGAAGCGAGGCGAAGGTCGGTTGTCGACGCTCATTCTTCTGGAGTGCCTGGCCTGCTTTCTCATGTGGTGGGGAGGGCTCGTCATCGCCCTGGGCAAGGAGCCCGAGCAGCGTCGGTACCGGGACATGGTCGAACGGCGGCGCCGCGCCGACTGGGTCTCGAACGAGCTGGAGCAGCGCCCATGGTGGTGGCTGATGCTCTCGGGCCTTGCGATGATCGTCTTACTCGACTGGCTCAAGGAGAAGTGGCAGCAACGCCCGTGGCGAGCGGCGATGCTCTGGACAATCGGGATGATCATCGTGCTGGTGATCGTCGTGCAGCTCACCGTGCACTTCGGCTGGGGCATGAAGCCCATCAACGTCTAGGCGCTGGACAGGACCCTGTTCGTGGCGCTGGCGGTCGCCACGGGCAAGGTCATGACCTCCACGATGCGCCGGCGGCGTCGGTCCCGCCTCCGAACAGGTGCCGGGCCGGTCTGTGACCAGCGACGATGCTGGCATGACAGGATGGGCGGCGTGGTCGGCGCGGTCGTGTGGATCAGTTCGGGATCGGCCGGGCTCGGGCGGGCTGGGTCGGCGGCCGGATGCGCTCGGATGACCGCGGTGGTGGGCGCTGGCTGTCCGGTTTGCCGGTAGGCTGGCCGGTGTCGGTACCGACGGCGCTGGAGCGGGTGCAGCAGCTCAAGCGGGCAGGAAGCCTGGACGAGGCGGTCATCGAGTTGGAGGCGCTGCTCGCGCAGGCGCCTGACCACGCCATCGCGCTCACCCAGCTCGCCGATCTGCAGCTGCGCCGGGGCCGGATCGAGGAGGCCGCCGGCGCGCTGGACCGGGCCGAGGCGGTCGCCGGGACCACCCGGGTCACCGCGGGGTTGCGGGGTGATGTGCTGTTCCGGATGCAGCGCTGGCAGGAGGCGGCCCGGGCCTACCAGGACGCGGTCGCGCTCGGCGACCGCGGCACCCGGCCGCTGTTGCAGCTGGCTCGCTGCCGGTTCCGGCTCAAAGATCTCGACGGTGCCAGGGGCGCGGTCGCCGCGGCGCTGGAGCGCGATCCGACGGTCGCGGCGGCGTGGGTGATGCTCGGCGACCTGGCCGCCCGGGAAGGCCGGCTGGACGAGGCCGAGACCATGTTCGAGCGGGCGCACGAGCACGCTCCGGCGGACGAGTTCGCCTACGCGAAGCTGGTCGAGGCCCGGCTGCTGCGGCTGCCCCCCGACCGCCGCGCCCGGGAGGTCGACGTGCTGTTGAGGAGCAGCGGTCGCGGCAACCGGCACCTGCTCGGGGTGCTGGCGCGGCTGCACAGCGCGCTCGACGACGAGGAGCGCGCGGCGGATGTCTGGCGGCGGCGCGCCGAGCAGCACGGCGATGACCTCTACGCGCGGAAGATGGAGGGCTACGCGCTGCGCCGGGCGGGCCGGCTCGACGAGGCCGCGCCGATCCTGCGCCGGTGCCTGCTCGCCGATCCGGAGGACCTGATCCTGTTCCGCACGTACGTGCACCTGCAGCGACGCCGGAACGCGCTGGACGAGCTGCGCCAGGCCCTCGAGGAGCTGCTGCCGCAGGCCGGCAGCCGCCGCGGTGCCGTCTACGGCGAGCTGCGCAAGCTCGGCACGCCGGAGCAGAAGGCATGACGGTGGCCGGGGGCCGGGTCCTCGACAACCCCGCCATCGGCGAGCTGGTCGAGGTCGCCGTCGTCGACACGGTCGTCCGGCTGGACGGGCGGGGCGGGCGACTCGACGAGCTGGTCCTGACCGGGGACGTCGCCCGCAGCCTGTCGCCGGTCCTGCAGAAGGCGGCCGGCCCGTCCGGGGCCGGGTTCTTCGTCGTCGGTGCGTTCGGATCGGGCAAGTCACATTTCCTGGCCGCGACCGGAGAGCTGCTCGCGGACCCTGCCGCGGCGACCCGCCGCCTCGACTGGGATCGGACCCTGCGGGGGTTGGCCGCCGGCGGCCGGCGCCACCTGGTCGTCCCGGTCCCGCTCGTCGAGTTCCGGTCGGATGCGGTGCTGGAGGACGTGGTGGCCGCCCGGGCGTGGGACGCGCTCGGCCGACCGGGACCGGCGGGCGGTGTGGACCGGGTGGCGAGCTGGGACGCGGTGCTGGACGCCGCCCGGGACAGCGGGCAGACCGGGTTGCTCCTGCTGCTCGACGAGCTGTCGGAGTTCCTGCGCGCCAAGCAGGGACCCGCGCTCACCGAGGATCTGCGGTTCCTCCAGTTCCTCGGCGAGTGGGCGCGGGAGCGGCCGGTGACCGTGCTGTGCGCCCTGCAGGAGAGCATCGAGGAGGTCGCCAACGTCAGCCAGCGTGAGCTGGCGCGCATCCGGGACCGGTACGAGCCGAGCCTGACTCTCACCGTGCGGCACGTCGAGGATGTGGTCCGGGGTCGCCTGGTGCGGCTGCGACCCGGCGCCCAGGAGTGGGTCGACCGGGCACACGCGGAGATCCAGGCCGCGTTCCCGGGCTGGGCCGTCTCGCTCGACCGGTTCCGCCGCTGCTACCCGGTGCACCCGCAGACCCTCGACGTGCTGGAGGGGCTGCGGTTCCTGTTCTCCCAGCAGCGGGGCGTGGTCGACTTCATCTGCCGGCAGCTGGCCGGTGGGCCCGACGCCGCCGCCGGCGACAGTCCACCGTGGACTGTTCGGGGCTACCGTGAGCTGGTCACCCCGGACCGGGTCTACGACCACTTCCGAGGCCGGCTGCACGAACGGGTGGAGACCGGCCGGCTCGCCGACGAGGTGGTGCCGCACTACGAGCGGGCCGTCGGGGAGATGTTCGACAGCCCCGCCGACCGGAGCCTGGCCGTGCGGGTGGTCAAGCTGCTGTGCCTGCTGACCGCCTCCCCGCTGGAACGCCCGCGCACCGCCGGCGAGCTGGCCGGCATGCTGCTCGCCGAGGTCAGCGGTCTCGACCCGCAGGCGAACGTCGACTACCTCGAGCTGGCCGTGCTGGGCCCGCTGGTCGACCGGGGCGCGTACGTCGTGGCCACCGGCGAGGCTCCGGCCCGGTACACGGTCGCGCTGCAGGCCGACGCGGCCGTGGTCGCGCAGGCCAGGGTGACCCAGGCGCGGGCGGAGCTGGCCCCGGGCGACCGCCGGCTGGTCGACACGCTGGTCGAGCTGGGCTCCACCCCGGTGCTGCCACTTGCGCTGCTCGGCGAGCTGGGGACGAGCCGCCGGGAGCTGCTGTGGCAGAACACGCTGCGGTCGCTGCTGGTGGGACGGGTCCGGCTTCCCGAGCTGACCATCGACGACGTGGCCGAGCTGGTCACCGCGGCGCGAGCCGCCGGCGCCGAGGCCTGCCTGCTCGTCGCCGAGCCGGAGGTCTCAAGCGAGCGCGAGGGCTCGCAGCGCGAGCGGAGATCACCTGTTCCGCAGGGTCCGACGGCCGCCGGTGGCCGCGCCGGCGCGGACCTCGAACGTGCGGACCTCGCCGGGCACGCCCGCCGGCTTGCGGCGGTGGGCCGGCTGGCCGTATGGGTGCCGGCCACTCTCGACCCCGGGACGCAGGACATGCTGCTCGACGTCCACGCCCGCAGGGTCGTCCTGGAGCGGGCCCGCGCCGAGGGCGCCGACCGGCTCGTCGACCACCTCGAACGTGCCGGCGAGGCCGACTCGGCCCGGGCCCGGGAGGCGCTGCGGCACAGCTACTTCGGCGGCCAGGTCAGCTATCCCGACCCGGCCGCGACCGTCGACCTGCCGTCGCTTGCCGGGTTGCCGTTCGAGCGGCAGCTTCCCGGCCTGGCCGAGCCGCTGCTGGCCGGCCTGCACCCCCGGCACCGGGAGATCGCCCCACGCGGGCAGCTGGTCGGCGACCGGCTGCTGCGGCAACTCGTCGACGACGTGCTCAGCCACGGCCGGATCGGCGCGGCGGCCGCCGACCGGGTGCGTCCGCTCGTCGAGGGCTACCTGGTCCCGCTCGGGCTGGTGCGCCGCCAGCGGGACGCGCTGGTGGTAGCGCCCGACCCGGCGCGCAGCGTGGCCGTGGCCGAGGTGCTCCGCCTGGTGGGCGACACCGGTCAGGTGCCGGCGCTGGACCTGGTCGCAGCCCTCGCCGACGGCCCGGTCGGGCTCACCGAACCCGAGGCCCTGCTGGTCTTGAACGCCTGCGTGCAGGTGGGGCTGATCGAGGCCTGGCGCGGCCGGCGCCGGCTCGCGGAGACATTCGTCGCCCTCACCGCTGCTGACCGGTTCGGCGTGGGGGAGCTGGTCGACCCCACGCTACGGTCCACAGTGGCCGGTCTGGCCCCGCTGACCGGCCAGGGACCGTTCGAGCCGTGGACCATGGCGGTCCAGCGCGCCGCGTGGGATCACGCCCGCACCTGGCTGGACGGGCGCCGGGAAGACCTCGGGCAGGTGCGCACCGGGCTGGACCGGCTCGCCGAGCTGCCGCACTTCGCCGGCGCAGCAACCGATCCTGTCGCCGACGACCTCGACTTCGTCGGCTCCGTCGTGGCCGGCTGCGACACCGCCGCGCCGCCGTCGACCGGGCTACGGCAACTGTCCATCTGCATCGACGACGCGGCCGCGCTGCTGGCGGCGGCCCAGCGGCTCGGTGCGGTCGCCCGGTTCCTGCGCGACGGCCTCGACCGGGTGGTCCAGGCCGTCGACTACCTCACCCACCTCGAACTCGTCATTCCCGCCGAGCATGCCGGGCTGGCCGCGCTGTCCGCCGAGGCTCTGGACCGGGCCCGGGAGGCCCTCACGCTGGCCGCGGCAGACCGGGTCGAGGTCATCTCGGCGGCCTACCGCGAGTTCCGCAGCGCGTACGTCGCCACCTACCAGGAGGCCCACGAGCGCTACCACAGCGCGGTGACGGCCGCGGACGTCGAGCAGCTCCGGCAGAGCACCGTCTACCGTGCACTCCAGCGACTCGCGACGGTCGACGCGATCGCGGTCCCGGACGACCAGGTCAAGGTGGACCGGGCGATAGCCGCCGCAATGCCGGCGCCATGCCAGCGCCCGCTCGACCTCGAGCTTGCGTGGAAGCCCCGGTGCGGCTGCGGCTTCGCGCTGGACCAGCAGCCACCCACGCTGGACGGCGAGGCCGTCCTCGCCATGGCCCGGCGGGGTGTCCAGCAGCACCTCGCCGAGCTTGCCCGCCCGGAACACCGCACCCGGCTCGAGGCCGCCGCCGCGGACCTGGCGTCCCTCGGCCGCACCGAGCTGGCCGGCGAGGTACGCAGCCTACTTGCCCTGCTCGCAGCGCCTGACGCGGTCGATCAGCCTGGGGTCGATCCCGCCGCGGTGGTCCACCTGCTCGGCGACGACGTCCGGGCGGTGCTGCGAGACGTGCTGTCCGGCGGCGCGCTGATCGTGCAGCGCGACCTCGCGGCGCTGCGGGAGGACCTCATCGGCCGCCGCTACCCCAAGCGCCGGCTGGTGGAGCTGCTCACCGCCTGGGTGGATGCGTCGGACGAGCTGCCGCCCGCCAGCTTCGTCGAGGTCGTCGACAGCGGGGACTGGGCTGACAGGGACTGGGCTGACAGGGACTGGGCTGACAGGGACTGGGCTGACAGCAAGGACAGGGCCGACAGCCCCGGCGCGGGCAACCTCGGGGCCCCCAGCGTCGACGCCGGGTCCATCCCGGACCGCGCCGGCACCCTTCGCCACCCGGCGGCGCGGGCGCGGGCCCGGGCTGGTGCCGAACCGCCGAGTGTCACGGCGGCGTGCCTTGCCCAGCGGTTCCCGGGGCTCGCCGAGATGCTGCCGGTGCAACGGTCCGCCGATGCGTTCTGGCTGGCCGCGTGGTGGGCCGACCGGCCGTCCCCGCCGGCCTGGCTGCCGCCCCGCCTGCTGGCCGAGCGCCATTTGCTCGCCGTCGCCACCACGGCGGCGCTCGGGGACCTTGGCGCGCTCGCCGAGCTCGCCGAGCTCGACGCGAGAATCGGGGCCGACAGCATGCTGGGCGACCAGATCGCGGCCGCGCTGGACCTGGGCCGGCAGCCGATCACCGAGGTGGCCGCCACGCTGGCCGGCGAGCGGCTGCTGCGGCATCCGGTCCGGCTGGCCATCGACGAGGTCGTCCGCCGGCTGGCCGCCGACTTCACGCTGGCCGACCGGCTCACCGGGACAGACCTCACCGAGCTGGCCGCGGGTCATGCCCTGCTGGCCGCCGACGAGCTGGGGCCGTTCGGCCACCTGATCGAGGCGGCCCAGCACCTGCGCGCGGTCGACCGGCAGCTCGAGTCACCGTCGTGCCGGGCTCTGGTCGAGGAGCTGTGGCCCGAGCACGGCGCGCGGGTCGCCGCGCTGGTCAGCCGCGCCGACCTGGCCTGCGCCCGCGGCTCGCTCGTCGATCCGGACCTCGTCACGGCATTCCGCGCCGGCGCCGACCGCACTCTGGCGGCGATGGACGCCGCGTTCCGCCGGCACGCCGAGGAGGGCTTCCCCGGCTGCATGACGATCGCCGATGTCGGCCGTGCCGTGCTGGCGCCGCTGCTCGACGCGCATGGCCGGGTCGCTGTGCTGCTCGTCGACGCGATGCGGGTCGACCTGTGGCGGCTCGTGTGCGACCGGCTGACCAAGGCCCACCCGGCGCGGCCCGCGCGCCAGCTGTGGGCGGTCGTGCCCGCACCCACCCGCACCGCCGAGGCGGTTGCCGGGCTGTACCTCGGACGGACCATCCCGGCCGGGTCGGCGCCGGCGGGCGCGACCGAAGTGCCGTTCTCGCACCTCGGCTACCAGGCCGCGGCAGTCGTGGGCGCCGACCGGGACCATCGGACCGGGCAGCTGCGCACCCTCTGGGCCGACGGCCCGCCGATCTCCGTCGCCGTGGCGACCGGAGTCGACGAGCGACTGCACCGCACCTCGGTAGAGCTCGCCGCCCTCCTCGACGATGCGGTCACCGGCCTCGAGCGCCGGGTGCTGCCATCCCTGACCGCGCTCCCCGACGCCGTGCCGCTGGTCGTCCTGGCCGACCACGGGTTCCGGGAGAACCCGGCCTGGGGCCACGGCCCCGAGGGCCGCTACACCCACGGCGGCCTGTCCCTCGCGGAGTCCGTCGTCCCGATCGGTGTCTTCGGCGCGATACCACCGGCCTGAGCGCTCGCTCCAGGGGCTCGGCAAGCTGCTCGCCGGATGGCCCGGCCTCCTCTGGCAGCCGGCGCAAGCCGGACTGCTGGCCCGGTAGCCGGACGCGCCCGGCCGGGCCGGTCACCCGTGGCGCCTGCGATCTTGGGCCACATGTCCGGGGTGCCGGGGACCTGACCGGTGATGCCGGCACGGCTGGGCCGGGGGGCGGATTAATCCGTCAAGCGGACGTTGCCGACACGCCCTTCGGGGTGCGCCAGGCAGTGCCTTGGGTCGGGCAGACTTCGCGGATGAGCCCCATGAGCCGTGGCCGGAGAGGCGAGCGGAACAAGCCGAGCAAGCGGTCCACGCGGCGGTCCATGCCGCCCGCGGTGTTCGGCCGGCCGGACGAGTGTGACTGCCCGGCGTGCTCGGGTGGGTCCTTCGATCCGCAGCAGCTGATCGATGAGCTGATCGCGGCTGCCGCGGACGTGGTCGAGTTGGACGACCCGTTGGAGGCCGAGGTCATGGGTGCGGCGTTCGTGTCGATCGGCGCGAGTGCCGGTGAGGCGTTCGAGGAGGCGCTGGTCGGCGGGTTCATACCGGCGTTCGAGGCTCGGGCCACGACCGAGGCGCTGGCGATGCTGCTGGCGGTCGCTGCTGTTGCCGAGGGTCGGGCCGGCAAGGAGGCGTCAGCGGCCGCCGATCGGCTGGTCGAGGCGGGCGTCTCGCGGCCGGGGTGGGCGGCGGAGCTGGCCGAACCGGTGACGGCCAGCGACTGCTGCCGGCTGGTCGACTCGCAGGACACGATGTCGGTGCTGGCCTGCTCGTTCCACCGGGTCGGGCGCTCACACGCCATCGTTCTCGCTGCCGACCACACCGACTGCGGCGCCGCCGACCACATCCTCGTGGTCGACGCAGACCAGCTGCCTGAGGCGCTGGAGATGCTGCGGGACAGCGGCCACCGCAGCGGCCTGGAGATCACCACGGAGACGCTGGACGGAGCGGAGTTCCGCTGGCAGGTGGAGAAGGCACTGGACGCGCGGGCGGCACACGACAGCGCGCGGCCCGTTGACGAGCCGAACGACACGCCGCCCGACAAGGACGGCCCGGGCTACCCGGCCCTGGCACTGCTGGTGCGGGCCCGGATGAACGCCCTGCCGGTGCCCAGCAAGCCCGCCCCGCCGCACGAAGGCGAGGTCGGCTGGCCCGGACCGGCGGCGCTGCGGATGCTGGCGCAGTTCGCCGGCACCGGGGTCGGCTCGTCGGGTGCCGGGCGGACGGCCGCGGCACGCAAGCGGACCGCGCCGGCCGCGCTGCCGGCGAAACGCAGGAAGTCCGACCGGCCCGCGCCGGTGTACCAACTCAAGATCGGTTTACGGGGGACGAAGCCGCCGATCTGGCGGCGCCTGGAAGTGCCCGCCGACATCAGCCTCGCCCGGCTCCACACGGTCATCCAGGTCGCGTTCGGCTGGGACGACAGCCACATGCACGCCTTCGAGACCCCGTTTGGCCGCTTCGGGGTTGCCAGCGCCGAACTCGGGCACCGCGCGGAAGCACCGGTGACGGTGGAGCAGGTCGCCCCCGCGGCGAAGAGCAGACTCGGCTACACCTACGACTTCGGCGACGACTGGGAACACGACATCGTGGTGGAGAAGGTCCTCGACCGCACCGACACAGTGGTGTATCCGCGCTGCACCGGTGGGCGGCGGGCCGCCCCGCCCGACGACTGCGGCGGCATCTGGGGCTACGACGAGCTCGTGGAGATCCTCAGCGACCCAGACCACCCCGAGCACGAAGAACGACTGGAGTGGCTGGGACTCGACGACGCCGCCGGCTTCGACCCGGACAGGTTCGACCCCGACGCCGTCACCCGAGCACTGTCCACGTTGCGCTGACACTCTGCGAACGCTGGTTCGTCCGCCGCAGAACGGCTGCGGCCGGTGGGCGGCTGCCGTCGCCGCTCACGCTGGCCACCCCCGCTGCCTGCTGGTCCTCGTCGGCCGGGTTGCCGCCCTGGTCCCGCCGCCGAACTCGGCAGCCGCCACCTCATGTCCGGCCTCTCGACTCCCCCTCGGCCGAGCCACCCACCACGCCACCGAACCGCAACGAACCCCATCGTCCACCCACCAGCCACTGTCCGACGCAGACGCCTGCGACCGACGCCACCGCCGCCGGTCAACCGCGCACCCGTGCTCCCCGCCGTTCGGTCAGGTCAGCTCACCCAGGAGGTGGCCGCCGCCCGAGCCGGCCGGACACGCGCACCATCCGCCACTGGCTCGCCGCCGGTCACCCGGCGTGAACGGGCGAGCGAGCCGATCGGACTTCTTGGCCCGTTGCATGTCCGGCGGAGCCCGATGGCCCCGCCGGCTTTGAGGAACCTCAGCCTGCGTCCGGGCCGGGAACGCGGAGCTTGCCCAGCGCTTGGTGGGCGAGTTCTGCGACCGCGGGGAGCCGACGGGCGCAGGCGCGGAGGTTCGCTGGATCTGCTGCGGGAGCCGGTGCGCGCCCGCGATGACGATCGCGCTCCGGAATGCCGTCTCGGCTTGCGAGGTTTCGGCGCGAGTCAGGAGCACTTCACCGATGGTGACCTGGACGATGGCCTGCCACTGCGGCGGGATCATGGTGCTGGGCATACGGTGTCGTTCGAGCATGGTCATGGCCAGCCCGGGCCGGCCGGTACGGACCAGGCCGCGCAGGTGGACCTCGCGCAGCGCGTAGAGGCTCGCGAGCCCCAGGCCAGGGGTGCCGTCGACCAGTCGCGAGGCCGCGCGCATGGCGTGGTCGAACAGCGCACGGTCACCGACTTCACCCGCGGCTCGGGCCAACTGCACCAGAGCCGCGCCCCGGTCGGCCTCCCGGCTCAGCGCCGCCGAGCGACGCAGCCGGGCCACCGCAGCGGCGGTCCGTCCGACCTTACGCAGTTCGTTGCCGTGCACCCGCAGCGCGAAGGCCAGTAGGTCCCGGTCATCGAGGTGCTCGGCCAGCAACAGCGCCCGCCCGATCCAGCGGGTGGCGCTGACCAGCCGCTCCTCAGGAAGGACGTAGCCGAGCGAAACGCCGAGTTCGGCGCGAGCGCGGACGAGTATGCGCATCACGTCCCGCTCGACATGGCCATCGGCGACCCGGCTTTCCAGGCGGGTGACCAGCGGCCAAAGCTCGTTGACTGCCTCGGCGCCGCGGCCAGACTGGCGGGCAATGGCCGCGAGGCGGATGGTCGACTCACCGAACTGGAGCATCGCGGTGAAGTCGGCGTCGCCGGGATCGCTGACGCCGAGCGTGTGCGCTGGCAAGCCGAGGCGGCGGGCGATACGCAGCCTGGTGACGACGTCGCTGATCTCACGTCGACCCGTTTCGATCATCGAGATGTAGGTGGGGTCGTAGCCGAGTAGCTCGGCCAGGCACCGCTGGCTCGTGCCGGTCGCGGCACGGTAGGTGCGGATGATGAGCGCGAGGTCGCCGCTGGCCAGCGCCGTCCGCGCGGTGTCGCTGATCCACAGCCAGGTGGCCGGCCCGGACGTCGTTGGGCGGGGAGCGGCAAGCTCGCGCCCGCGATCGTATGGCAGGCTGGGCAGAGCGGCGAAGCACCCCAGCGGCCGAGCGTCGCTCCGCAACCGTCGCACAGCACCCGAGTAGCCTTACATCACGCGCGTCTTGAACCTTGCGTACCAGGCCGCGATCGACTTCTTGTACCCCTCCGGCATTCGCAACGCGACGACTTCGTCGTCGGTGAACAGGCCGACTTCCGTGTGTTCGTGGCTGGGGATTGGATCGGCCGCGGTGGAGGCGAGGCAGCCGTACGTGATGATCAGGACATCGACGCCGTCGCGGATATGGTATTGCCATGCGTCGAGCAGCGGACCAGGGGTCACCTGCCAGCCGACCTCTTCAGTGATCTCCCGCGCAACGCAGTCCGGCGGCTCCTCGCCGAGGTCGAGTTTCCCACCCGGCAGTTCCCACTCGTCGCGTTCGTTGCGAAGCAACAGCACGCGGCCGTCGCGGACCACGACGCCCTTGACCGAGACCGGGAACAGGTGCGGCTGAAAGCCCATCGACCGGTTTCCCTCCACTGTCGCAAGACCGGACCGACTGGAACATAGCACCGTCATCGATCGCCGCCCTGCTGCCCGGCGTTGACAATCTGTCAATTGATCCCGGCGATGATGACGCCGACGGTGGACACCGACAGCGCGACCCGCCGGAGGTGCCCAGATGCGCGACGTCACCGACCTACCCAGCGTGGACCTGCGTGAGCCAGACAGAACCGCTCAGATCATGACCGGCCTCACCGCCCACGGCATCACGGTCTTCCACGGTCCGGTCGGGCGTGACGATCTGCTCCGCGTGGCCCGGTCGCTGATGACAATCCGCCTGCACCCTGGTGACTCCGACGGCGTCACCAGGATCGCGCGGCGGTTGGCACCCGTTGACCGGAACCAGCGTCGCCGGCCTGACCGGCGGCGAACTGTGGCCGCACACCGAGGGAACAGCCGTCGAGCGGCCACCGGGCATCCTGATGTTGGGCTGTATCCGACCGGCCCACAGCGGTGGGCGCAGTCATCTGGTCGACGGTCGCGAAGTCTATGCGGAGATCGCCCGGACCAACCCCGCCATGCTCGCGGCGTTGTCAGCACCCCACTCGGCCTGCTTCGGCGGGGGACCCTGCCACCTCGGCCCGGTCTTCGAACAGACCTTGCACGGCCAGGTCACCGTCCGGCTGCGTTTCGACGAGCTTGCCCGCTTCTCGCCGACGCTCGCGCCGTACCTCGACAGGCTGCGCACACTGGTACTGCAGCGGGCTATCGCGATCGACCCTGCGCGCGGGCCACGGCTACATCCTGCTCAACGGCCGATGGCTACACGGCAGAACCCGATTCATCGGCCACCGCGAAATGCTGCGCATCATCGGCGACCCGCTGCCCCACCCCGAGCTACCGAACGGCTTCCAACCAGCGATGGCACGGTCGCCGGCCCTGCCAGCCAACTGACCGGTCACACTCACCCACGCGATCGCCGTCGAGACCGACCGCATGCTCGCCGCCGACCCGACCCGGTGCGCCGTCCCGCGAGGGAATCTGCCCGGGCCGCGGTTGTCGTCGCCGACGCTGCCAGCCGAGAGACCCGGCCGTGTGCCGGCCACTGTATCGACGCCGGCACCCGGCTGGTCCGCGGCCGGCTCGTCAGGACGCTGCCGGAGCGCAGCCCGGACATGTCCTCGGACATGTCCGCCGGCCTGGACGGGTGACCGCCGCCATGTCCACCCGCTGAGGAGGACCGCCGCCATAACCCGGGCCGCTCGCCGCCGCCATGTTCACCCTCACCGCCGCCGTCGTCCTGCTAGCCAACGTCAGCGACCACGTCCTCCGAGCCGCCCAAGCCGGCCACCCCGCTCCCTGCAGGTGTTCGTCCACGCCCTCGCCGCCCCCTCGTCGCCGCCGCCCAACTCGGCAGCCTCCACCTCATGTCCGGCCGCCTCGACGCCCTCGGCCGAACAACCCCACCACACCACCGAGCCCACCCACGAACCCACCGCGGAGCCCACCGCGGAGCCCACCGCCGACCCACCACGGAGCCCACCGTCGCGCACGATCCTGACGCCCGGGACACAGAGGAACCGCCCCCCTCGACCGCGCCGCGATCGTGGCCGCCGTCAGATCGGGTCGACTCTCTCAGGAGTTGGCAGCCACCCAGGTCGGCCGTACAACCCGCACCATCCGCCGCTGGCTCGCCGCCGAGCGGTCGTCTCGCGCATGAGCCACCGGCTGCGAGCCTGGCGAGGATGGGGCGCTCCCACGGACATGGTTTTCCTCTCTTCCAGCGCGGTGCAGGGCCTCGGCGTTCCGCCGGATAGGCGTCCGCGCTGGTCAGAGGTGGTGCGAGCCGCCTGTCGGAGTCGAACCGACGACCTGCCGCTTACAAGAAGATCAACTAGCCGGCTCAGGGGGTGATTCCTGATGCCGGCTAGTCCTCTTTCCGCAGGTCAGCAGTGGTGGACTAGACCACCGCGTGTCGTCTCGTGCCGCACACTGCCGCCCCGTTTGGCACCACAATGGCACCACCTGAGTCCCGTGTGGACGGTCGCCTCGGGTGGCGATTCCCGTTGAACGCGAGGCCCAGCGAAGCACACCTTAGCGCCGCCGAGCGGTGCGTACGCGACGCGCTCGCCGCGGCACGGCGGTGGCCGAGCGACCTGAACGCCGGCAGCGCAGCGGTTCGCGAGATCGACGCCGCGATCCGGAAACTGGATGACGTCCGAATCGCGCTCACCCAAGAGATCGCGTTCGAGACCGACCGCCTACTGGCCACCGACCCGACCCGCTGCGCAGCCGAATGGGGCGCCTGTCCCGAGCACGGCAACACCCTCTCCTCCTCCGGCGGCCGCACCTGGTGCACGCGCCCGGACTGCGGCCGCACCTGGCCCGGCAGCCGGCTCACATCACACTGCGCCGAACCAGCCGCCGTCATCGTCGCCGACGTCGCCGGCCAGAAGACCCGGCTGTGCCCCGGCCACTGGACCGACGCCCGCACCCGGTTGGTCGGCGCCCGGCTCATCAGAACGCTGCCGGACACCGGCCCGGACATGTCCGCCGGCCTGGACAGGTGACCGCCGCCATGTCCACGCCCCTGACCAGGACCGCCGCCATCACCCGGGCCACGCTGACTACCGCCATGCTCACCCTCACCGCCGCGATCAGCGTCGGCGCCGGCTGGCTGTCGTTCCTCGCCATCCGCGACCTGGCCACCCTCGTCGGCTGGCCCGCCGACACGGCCTGGGTCGTCCAGCCCATCGTCGAACTGTTCCTCGTCGTCGGCTCCCTGGAGATCGTCTGCCGCGCCTGGGAAGGCCGCACCGACCTCACCTACCCAAAGGCCCTCATCGCCGCCGCCCTCACCGTCGTCCTGGCCGCCAACGTCAGCGACCACGTCCTCCGCGCCGCCCAAGCCGGCCACCCACGCACCCTTCAGGTCCTCGTCGGCGCCCTCGCCGCTCTCGTCCCCGCCGCCCAACTCGGCAGCCTCCACCTCATATCCGGCCGCCTCGACTCCCTCGGCCGCACCACCCACCACACCACTGACCTCAGCGCGGAACTCACCGCCGACGCCACCGCGCCGCACGATCCCGACACCCGGGAAGCCGAGGAGCCGCCACCCCTCGACCGCGCCGCCATCGTGGCCGCCGTCAGATCCGGTCAGATGTCACAGGAGCTGGCAGCAACCCGAGTCGGCCGGACCACCCGCACTATCCGCCGGTGGCTCGCCGCCGAGCGGTCGTCGCCGGCGTGAGCCACCCGACCGCGCGAGAATGGCTCAACATGAGGCGCGAGCGCGCGAGGGGAGGCGGTGGTGAGCAGCGGCGCCGAGCACGGACCGCACACCCGGTCATCCGATGGCCGCTCGCTGGACGAGCAGGCGCGGCGGAAGGGCGTCCATCCAATCCGATCAGTTGACGATCTCGCCTGCGACGGCATCTTCGAGACCGACGAGGAGCTGGACGAGTTCCTTGCCCGCGTCGCCGAGATGCGCCGAGCCGACCTGGTGTGACCACTGCGCGCCCCGTCGTCCTCGACAGGGTCAAGGAGTGGCCTACGGCCGCAGAGTGAAGGCGGGGACGTGGCGGGGTCGGACGACGGAGAAATGGCGACGATCAAGGGTAGCGACCTCTGCGAGGCCGAACCGTTCGGCGATCGCCACGACGGCCGCGTCCACGCCGCCAAGCGGAAGGTCCTCGTACTGCGCGACCAGCCCGCTCATCCGCTCGTAGTCTTCGCTTGTCGGCTCGACCACGGTCAAGGTGCCCACCGCAAGCGAATGCAGGAACTGGGCTTCCACCTTGCTGCCCGCCTCGCGCTCCAACAGGTGACAGACTTCGGCAACGACGGGAGACGGCACCAGCAGCGGCCGTACGGCCTCGGCGAGCAGGCGGGCACAGCGCTCGTGGTAGGGATCGGTGCGTGCAGCCGCGGCCACGATAGGGCCGGTGTCAAGCAGGATCACGATCGGCCGAAGTCCGCCCGGAGGATCTCCTCTGAACGTTCGCCCAGGTCCGGCTCGTCGCTGTCGAAGCTACCAACCCACGGCGGCGGCCACGCCTCACCCGTCGGGTAGGCGTCCTGGGCGGCGATGACGTGCAGGCGCTGGCCGGGACGCACCCCGTGGCGCCGCAGCTCGGCCATCAGCTGCTCGGCGTCCGCAGGGACGACAACATCCCACTCGTCGGCTGCGCCCGTGGACATGGGACCAGTCTAGATCACCCGCGGCGGGCGATGGCTGTCGGTGCGGCCGATGACCCGAGCATCGTCCAACCTGGCCTGCTCGACGCCGCCCTCCGCGAACTCACCCAGGAGACCCGCATCCCCCGCTGTGGTCATCCCCGGCCGGCGGCCAGCCCCTACACATCGACCCGCACCCCCTCCTCGACGACGCCGTCACCGGTCTCGAACGCCGGGTGCTGCCATCCCTGACCGCGCTCCCCGACGCGGTACCGCTGGTCGTCCTGGCCGACCACGGGTTCCGGGAGAACCCAGCCTGGGGTCGCGGCCCCGAGGGCCGCTACACCCACGGCGGCCTGTCCCTCGCGGAGTCCGTCGTCCCGATCGGCGTCTTCGGCGCGACACACCGGCCTGAGCGTGGCCCACCCCACGCCACTCGGCGAGCTGCTCGCCGGATGGATGTCGCCGACACGCCCCGACGGGTGCGCGAGGTGATGCCCTCGGTCGGGCAGACTGCCCGGATGAGTCCCGTGAGCCGTAGCCGAGGCAAACAGAACAAGCGCGGCAAGCAGAGCAAGCGGTCTACCCGGCGGTCCGCGCCGCCCGCGGTGGTGCGCCGGCCAACGGAGTGTGACTGCCCGGCGTGTGCGGGTGAGGGCATCGATCCGAAGCAGCTGATCGATGAGCTGGTCGCGGCAGCCGTGGACCTGGTCGAGTTGGACGATCCGCTGGATGCGGAGATCCTCGGCGCGGCGTTCGTGTCGATCGGCGCGGGCGCTGGGGAGGCGTTCGAGGAAGCGCTGGTCGGCGGGTTCATTCCGCAGTTGGAGGCCCGGGCGACGACGGAGGCGCTGGCGATGCTGCTGGCGATGGGTGCTGTCGCCGCGGGCCGGGGCGGCAAGGAGGCATCGGTGGCCGCGGAGCGGCTGGTCGAGGCGGGTGTCACGGAGCCGGAGTGGGCGGCGGAGCTGGGCCAACCGGTGACCGCTGGCGACTGTTGCCGGCTGGTCGACTCGCAGGACACGATGTCGGTGCTGGCCTGCTCGTTCCACCGGGCCGAGCGCTCGCACGCCATCGTCCTCGCTGTGGACCATACCGATTGCGGCGCCGCCGACCACATCCTCGTAGTCGACGCGGACCAGCTGCCTGAGGCGCTGGAGATGCTGCGGGGCCGGCGGCCGCCGCGACGGCCTGGAGATCACCACCCAGACCCTGGATGCAGCGGAGTTCCGCTGGCAGGTGGAGAGGGCGCTGGACGCGCGGGCGGTGCACGACAGCGAGCTGCCCGATGACGAGCTGGACGAGACGCCGGTCGACGAGGACGGCCCGGGCTACCCGGCCCTGGCACTGCTGGCGCGGGCCCGGATGAACGCCCTGCCGGTGCCCAGCAAGCCCGCCGCACGGCACGAAGGCGAGTTCGGCTGGCCCGGACCGGCAGGCCTGCGGATCCTGGCGCAGGTCGCCGGCAGCGTGGCCGACTCGCCCGGTGCCGGGCGGACGGGTGCGGCGCGCGGGCGGACGGCGGTGGCCGCGCTGCCGGCGAAACGCAAGAAGTCCGGCCGGCCGGCGCCGGTGTACCAACTCAAGGTGAGTCTGCGGGGGACGAAGCCGCCGATCTGGCGGCGCCTGGAGGTAGCTGCCGACATCAGCCTGGCCCGGTTGCACACGGTCATCCAGGTCGCGTTCGGCTGGGACGACAGCCACCTGCACGCCTTCGAGACCCCGTACGGCAGCTTCGGGGTCGCCGACGCCGAACTCGGGCACCGCGCGGAGGCGCCGGTGACGCTGGAGCAGGTCGCCCGCTCGGTGAACAGCAAGCTCTGCTACACCTACGACCTCGGCGACGACTGGGAACACGACATCGTGGTGGAGAAGGTCCTCGACCGCGCCGACCCCGCGGCCTATCCGCGTTGCACGGGTGGGCGGCGGGCCGCCCCGCCCGACGACTGCGGCGGCGTCTGGGGCTACGCCGAGCTCGTCGAGACCCTCAGCGATCCGACCCACCCCGAGCACGAGGAACGCCTCGAGTGGATGGGACTCGACGACACCGCCGGCTTCGACCCGGACAGGTTCGACCCCGACGCCGTGACCCGGGCACTGTCCAACCTGGCCTGACACTCGGGCGGAGGCTGGTTCGGTCACCGCACAACGGCTGCGGCGGGCGAGTGGGCGCTGCCGCCACCGCTCACCCTGCGCCTGCGACTGTTCTCGCTCGAATCGGCAGCCGGGTAGTCGCGTCACCCGCGTGCCGGCCGCGCGTGCCGGCCACGTCCCGGGCGATGCGCCGGTCACTGGATGGACGCCCGCATCTGCTTCGGACGGCGCTCAACTCGTACGCATCCTGCCAGACACCGGCCCGGATATGTCCGCGGACTGCCCATCGGCTTGGACGGGTAAGTCGCCCGTTCAGACCGTCGCGGCTCTATCGGACACCTCGCGCGGCGACTCCGTCACGCGGTGCGTCATCGGACGGATACGACGTGTCGTTGTGGAGTCTCGCCAGGCCTTGGTCGAAGGTCGCAAGCCGGCCGTCGTGTTGGCGGGCGAGCTGAACGAGGTACGCGTCGGTTACCTGCAGCTGACCGACGACTCCCCTCATTGACACGCGACTGTAGGCGACATCGTCGGGCCGGAACTCGTGCCGCTGGTCGTCAGCCAGCGCCGACACGACGGTCAGCGCAACTGCTGACGCCAGCGAGTCGTCCTTCACCGTGGCGGATTGGATCGGCCCATGACACCTCGTGTCGGACAGTGCCGGCCCGTCCATTACAAGAAGATCAAATAGCCGCTCAGGGGGTATCTCCTGATGCCGGTCAGTCCACTTTCCGCAGGTCAACGGTGGTGGACTAGACCACCGCGTGATGCCTCGTGCCGTACAGTGCCGCCCCGTTTGGCACCACAATGGCACCACCTGAGTCCCGTGTGGACGGTCGTGCTGGGCGGTGATTCCCGTTGACCGCGAGGCCCAGCGAAGCACACCTGAACGCCGCCGAGCGGTGCGTGCGGGACGCGGCCGCCGCGGCGCGGCGGTGGCCGGACGACCGAAACGCCGGCAGCGCAGCGCTTCGCGCGATCGACGCCGCGGTCCGGAAACTGGATGACGCCCGGATCGCGCTCGCGCACGAGATCGGTGTGGAGACCGACCGTGCGTTGGCCGCCGACCCGACCCGCTGCGCAGCCGAATGGGGCGCCTGCCCCGAGCACGGCAACACCCTCTCCTCCTCCGGCGGCCGCACCCGGTGCACGCACTCGGACTGCGGCCGCACCTGGCCCGGCAGCCGGCTCACATCGCACTGCGCCGAACCCGCCGCCGTCATCGTCGCCGACGCCGCCGGCGCGGAGACCCGGCTGTGCGCCGGCCACTGGACCGACGCCCGCCTACGGCTCATCGGCGCCCGGCTCGTGCGCACCCTGCCGGGCACCGCTCCGGACATGTCCAAGGACATGTCCACCGGCCTGGACATGTGAGGGCCCGCCATGTCCACGCCACTGACCAGAACCGCCGCCATCACCCGGGCCACGCTCACCGCCGCCATGCTCACCCTCACCGCCGCCATCAGCATCGGCGCCGGCTGGCTGTCCTTCCTCGTCATCCGAGACCTGGCCACCCTCGTCGGCTGGCCCGCCGACACCGCCTGGGTCGTGCAGCCCATCGTGGAGCTGTTCCTCGTCGTCGGCTCGCTGGAGATCGTCTGCCGCGCGTGGGAAGGCCGCACCGACCTCACCTACCCCAAGACCCTCATCGCCGCACTCACCGTGGTCCTGCTTGCCAACGTCAGCGACCACGTCCTGCGCGCCGCCCAAGCCGGCCACCGCGGGTCCCTGCTCCTTCTGGTCGGCGCCCTCGCCGCCCTCGTCCCCGCTGCCCAACTCGGCAGCCTTCACCTCATGTCCGGCCGCCTCGACTCCCTCGGCCAGGCCACCCACCACACCACCGAACCCACCACGAACTCCGCCACCGAACGCACCGCGCCGTTCGACGCCGACCTCTGCGACCCACCACCGCCGCCACTCGACCGCGCCGCCCTCGTCACTGCCGTCCGATCCGGCCAGCTCACTCAGCAGCTGGCCGCCCCCCGGGCGGGCCGAACAACCCGGACCATCCGCCGCTGGCTCGCCGCCGAAAGGTCAACCCCGGCGTGAGCCGGCGGGACAGGCATCCAGCCACCGACTGGCGGCGCGACAGATCGCAACAGCAGGGCCGGACTCGGCCGTGCGATGATGTCAGGAGTGAGGTGGTGGTAGAGACGACCAGCGGCGCTGAACATGCCGGCCGCCGGCGACGTGGCTCGATCCCGATCGACGAGCTGGCCCGGCGCAAGGGGGTGCGCCCAGTCGAGTCGCCCGACGAGATGGCGCGTGACGTCTTCGAGTCGGATGAGGAGCTCGAGGAGTTCCTCGCGTTCATCGCCGATGCCCGGCACGCCGACCTCACGTAGCGGTGCAGTACGTCGTCCTCGACACCGACATCGCATCACGCAGCCTCCGGCCGCACGCTGACCCGCGGCATGAAGGCCCGGCTGTCCGGGGCGGCGTGGTGCGTGACCTTCGTAACCGTGGCCGAGCTGTGGCTTTGGCGGAGATCCGTAACTGGGGTCAGCGCCATTGGCTGCGCCCGTCCTGGACACGGGACCAGGTTAGACCTCCAACGGAGGGGCGGGAGCTATCGTGCGCCGACCACCCGGCGATTCATCTTCGGCCCCGGCGTTAGTGGCGAAGTCTTCGGGTGCTGGGCCGAATGCCCGGCGCGCGCCGGTGATCACCGTGCGCCCGAACAGCGCGTTGCCGGCGCCCCCGATGCCGGCGCCGATGCCAAACGGAGCAAGCCGGCCGATCACAATGATCCCCTGCTTGGTCCCGTACTTCGTGACGAACCACCGGCCAAGGACTTTGTTGACCGCCTGGATCCTCGCTGCCGGGATCTTCTTTGTCAGCAGCCGCCCCCAATGCTGACCGGTCCGCCCAGCGGCCTTCTCGACCAGGTTTGCGCCGCTGTTGCCAAGCAACACCGCGAGCAGCAGCGTGCGTCGACGGTCGAAATCGTCAATCCGCAGCCCGTGGACCTCGGCAACGGCAAGGCAGAACAGTGCACTCGCCTCGAGAAAACCCACCACCTCACCGGCGCTCAACGCGACCGCCACGCCGGTGCCAACCCCAGGCGCCGCAGCCGTACCGCCGACCGCGGCGCCAGTACCGGTGACCACCGCCAGGTATTGCTTTTCCAGACTCGCGAGGACCTCAGCCGGTCCCGCATCCGGCCGCCGAGCCCGCAGCCGCTGGACATGCCGGGCGACCACGGGCTGGTGCACCGAGATCGCCTTATCCAGGCCGCTCTGGAGCACCTTGCCGGCCCGCTGCGTTCTGTTCTCACTCATGGCAGCGTCTCAGGACAAGTGGTCGAAATCATCTCCGGCGGGCCGGATACGGTCCTGAGCACTCAGAAGCATACGGTTCCTCGGTCAAGTCAGAATCGCTCCTCACACCTTTCTGCCTGCGCGGTCTGCGGTCGAGTCAGGCCGCGTTACCTAATAGCGTCGCGATGCCGACGTCGTGCCAAGCAGTCATACGCCGAGCCGCTGTCGCGTTCGCGCCATAGCCGTGCTGCAAGGCGGCTCTCACGACGGCACGACCGGAGCCGTCCAACTCGTACAGGCCGTGGCGACGGAGTCGGTGCAGCACGCCGACCCCTCGCAGCGCGGCCGGCACCAGGGTGAGCAACTGGATGCCATCGTCGGTGACTCGGTGCCAGCGTCTGGTGTCTTGCTGCGGGAACAGCGTGTCGAAGGAGGCCAGCCCGGCCTCGGCCTCGCTCGACGTCGTGCCCGCCTCCTCGGCGATCAGCGCGATCTCCTGGTCTCGGTGCTCGCCGACCAGAAAGCCGCCCCAGCAACCGAGATAGGTCTGCCACAGCAAGGGCCAGCGGGTGGCCGCCGGGTTCTCCAGGAGCGACATGACTTGGGTGCGCCAGAATGGCGGCAGGCGGGGATCGGCGCCGAGGACGAGCGAACGCACCTCGTCTTCGGGAAGCAGCACAGCGATCTCCACCACGGTGGCCAACAGCGCCAGTCGGGCGGCGTGTTGGAGTAGGAGGGCCGCCTGCAGCCAGGCGTTCTCACCTCCGTCCATGACGGCCCACGGGAGCCTCGTCGCGTCCTTCTCGGCCACCCCAATCTCGATAGCGATGCGGAGCGCGAGCAATCGCCCGAAGTCGTGGAAGCTCTCCATCTGCCGCAGCAGCCGATCGACTGGATGAGCGACCAGCGGCAGGTTCTCGTAGACCCGGACATTCCACCGGTGCGCTGCACGCACCGCCGGGGAGTTCGGGTGCTCGTCGAGCAGCGGCTTCCACGACGGCCGGAGGCGTCCCTGCAGGAGGTGGGAGTCCAGCCAGGTGCGGAAGCAGACAGGATCGATGCTGCGAGGTCGGATCCCCGTCGCCTGGTACAGCGCCGCGAGCACGTTGTCAGGCGATGGGTGGTCGACGTCCAGCAGCCGCATCGTCTGGACCCCGAGTGTGCGCAGCCGTGGTGTCACGCGCTGCTCCAGGGGTCCGCGGTTGCTGTCCCGTCGATAGGCGAACACGCTGCCCTCGGCGTCGATGTACCGGGCCCGTCCCAGCAACAGCATCACATCCTTCGCGCCCCAGTCGCCACTCTTCGCTTCCACCGCCAGCAGGCGGTGACCACGGCCGGCGAACGGCTTGCGGACGACCGCGTCGATCTCGAACAACTCGCGTTCGAGCAGATCCCGCTCCTTCGGGTTCGGTTCGATGAACCACCCCCCGCACTGCAGCGCGGCGAACACGAGGGTCTCGAAGTCAAGTCCCACCGCCGCAGGAGTCACCGCAGCCGATGCCGTCCCGGGTGACACAAGCAGGTCGGGATCAGCGTCGACAGAGAACGTCCAGTTCGTCAATGGCAGCACCCCTGTCCCGGACGAGACCCCGACGACTACGGAATGTGTCCGTCCAGGCCGACTCATGTCAACCACGGACTGTCTGAAATCGTCTATCTTCTCCTAGTCCGTCCAGAACGTGGATGCATAACTTTCAGCCCGCTCGATCGTTGTCTTCCGGCAGACTGTCACCCTCGATTGGTCCGTGTCGGATCCGATCGTTTTGACCGGGACTGGGAGCGCGACGTTGGTCAACCGGGAGCGTGGTGAGCGTCCGGCGGTGGGATCGCTGGTCGAGGTACGCGGTCAGAGGTGGGTGGTCGCGGACATCGACGAGGCGGGCAGCACAGTGGTCGAGCTGCAGAGCGTTGAGGACGGCCGGTACGCCGACACGCTCTCGGTGATCTGGGAGGTGGAGCCGCGCCGGCGGATCCTCCCGACCAGCTCGCTTCCCGAGGTCGACCGGGACACCTTCGACCCGCCAGACCAGCTCGCCGCGTTCCTCGACGCGGTCCGCTGGGGAGCGGTCACGTCGGCCGACATCAACACCCTGCAGGCGCCGTTCCGCTCCGGCATCGCGATCGAGGACTACCAGCTGGAACCGGTGGCCCGGGCGCTGCCCGCACCGCGGGTCAACCTGCTGCTCGCCGACGACGTAGGCCTCGGCAAGACCATCGAGGCGGGTCTCGTCGTGCAGGAAATGCTGCTCCGGCACCGGGCCCGTCGGGTGATGGTGGTCTGCCCGGCCGGGCTGACGGTGAAGTGGCGGGCGGAGATGGCCGAGAAGTTCGGCCTGGACTTCACCATCGTCGACTCCGCGCAGTGCGCGATCCTCCGGCGCACCCACGGCTCGGCGGCCAACCCGTTCCGGGTGTACCCGCTGGTCGTCGTATCGTTGCCCTGGCTGCGCTCGCCACGGGCGCAGCGGCTGCTCGATGAGGTGCTGCCACCCGAAGGCCCGGCCGACCGCCGCGAGTTCGACCTGCTGATCCTCGACGAGGCCCATCACGTCGCGCCCGCCGCACCCCGGCAGCGGTACGCGGTGGACTCGCAGCAGACCAAGCTGATCCGCCGAATCGCGCCGCACTTCGAACACCGGCTGTTCCTGTCGGCCACGCCGCACAACGGTTACGCCGAGTCGTTCACCGCGCTGCTGGAGCTGATCGACGACCAGCGGTTCGCCCGAGGCGTGGAGCCCGACCCGGTGGCGCAGCGCGAGGTGGTCGTCCGGCGGCTCAAGCGGGACATCGTCGAGGCGGACGGCACGCCGCGGTTCCGGGAGCGCACCAGCTTGCCGATCGACGTCGAGTACCCGGAGCACGAGCGGGAGATCCACGCGTTGTTGACGCGGTTCGCCGCGTCCCGGGCGCGGCGGCTTGGTGCGTCCCGACGTGGCCGCAAGGCCGCCGACCTTGTCACTTTGCTGCTCAAGAAGCGCCTCTTCTCCTCACCGCTGGCCTTCGAGCACACCGTCGGCGTCTATCTGGAGACCCTGCGCGGCACCAAGGCAGAGCGGGCGGCTCTCCGCGGCCAGCCCGACGACGTGCCGGAGTGGCTTGACAGCTTCTTCGCCGATGCGGCCGACCTCGACGACGAGGCGCTGGGCGAGGAGGAGGACACCGCACTGCACCGCGCCGGCCCAATGCAGCCGAGTGCGGCGGCCGACGAGGTCGCGTTGCTAGAGCAGATGGAGGACTGGGCGCGCAACCACAGCGCCAATCCCGACGCGAAGGCCGCGAAGCTGATCGAGTACCTGAACGCGGTCTGCCGCCCGGACGGTCGACTGTGGACCAACGAACGGATCGTGGTGTTCACCGAGTACCGCGACACCCAGCGCTGGCTGGTGCGGCTGCTCGGCCAAGAAGGACTGGCCGGCGACCGGATCGCGCAGCTGCACGGCGGCATGGCGGCAGACGAGCGGGAGATGCTGCGGCAGGCGTTCCAGGCCGACCCGAGCGAGCACCCGATGCGGATCCTGGTCGCCACCGACGCGGCCAGCGAGGGGATCGACCTGCACTGGCACTGCCACCGGGTGGTCAACTACGACATCCCGTTCAACCCGAACAAGCTGGAGCAGCGGATCGGCCGGATCGACCGGTACGGCCAGCGGGTCAACCCGGAGATCCGGCACTTCGTCGGCGCCGGCTGGCAGCAGTCCACCGACTCATACGAGGCGGACCTGGAGTTCCTTTCCCGGGTGGCCCGCAAGGTCGCACAGATGGAGGAGGACCTCGGCGCAGTCAACGCGGTGCTGGCCGACGCGGTCCAGCGGCGCATGCTCGGCGAGGCGGTCGACGTCGACGGCGAGCTGCAGAGGAAGGGACGCCAGCGTCGCCGGGGCCGGGTAGCTGCCGACGCCAACGTCGGCGAGCAGGTACGCCGCCTGCGCCGGCAGCTCGACGAGACGGTCGAGGCACTCGACCTGACGCCGGCCGGCGTGCACCGGGTGGTGGCCACCGCGCTGCATCTGGCCCGGCAGGAGCCGCTGAAGGTGGCGCACGACCCCGACGAGGTCTACGACGTGCCGCCGCTGACCGGCACCTGGGTGCGGGCCGCGGCGGGCCTGGCCCACCCGCTTCGACCGGAGGAGTTGCGGCCGGTCACGTTCGACCCCGAGATAGCTCGACAGCGCCGCGAGGACGTGGTCTTCGCACATCTCAACCATCCGCTGGTGGCGATGTCGACCCGACTGCTGCGGGCGGCGGTGTCCAGCCGGGACACCAGGCTGCACCGCGTCACCGCCGTGGTGAGCGACGACCCGGAGCTGCCGGAGACGCTCGTCGCCGGCTATGCCAGGTTCCTGCTTGTCGGCGGCGACGGCATCCGGCTGCACGAGGAGGTCCTGGCTGCCGGCGGCTGGCTGCGTCCGGGCAGCCGGTTCGTCCGGCTGGAGAACCTCACCACGCTGGGTGCGATCCTCGGGCGAGGGCTCGCGGCCGGCGTCCCGGTCCCCGGCCATGTTCACGGCCGGCTGGCCGACGCCTGGGCCCGGGCCAGGGACGGCGTCGTCGCGGCACTGGACTGGCGGGCCACCCAGCGCCGCCAGTCGCTGCAGAACAAGCTGGCCCGCCGGCAGGAGGACGAGCAGCGGCGGATCACTGAGAACCTCGAACGGTTCGCGGGCTCGCTGCGCGCCGCGCTGGACACGGAGTCGGACGACGCCCAGCTCGCGTTGGACTTCGCCGACGAGGCCGAACGCGCACAACGCCGCCGCGACCAGGCCGCCTGGCAGGACCGCCTCGACCGGCTGGCGGGCGAACGCGACCGGGATCTGGCCAGTATCCGGGCTCGCTACGCCGAGCCGCAACCGCACCTGTTCCCGGTCGCGGTCGTCTTCATCGTGCCGAGGCGGGAGGTGACCCGGTGACAGGCCGGCGCGGCGTCCAGCGAACGGTGGACGGGCGGCAGGAGCATCTGGACTGGCTGAGCATGGTCGAGGTGTCCGGGCCGTTCCTGACCCTGCCGGTGCTGAGGCGGATCTGGCCGACGCTGGATGCGGTCGACCCGCGCACCCGGGAGGCGCTTCGGGTCGCGTTTGCCAGCGGGCAGGACGATCCGGCGGCGTGGATCGACTTCGTCCTCAATGGACTGCTCGGCTGGGGCGACGCGATCCGGCGCGCCGGCATGACCGACCTGGCCCTGGACGTGCCCGAGCACGACGCACGCGTCGAGCCCAGCTTCACGCTCGCCGATCCACAGACCGGAGCAGCGCGCCTGCTCGGGATCGCCTGCCGGCCAGGCGTTCATCCCACGGCCCGGATCGTCGGCGAGGCGTGGGCGGCCACTCCCGCCGACCGAGCCGCGCTGCTGTGCCGGCACCACGACGTGCCGCTCGGCCTGGTCACCGACGGCCGCTGGTGGGCGCTGGTCTGGGCGCCGCGGGGCGGAGTCACCACGACGGCCGTCTTCGACTCGGTGACCTGGCCGGAAGCCGCCGACCGCGTCGTGGTCCGGGCATTTGCGTCATTGCTGCACCGCCGCCGGTTCTTCGCCGTGCCGGCGGCCGAGACGCTCCCGGCGCTGCTGGATGAGAGCCTGAAGAACCAGGAGGAGGTCACCGAAGCGCTCGGCGTGCAGGTGCGCCGCGCCGTCGAGCAACTCGTGGATGCGGTCGGCCGGCACGACCTGCGCACCCGCGAGGCCGGCGGTCGAGGCCTGGACGAGGTGGCGACCGCGCACGACGTCTACCGCGCCGCAGTTTCCGTCATGATGCGGGTGGTCTTCCTTCTCTTCGCCGAGGAGCGAGCGCTGCTCCCCGCTGACAACGACCTGTACGCAGCCGCGTACTCGGCCGGGCGGCTGTGCGACGACCTGGAACGGCGGGCGCAGGAGGCCACCGCGGAGGAGCTGGAGTACAGCACCGCCGCCTGGCACCGGCTGCTCGCTCTGTTCGGCAGTGTGTACCACGGCGTCGTGCACCCGCGGCTCGACCTCCCCTCCTACGACGGCTCGATCTTCGACCCGGCCGAGCACCGGTGGCTGGAGTCGGTCATGGTCGACGACCGCACCGTGCTGCACATGCTGCGGTCGGTGCAGTACGTGCAGATCAAGCGGGAACGGCGCCGGCTGTCGTTCCGGGCGCTGGACGTCGAGCAGATCGGCTACGTCTACGAGGGCCTGCTGTCCTACGAGGGCTTCCGCGCCGAGGCAACGATGGTCGGCCTGGTCGGCAAGGAAGGGCTGGAGGCGGAGGTGCCGCTGCGCGACCTCGAACAGATCGCGACCCACACCCCCGACGTACCGGCACTCGCGGTAGCGCTGGCCGAGGAGTACAAGGACTCGAAAATCGGTTCGGCGACCGCGCTGGCCAAGCGGCTCGCCCCGCCGGCGGGTGCGGCCCGCACCGACGCGCTGCGGCTGCTGCTTGCCGCGACCGGCAACGACCGGGGCCTCGCCGAGCGGCTGCTGCCGTTCTTCGGCCTGCTCCGCCGAGACTTGCGCGACCTGCCGGTCGTCATCCGCGCCGGCTCCCTCTACGTCACCCAGTCGAGCCTGCGCCAGCACACCGGCACCCACTACACCCCCCGGTTCCTGGCCGAGCAGGTCGTCGACGGCGCGCTCGAACCGCTGGTCTACTCACCCGGCCCACTGCAGACCGCGGACAAGACACACTGGACGCCTCGGTCGAGCACCGAGATCCTGGCGCTACGGGTCGCCGACATCGCGATGGGCTCAGGCGCCTTCCTCGTTGCCGCCTGCCGCTACCTGGCCGACAAGCTGGTCGAGGCATGGGCAGTCGAGGGCGACATCCGGGCCCGGACGTATGTCGCGGCGGCTGCCCCAGAGGCCGCTGATGCCGAGGCCGATCCTCTGATCGTCGCCGCCCGGCGGGAGATCATCCAACACTGCCTCTACGGCGTCGACATCAACCCGATGGCCGTCGAGATGGCGAAGCTGTCGCTCTGGCTCATCTCGATGGACCCGCAACGGCCGTTCACCTTCCTCGACGACCGCCTTATCGCCGGCGACTCGCTGCTCGGCATCACCTCCCTCGATCAACTCGAAGTCATGTACCTCGACGCCGCCAAGGGCCGCGCCCTGCACGAACGCTCCATCCTCGACTTCACCTCCGGGGTCCGCGCGCTGATCACCGACGTCGCCGACCAGCGCCGCAAGCTCGCCGGCATGCCCGGCGACGATCTGATCGAGCTCGACGCCAAACGCCACGTCCTTGACCAGGTCCGGGACAAGACCGACCGGGCCCGCCTTTTCGCCGACCTCACCGTCGGAGGATCCCTCGCCCACGCCGGCCGCGGCGAGCGGGCACAGCGCGACGCCGCCATCGCCGCCGCCAACTACGCTCGCCTCGTCACGGACGGCGCACCCGACGCCGACGAGCACGCCCGCGACCAAGCCGCACGCTGGCTCGCCACCGACCAACCCGACGGCGGCTTCGACCGCCACCCACTTCACTGGCCCCTGGAGTTCCCCGAGGTCTTCGAACGCGGCGGCTTCGATGCGATTGTCGGCAATCCGCCGTTCCTCGGCGGACTGAAGCTAAAGACGGTGATGGGCGAGGTGTACAGGAATCACCTCGTCGACATTCTCGGAAATGGCGTGAGAGGCATACGAGGAACCGCAGATCTGGTCGCCTATTTCGCCCTCCGCGCCCATGAGCTAATCAATCCAGCCGGCCAGACCGGACTGATCGCAACAAACACGCTTGCACAAGGCGACACACGTGGGGTGGGATTGGATCAGATAGTTCGAGGCGGCGTGGAGATCCGACAAGCTGTGAAGAGCGAGGAGTGGCCCTCTCACTCCGTGATGCTGCATTACTGTGCGGTGTGGACCTCCCGCGCGTCGGTTGCGCCATCTGCATCACGGCTGCTAGATGACCTAGTCGTTTCTGGAATCAGCAGTTCACTCGACCCTAAACCTCTTATAGGTGGTGCGCCGGAGCGACTAGCGAGTAACGTCGGTATTGCATTCCAAGGTTCGAACATACTTGGGCTTGGCTTCACAATGCAGTCAGAAGTGGCGCACCAGTTGATCGAGAGAAACTCCCGCAACGGCGACATCCTGTTTCCGTTTCTTACGGGCCAGGATCTCAACTCACGTGCTGACAGCTCTGCAAGCCGCTGGGTGATCAACTTCCAGGATTGGCCGCAAGATCGCGCAGCCGAGTATCGGGAATGTTTCGATCAAGTGGTACGGCTGGTCAAGCCGGAACGAGACCGCAACAATCTCCGGATCTATCGGAACTACTGGTGGCGTTTTGCGGCACATCGACCTAATCTTTCCGCCGCGATCTCTGCTTTACAACGGGTCATCGTGATCGCCCGGGTGAGTAAGGTCGTAATGCCGGTATTGGTGCCAACCGGCCCAGTCTTTAGCGAGATGACAGTGGTGTTCGCGACAGAAGATCCAGGAATGCTGGCAATGCTCTCCAGTAACCCTCACTACTGGTGGGCGATCAGCAGGTCCTCAACGATGAAAGGTGACTTGCGCTACGCGCCGACGGCAGTTTTTGAGACCTTGGCTCTGCCCGAGTTAACCACGGAGATGCGAATGTGCGGACGTCGCTTGGACTCGTATCGGCGGGAGTTGATGCTAGCTCGGCAGGCAGGCCTAACGGCGACATACAACCTCGTGCACAGCCCGTCGTGCAGAGATGGCGACATCGCCGAACTGCGGACGATCCACGTCGCCATCGACGAGGCGGTGGTTCGGGCTTATGGGTGGGACGACCTTCTGGCGGGTGGCCTCGACCACGGGTTGCACGAGACGCGGCAGGGTGTGCGGTACACGGTCGGTCCGGTGGTGCGGCAGGAGATCCTGGACCGACTGCTGGAGCTCAATCACGAGCGGTACGCGGCCGAACAGCAAGCCAAGGCCGGCGCGCCGGTCGAGCAGAACGGCCTGTTCTGATGGGGTGCCATGACAGCACGACGGCCCCAGGTCGCCGGGGCCGTCAGGCCGAGGGCCGGAGCCCCTCGGCGGGGTATGTACCGAGACTACCTCAACGCCAAGCCGCGCTCGCGGCACATGACACGACGGAGTCTTACTGCCGCGGTCGCCCGGCCGATCGGACGGACTCGCCGACGGGTTTCCTGAGGCTGTCTGTTTCAGACGTACCTGGTGTGATCGCGTGCCGCGTAGAAGTCCTCCTCGGCGAGGAAGTGGCAGTAGGGCAGGTACCGCTTGGTAGCCATCGCACTCGGGAACCACAAGGGCTTGGCGCCAGTCCAGCAGGCGATCTCGATGTTGGGTGCGGTGTGGGTGAACGCGGTCTCCAGCGCGGGCAGCAGGTCGGTGTCGCCGGAGAACACCACACCGACGTCGTACTCTCCGAGCATCGCGGTGCGTACGAGGTCGACGGCGAGTGCCACGTCGACACCCTTCTCTCGCGGCGGGTGCTCTGGCCATCCTCGGTAGTTCAGGTCCCGCCGAACCACGCGGACCAGGGGATCGCGTTACCACGCCGCGGTCTGCGCGTCGTTGGCTGCGGTCGCTCTCCGGTGGTATTCAGGGTTTGGCCGTCCACGGTAGATCCGCACGCCGACCAGTTCGCTCGGACGACGGCGCTTCAAGATGATGCGCTCAGCGATGCGCAGCGGATGCACCAGCGCCTGCTCGGGGGGAGCGCCGTAGCCGACGAACAGCTCCCGCACGGTCAAGTGGACGTTCTGGTAGTCGAGGAAGACGGCGACCCGGTCGCTCACTATTGCTGGCTCCCAGAAGAAAAGCCCCGCCAATCCCGGAGGACGGCGGGGAGCAACACAGTCAGTGTAGCGCGGTCGCCGGAGCCGTTCAACAGCGGCCGAAGGCGCGGCCTTGGGTCCCCGGTTGGAGGACAGCACTGATGGCTCAGACTGCCGGCACCGACGCGCCCGAGGCCGGCTGGACGATACCGCAGGAGTTCACGCCGGCCACCAGCTATGAGCTGCGCGACCAGCTTGGTGACCTGATCAGCAGGGACCTGCTCGGTCCATGGGACGGCGAGCGGGAGCAGTTCCGGGCGCGGGCGCAGGGGCCGCGGGAGCGGTACCTAGTCGGGATGCTCGGGCCGAAGCACACACCGGGCGCCGCCGCCACCGACGCCGACGAGTCGTCCGATATGGACCTCGGCGCGGCAGGTGGCGCCGAGCCCGAACTGCCGGATGTGCTGACTCCGCAGAACGTCGGCCGGATCTGGGCCTCCTCGATGGGGCTGTCCTTCGCCGTCGACCGGAAGGTGGCGCGGCTCGCCGTGACAATCGAGTGGGGGGCAGTACGGTCAGGTCGAGGCCGAGACCGAGGAGGGCCGCTCCCGGAAGGTGTGGGCGCGGGAGCCGGTCTCTCGTGAAATCGAGGTGGAGGTCGGCGCGCCAGGCAGCGACCGCGTGTGGCTGGTCGGCGCCGAGGGCGACCAGTACGGCGTGTGGCTGGTGGTGCAGGCGCGAGATCACGCCGGCCGGCGGGTCGTCCGGTTGACCCTGGTCAACGGGCAGTCGGAGGCCGTCACGCCCAAGGACACCGCCTGGTTGTTTCAGACCCGGATCACCGTCACCGCCGCGGACGGGTCCAGCGCGGTGTTCGAGTCGATCGACGATCCGCTCGACCCCGGTGATGCGATGAGTGCCGACGCGGAGGAACGCCACCTGCGGCTGCTCTACCGTGACCGGCTTCGGCATGCGATCGGGCACAACGTCGCCGTGCACGCTGAGGTGCGGGATGGCGAGCGGGACGCGTCGCGGCTGGCGACCATGTGGCTGCCGACCTACGACGTGCCGGCGACCACGGCCGCCACCGGCCGGCTGGCCGACCTGGAGATGTCGATGGACGCCCTCGCCGCTCTCGCCGACGGCGATCCGACGGCGCTGGCCGCCGCGCTGGGCCCGCTCGCCCGCGACTACACCGCCTGGCTGGCCGAGCAGGAGCAGCGGATCCCGTCGCTGCCCGAGCCGCTGCGCGGTCCGGCGGAGGCGGCGGTGTTCAGGGCCAGGGAGGTAGCCCGGCGTCTCACGGCCGGCATCGACCTGCTGTCGGGCGACCGGACCGCGCGGCAGGCGTTCGCGTTCGCCAACCGCTCGATGGCGCTGCAGCGCCGCACCACTGCCGCGGCCGCGCTGCGCGCCGCCGACCAGACCCTCGACCACCGCCAGGCGTTCGACCGGATCGCCGCCCGGGGCGCGGAGGCGGCGTCCTGGCGGCCGTTCCAGCTCGCGTTCGTGCTGCTGAACCTGCCGGCGCTGACCACGCCCGGGCATACCGAGCGGGCCGGCCTGGTCGACCTGCTGTTCTTCCCGACCGGTGGCGGCAAGACGGAGGCGTACCTCGGGCTGGCGGCGTACACCTTCGCGATCCGCCGGCTGCAGAGGGTGGTTGGCACCGGGGCCGATGCCCGCGACGGCGGCGACGGCGTGGCCGTGCTGATGCGCTACACGCTGCGGCTGCTGACCGCGCAGCAGTTCCAGCGGGCCGCGGCGCTGGTGTGCGCGGCCGAGGTGCTGCGCCAGGGCGACCCGGCGACGTGGGGCGCCGAGCGGTTCCGGATCGGGCTGTGGGTCGGCAACGCGGTCTCCCCGAACTGGTACCCCGACGCCAAGGCGCAGGTGGAGGAGGCTCGGGAGGCCGGCAGGGGCGAACGGGCGAACGTGCTGCAGACGTTGGCGTGCCCGTGGTGCGGCAGCCGGCTGGCGGCGCATCGCGACATCCGGCCTGACGACACGCTGCGGCGGATCATCCTGTACTGCTCGAACGCCGAGGGACCGGACGCCTGCCCGTTCTCGCAGCCGAAGGCCGACCGGAAAGGCCTGCCGATCCTCACCGTCGACGAGGAGATCTACCGCCACCCCCCGAGCCTGCTGATCGCGACGGTCGACAAGCTCGCCCAGCTTCCGTGGTACGGCTACGCCGGGATGCTGTTCGGCCGGGTCAGCCGCCGCTGCCCGCGGCACGGCTACCGGCACCCGGACCTCGACCAGCGCACCGGGTGCGCCGACCGGCACAACGCCGCCGGCGGGCTGCCGAGGTGCGAGACCGTCCCGGTGACCCGGCTCCGCCCACCGGATCTCGTCGTGCAGGACGAGCTGCACCTGATCTCCGGTGCGCTCGGCACCGTAGTCGGGCTCTTCGAGGGCGCGGTCGACGACCTTTGTGGCTGGACCGCGCCGGGCGGTGGGCGCACCAGCCCGAAGATCGTCGCATCGACCGCCACCACCAAGCATGCGACCACCCAGGTACGGCGGCTGTTCGCGCGGGATCTCGCCGTGTTCCCACCGCCGGTGCTGGACGTGACCGACACGTTCTTCTCCGCTCAAATGCCGCTGACGGCGGCCACGCCGGGACGGCGTTACCTGGGCGTGTGCGCGCACGGGGTGCGGCTGAAGTCGGCCGAAATCCGGCTCGCGGAGATCCTGCTGCTCGCTGGGCAGACCATGCTCGACCGGCACGGCAAGGCGGCCGACCCGTACCTCACGCTCGTCGGGTACTTCAACGCGGTCCGCGAGCTGGCTGGCATGCGCCGCCTCCTCGACGACGACGTCGCGACCCGGGTCCGCTGGCACGGGCGGAGTAAGGGCTTGTCCGACCGGCTGCTGGGCACCGGCATGCTCAGGGTGGCCGAGCTGACCTCGCGGATCAACTCCGGCGACATCGCCGACGTGCTCGCCCAGCTGGAGGTCGAGTTCGATCCGGAGGTGGACACCGCGGCGCGGCGGCGCGCGATCATGGCCGAGTACATGGCCGCGCGGAAGGAGCGGCGCGAGCCCGTCGCGCCCCGGCGGGAGCGGCTGCCGGTTGACGTCGTGCTCGCCACCTCGATGCTGCAGGTCGGCGTCGACGTTCCCCGGTTCGGGCTGATGCTGGTGGTCGGCCAGCCGAAGAACACCGCCGAGTACATCCAGGCGTCGTCGCGGGTCGGCCGGGAGGCGGGCCGGCCCGGGTTGGTGGTCACCCTCTACAACTGGACCCGCCCTCGGGACCTCGCCCACTTCGAGGACTTCGAGCACTACCACGCGACGTTCTACCGCCAGGTCGAGGCGCTGTCGGTGACGCCGTATGCCCGGCGCGCGCTGGACCGGGGGACTGCGGCCACTTACGTCGCAGCGGTCCGCAACGCGACCGAGCCATACTCGCCCAACACCGCGGCGTATGACGTCGACCTCAATGGCGAGGTCGTCTCCGACGTCTCGGCCCGGCTGCTCGACCGCGCCGAGCGCGCCGGCGGCCCGCGAGCCCGCGGATACCTCGGTGAGCGGATCAATGCGCTGAAGGACAGGTGGGCCCAGGCGAAGGGTGGCTCGGCCCGGCTGGGCTACCAGCAGGCCCGGGAGCGTGGGCAGCAGATCGTCGGACTGCTCGAGGCGGCCGGCGAGGGCGCCTGGACGGAGCTGACCGTAGGTCGGTCCATGCGCGAGACGGAGAACGAGATCAACCTGCTGGTGCCCTCCAGCGGCCTCTTCGACGCGGTCTACGGCGCGCCGGACTGGACGTTCGCCCCGGCCGCCGGACCTGACGACGCCGGTGCGGACGGCGACGGTGGCGGCGACGAGATGGGCGACTCGCCGCTGGACGAAGGAAGGGGAGGTCGGTGACGACGACCCACCGGCGCCGGGTCGGCTCGGCGCGGCCGAGCCACCTGATGTTCACCGGCGGCGTAGGCGGTCTTGTCGACCTGCCGAACTTCTCGGTGCTGGTGCGCGGCACCGACGACTGGTCCTACGACAACATCCCGAGCTGGCAGCCGGTCGCCGAGCCGCGGCTGCTCGCCGCGGTCCGTGCCCGACTCAGCTATCCCGGGGTCGAGCAGTTGCGGCCAGCGCCATGGTTGGACGGGCTGGACGCCGACCCGAGAGGTCCGGCCAGCCTGGTCGGTGTCCCGGTGCTGCCGTTCCCGCAGTGGCTGCGCTGCACCCGGTGCAACACGCTTGCGCCGCTCGACTCCCGGACGTTCGGCTTCGAGAACGCCAAGCCACGCCGGCCTGACCTGGCCCGCTTCTTCCACGACGACTGCGGTGGCCGGAGGCGGCTCGCTGTTCCCGCCCGGTTCGTCCTGGCCTGTGTGACAGGCCACCTCGACGACTTCCCGTACGTCCACTTCGTACACCGTGGGGATACTTGCCCGCAGGCGACGCATCCGACCCTGAAGATGGCGGACCACGGCGGCAACCTCGGCGCGAATGTCCAGATCCGCTGCACGAACTGCGGGCAGCAGCGCAATATCCGCGAGGCCATGGGCGTGCTGGGAGCGGTCAACCTCCCTGCCTGTCGGGGCCGGCACCCGCACCTGGCCACGTTCACCGCCTGTCAGGCGCGGCCGAAGCTGCTCGTCGTCGGAGCGTCGAACCAATGGTTCGCTGAGACCATCGCCGTGCTCGCGGTGCCCCCCACCGGCGCGAGCGCGTTGCAGGCCACCGTGGTCGCACTCTGGCAGAACCTGAAGGATGCGACGGTCCCGGCGGTGCTGGACGCCTACTGGAACCTGCCGATGTTCGCTGCGCTCAAGCGCTGGCCCAAGGGTGAGGTGTGGGCGGCGATCGAGCAGCACCGCGCCACGCTGGAGGCCAGCCCGACTGCGGAGCCCGCCGGCTACCCCGACCTCCGCACGCCCGAGTGGGAGATCCTTACCGCCAAGCCGCTGCCGACGCCGACCAACGACTTCGCCGCCCGAGACGATGCCGGCATCCCAGCGGCGTACCGGTCGGTCTTCGCCGACATCCTGCAGGTGGAACGGTTGCGGGAGGTACGGGCGCTGGTCGGCTTCAGCCGCCTGGACGCGCCGGACCCAGACGACCCCGACCTCGTCCCCCGTGCCCCGCTGTGCCGTAGCTGGCCGACCTGGGTGCCGGCCAGCGAAGTACGGGGGGAAGGGCTGTTCCTGCGGTTGCACGAGGAGTTGCTCACCGGATGGGAGGCGCGCGTCGCCGACTGCGCCGCCCTCGCCGCCCACCGCGAGGCGTTCGCGCAGTTCCGCCGCAACCGCTACTCCGACCGCATCCAGATCGACTTCGACCCGATGCGCGGGTGGCCCGGTGCCCGCTACATCGCGCTGCACACCCTGTCCCACCTACTGATCCGAACGATCGCACTGGAATGCGGTTACAACTCGGCCAGCTTGTCCGAACGCGTCTACGCCGGCAGCGCCGACGACCCGCGCGGTGGCATCCTCATCTACACCGCCGTACCGGACGCCGAAGGCACCCTCGGCGGGTTGGCCTCGCTCGGCGAGCCCGAGGTCCTAGAGCGGCTGCTGCATCGAGCACTCGCCGAGGCGCAGCGCTGCTCCTCCGACCCGCTGTGCGCCGAACGGCTGCCGCAGCCACCGGCCGACTACCTGCACGGCGCCGCCTGCCACGCCTGCCTGTTCGTCTCCGAGACGACTTGTGAGCGGGGCAACCGCTTCCTCGACCGCCGCTTCGTCGTGCCGGTCGACGATCCGAAGCTCGCGCTGCTCGGGGAGCTGTAGTGCGCGCCTTCGGCGCCACCGTCGACGCGGCGGCAACGCGCCTCGGACCGGCACGGCTGCGCGACCTCGCCGACTGCCTCGCCGCTGGTGAACCTGCCGAGGACATCTTCCGGTCCTTCGGCGTCGACTCCGACCTGGTCGCGGCGATCCTTGCCGCACGGCGCGACGACCACATCCCAGCTGACATCGCGGCGACGTACGTCCGTGGCGTCGCCGCCGGCTACGCGGGTGCCGCAGCGACAAGCCGGGTCGAGGTCGTCTGGAGCGGTCCGGCGTCATCCCGGGTGCCGGTCCGTGCCACCGCTCAGGTGATCGCGTCGCTCATCGCCGAGGCGCAGCGCGAGATCCTGCTGGTCACCTACTCGGCACGGCCGTACCAGCCGGTGCTGGCAGGCCTCACGGCAGCGATCGGGCGCGGAGTCGAGGTGTCGATCGTGGCCGAGACGCTCCAAGGCGCCGGCAGCGCCCTGAGCGGCTCCGAACCAGCGACCGCGTTCGCCGGCGTCGAAGGCGTGATGCTGTGGCACTGGCCACCGCACACCCGGCCCACGCCCGGTTCCAAGATGCACGCCGAGATCGCTGTCGCAGACCGCCGGGTGCTCTTCGCAAGCAGCGTGAATCTCACCCAGTCCGCAGTCGAGCACAGCATCGAGGCCGGCGTCCTCGTCCACGGCGGGGCCGCGCCGCGCCAAGCCGCCGAACACATCCAGGAATTACAAGCGAGCGGCGTGTTACAGCGGCTGTTGTAGGGCGGCGGCGGACGTACCTGCCAGGAGCACGGAACCGCGACCCAAGACCCCGAGCGGAGGAACATGAAGGCGGAGACAAGGACAGTGCAAGACGTTCTGCACGGGGATCGACGCTTCGTGGTTCCAGTGTATCAGCGTCCGTACGTCTGGACACAGGACAAGCAGTGGGAACCGCTCTGGGATGACATCGAGGCAACCATACGGCGGCTCGCCGAGGCCCGTGCGGAAGGCTTCCATAAGGGCCTGGACGCGTCTCGGGCTGATGTTGTCGCTCCGCCTCACTTTCTGGGCGCTGTGGTCATCGAACAGAGCCCGACCAAGACCGGAGACATTGAGACGCGCCTTATCGTGGATGGCCAGCAGCGACTCGCGACGCTGCAGCTATTGCTCCGCGGCGTGCTGGACGCCCTGGACGAGGTGGCTGCCAGCAGGCCGTTACGCGCCAAGATTCGAAAGGCCATACTGAACGATGAGGACGTCGTTCCGGCGGACAAGCTTCATAAGGTGGAGCCTCGGCTAGCAGAACGAGACGAGTTCTTGTCGGCCATGGCATCGACACGGCAGAGCACGGGGGAGTCGAAGTTTGCAGCCGCTCGTGCATGCTTCTACGCAGCAGCCCGAGACTTTCTCGTCGGATCGGATGTGCCTGAAGATCCATATGGGGAGGGCTCCCCAAGCGAACGTCGCGCCTCGTTGCTCGTCGCCACGCTGCTCGGTCTCGTGAAATTAGTAGTCATCGACCTAGACGAGGTCGATGACGCCCAAGTCATCTTCGAGGCACTCAACGCCCGCAACACTCCGCTGTCCGCCACCGATCTTGTCAAGAACCTTCTGTTCCTTCGGGCGCAGGAACAGAATCATGATCCACAGGATCTGTACGATACGCTGTGGAAGCGATTCGACGATGACAGCGGGTGGTGGATGGGCGCGATCGGGGTCGGCCACGCCCAGCGTGCGCGGCAGGACTGGCTTCTCGGAGACTGGCTCATCGCCCAGCGCGGCCGCGTGATAAGCGTCGGACGCCTATATGGCGAGTTCCGCGGCTGGCTTGACGAGAGCGGCACCAAACCATTCGACGCACTCACTACGCTGAACAAGTATGCGGACGCGTACGAGACCTTGAACGCTCGGAGGTCTGGCGCGTCCCCCTCGGAGCTGCGAGCTTTCGAGCGCATCGAACAGCTGAACATCACGGTGGCGACGCCAGTACTTCTCTGGTTATTCGTGCAGCCGTTGGACGTGCTTCAGCCTGCAGAGCGGGAGCTGGCGATCCGAGCGATTGAGTCATACGTGATCCGTCGCATGGTGGTGAAATATCAGACCCGCGCTTACGGACAGGCATTCGCTGACGTGCTTAAGGTAGCCAAGGAGGCTGCCGACCACCCGGGACTTGCCGTTATCAACGCTCTGCGGAATGGGCCGCAACGCTACGCGTGGCCGACGAGTAGCGAGATTGCAGAAGCATTTCGCGAGGGCAGATACTACGGGCCCGGAGGCATCAACCAGGATCGTCTGCGTCTCCTGCTCGGTGCAGTAGACGCCCACCTCCAGCAGCAAGCGCTAAAATCGGAGCCTGTCACGATCAGCTACGATGCCTTGCAGGTCGAGCACATAATTCCACGGGAGTGGCGCAAGTACTGGCCGGTGCTCGAAGCAGAACCTAATGCACGGCTGCTCGCAGAGCAGGAGCGCGAGCGGCACGTGAATCGCATAGGCAATCTCACGTTGGTCACGGGGAACCTCAACGTGTCGCTCAGCAATGATCCCTGGGCGGCCAAGCGGGCCGCCTTGGCCGAGCATTCGAAGCTACGGTTGAACGCCCTCCTCGTAGGCAAACCGGCATGGGACGAACCCCAGATCGACGCCCGTGGGCAATGGCTGGCTGGAGAGATCGAACACCTATGGCCGGGACCTGACGCCGCAATATGGAGGGGCTGAGGTGCGCAAGAGGGCCGCCAACGCTGAGTGCGAAGGCTGCTACATGGCGTTGTGAGCGCCTTGGCTGGCTCAATGGCCTGCTGCGACGTTGCCAGTGGCTGCCGCCACTCACCCACCAATGTTGCAGGCAACCCTGCCAACTATCCCGGTCTCCGGCAAGGGAGGCCATCACGTAACCGACCTTGCCGGCATCAGCGCCGAGACCGCGGTCGAAATCCCGGCCAAGCTGCTGCGCTACGGCGCGCACCCCCAGTGTGATGGCTCTGCTGCACGACGAGGTCTTCAACCGGCTGTTCACCAGCTTCGAGTAAGCGGCGCGGCGACTGGAGGCGCGGGAGCGCTACGACGCGCCGAGCGGGGCCGTACATCGATCGGTGGCGGGCCGGCTTGCAGGAGGACCCGGAGCATCTGGCCCACTACCGGGCTCCGTGGCTCGACGCGGTCCGCATCAACGTCGCACAGAGTCGGCGCTACCCGCGCGTCCGTATCGTGCCAGAGCCGCTCACGGAGGGCTGCCCCGAATGAGGGGCAGTCGGCTCCTCGGCGCAGGCGGCTCGCTGCACTGGCCGACCAAGCGAATCAGCAGCAAGCGAACGTGACCGGGCGTCACGCCGTCCGCTGACCGGCCGCCGCCCTCCTGTCGGCGGTACCGGCGGCTGCCCTCGCGCCGGCAGCCCCCGGCCGAGGACTGCCGAGAACGTCGGCTGCGCTTCCGCGACCACAAAACCCGCCCCACACAGCTCGACAGCTTGGCTAGGCGCCCGCCAGGGTTGCCAACGAGCTGTACGGATGGCGGGCAAACATCTCGTAGCTGGGCGGCGCGGGTGAGGTACGGCGGATAGCCAGGCACGGGCGCCGCGGCGCGCCGCGTTGCTCCGGGCTGGTGCTGTGTGCCAGTGTCCGTGTCCGTGTCCAGGGCTTGCGGTGGCGGCGTGCACGAGGTCGAGGTCAAATTCCGGATACTCGATGAGCCGGCTCTGCTAGCCGCCCTGGAAGCACGAGGCGTACATCTGAACGAGCCGGTGCGGCAGGACGACCAGGCGTACGCCCCCGAGGGCTGGTCATTCGGGCACGGCAAGCTCGACGTGCCATTTGTCCGATTGCGTACGGTGGGCGGGCGGCACTACTTCACCTTGAAGCGGCCCACCGTGAACGCTCAGTCCTGCCTGGAGTACGAGGCCGAGGTCGCCGACCGCGAGCAGATGCATCACGCGATCCTGAACATGGGCTTCTGGCCGACGGTGCGGATGACGAAGACCCGCCGCTCCGCCGTCGTGGCGGAGTTCTTCCTGTGCGTCGATGAACTGGACGGCGTGGGCACATTCGTCGAGTTGGAGCGGATGCTGCCTGCCGACCAGTCGGCGGAGGATATGCAGGCAGAACTGGCGGCGTTCGTCACGGACCTGGGTGTCGCCGCCGAGCGAACGGACGAGACGTACGACTCGCTCGTTCGAGCGGCACTCGTTGCGGGCTAGAACAGACTGAGTGCGGCGTCGGTGTTCGTGTCGTTCCGGACGGCCAGGTGTTGTGCGTGGTCGATCCGAAGGTCGAGCGTGACGGCGGCATGGTCGGTAAGGCGTCGTTCGCGGGTCTCGTGAAGGTACGCGCAGCCGCCGATGTTGCCCGCGAGCGCAGGCCCGACGTGCAGGTAGTCGTAGCGGTAGCCATCGCCGGTGCGACCGATCCAGCTGTAGGCCTGCTGGCCCGGCGCGCAGCGTTCGTACGCATCCACGAAGCCGCGTGCCTCCAGGCCGGCGAGCAGGGCGTACTCAAAGGGCAGGAAGCCTGGATGCAGCGGCCGGTGGGTGTGGGCGATGACGTTGTAGTCCCCACCGATGACCATCGACTCACACAGCCGCGCCGGCAACCCGTCCAAAGCAACCTGCAGCGAGGCGATAAACGCCTGCTTCCGCTCGGTCTTGTCCAGCGAGCGATCCCGGGAAGGCACATACACGCCGAGCACCCCGACCGGCGGCCGGGTGTCCAGGGCCGCCGCGGCCACCCTTCCGGGCAGGCTGACAGCTGCGAAAGAGTCGCTCAGGTCGGAGGCGATGTGGATCCGGCTGACCAGCGCAGCGCCGCGGTCGCCGTTGCTGGCCGGCGTGTGCTGTACGGCAAAGCCTGCCCGCCGGAGCTCGTCGAGCAGGTAGGTGGTCCCGGCACCGGCGCTGGTCTCGGTAAGGAGGAATACGTCCTCGGCGCGCCCGCGCAGCCAGGCCAGGAGGGCCTGCGCACGCTCGCGGGATGCCGCGCCGATGTTGACTGTCAGGATGGAAAGCACTGGTGGCCGGCTCCCTTCAGGCGGGCAGGATGTCGAGGATGGGCACCACGATGGCTGCCGGGCTGCGATCATGACAGTCGACGAGATACTGCCTCCAGCCGCGCCGATCGAGGAACTGGAAGGCATCTCGGTATAGCCGCAGCTCCTGCTCTGGTGAGCCGGAACGTTCCAGCCGGGACAGTTCGCTGCGAGCGGCAAGGCGATCTCGCAGTACCGCTGGCGTGTCCTCGAGATAGAACGAGACGGCTGGTGGCCGTACAAACGCGTTGTACTGCCAGACTTCGCGGAGGGTGAGGCCGTCGATGCGCTGCAACACCAGGGACGACTGGACGTAGCGATCGCTGACGACGTGCTGGCCGGCGTCCAGGTGCGGGACGATCTCGCGCTCCAGGTGGGCGTACCGGTCCGCGGCGATGGCCAGCGCGAGGGCTCGGCCGGTCAGCATCGCCTCGCCCGACCGTAGCAGTCGTCCCCAAGGCGTGTCCGAGGGCTCCGCGGTCCGGTGGGCCCGCATCGGTCGGCTGCGGTTCAGCCGGTCGACCAGTTGTCGGGCGATCGTGGTCTTGCCGACGCCGTTCGGGCCTTCGATGACGATGAACTGGCCAGTCATGCCGGCCGGCGGCCAATCTGGAGTAGCGGGCGCTCGTCGGGCACCGGGCACTGCTCGCCGTCGACGTCGCCGATGCGCAGCCCGCGGGAGACCAGCGCAGCCGGGCAGCCCTTGCTGCAGCCACTGTTCATCTCACAGGCCTTGCACTTGGGGTTGTCGCCGACGGTGAACCTGTGGTGGAAGTCGTACCCCTCCAGGGCAAGGGCGATCTCGCCGTCGAGAATGTTGCCGACCAGAAACTCAGTGTCCGCATAGCGCGACTGTGGCGTGCGGGCTGCGAAGACCAGGTAGGGGCAGACCGCGGTCGCGCCGTCGGCGAACACGTAGATGATCCTGCCGGCATCGCAGCCGGCAAGGGGCTTGTCGTCGTTAGGGAACCGGATGTGTACGAGGTCGAGACCGCGTTCCCGAAAGCGCTCCGTCGCAGCCCGGATCGCCCTCATGGTCACATCGTTCGCGGCCAGCCTCGACTGGCTCTTTACGCCTCGTCCGAAGCTGGACAGCGGGACGCGGTCCACGATATCGTCGAGGAGCATGTGTCCGCCCCAATTACCGGACGAGACGAAGCAATGTGCGCAATGCAGATTGCAACGCTCGGTGACCTGCAGAAGGGCCTTACGACCACCCGTCTCCACCGAGGTGCGGAAATAACGCGAACTCGCGTGCGAGTCCACAATCAACGACCGTTTCACTCTGGACCTCCTGGGCAATTGTCAAAGAATCGACAAGACGTGGTTGTCCGTCCTGAATGCGGGGCCGCAGGAGGAGCACGCCGCGACGGGCGCAGTGGCCGGGCGGGGTGGGCCGCCGCCGATGTGGAGCGACGTGGTAACCAAGGTGGTGCACCGTGCTGACGGGAGGGATCTGACGCCGATGGCAGCGACGGAGGAGGCGGCGAGCCTGAGGAGGTTCGAGCGAGCACTGGTCGTGATCGCCCATCCCGATGACGCGGACTTCTGGGCAGGAGGCACGATCGCGCAGTGGTGCGCGGCGGGCGCCGAGGTCTCGTACTGTGTGATCACAGATGGTGACGCCGGCGGCTCCGATCCGACCCTCCATCGGACGGAGCTGCCGGCGATCCGGCGGGCCGAGCAGCGCGCGGCGGCCCAGGGTCTCGGAGTCACCGAGGTAGGGTTCCTCGGCTACCCGGACGGCTGTCTCGAGCCGACGATCGCGTTGCGCCGCGACCTCACCCGGGCCATCCGTCGTACACGGCCTGATCGGATGCTCGTGTGGTCCCCCGAATGGAACTGGCAGCGGCCGAGTCACCCGGACCATCGTGCGGCGGGAGAGGCTGCGTGGTCGGCGATCTTCCCTGACGCCCGGAACCCGTTCGCCCACCCCCAATTGCTCGCCGAGGAAGGGCTGGAGCCCTGGGCGGTGGACGAGGTATGGATGATCGGAGCCCCGCACCCCAACCGCTATGTCGACGTGACGGCCACGTTCGACCAGAAGATCGCCGCGCTGCGGGCGCACAAGAGCCAGACCGGCCACCGCGACCGCCTGGTCGAGGCGATGCGTGCACGCCTCGCGCCGAACACAGAAGCGGCCGGTCTCCCCCAGGGCCGGCTCGCCGAAGCCTTTCAAGTGGTCAACCTCGCCTAGCGATCATCTATGACCGGCCCGTCGGGGGCGACATATGCGGACCGGCAACGTCGAGCAACCGTCCGAGCTTCGCCATGTCATCGCGGACCCGCAGCGAACGTAAGCCGCGCGCTTCGCTGGCGGCGCGCTGCCCGGTGGCACGAGCCTCATCGAGCTTGCCCGCCTGAGCCTGTGCCGTCGCCAGGATGGCACGCCGCTGCACCCGCGTCCGAGTATGGCTTGGCTGGCACAACGTGATCGACCGCAGGGCGTGCTCCTCAGCCTGCCCATTCTCACCGAGGTCCCGCAACGCCCTGGCGCCGTGGCCAACCAGTCCACCCTCGTCGAAATCGATCCACTCGGGATCATCGCCTGGATCAGATCGGGCGTAGGCACGTTCGGCCGCGCGCAGCGCCTGAAGGCACAGCATGGCGTTGCCGTTAGCGCCGATTTTCGCGCAGCGAATCAGGCCCCAACTGTCTCGGTCAGGCGTACTCGTAGCGCAGGGTGCGGCCGTGGAGCCAGGGGACGGTGATGGCCGGGGGGAGGTCGGCTTGGCGCAGGACTGGTGAGTA
>WNFY01000073.1_pt1 | contig 144105 bp, 115 predicted proteins | sample 5400091 | NCBI WGS metagenome assembly WNFY01 (sample SAMN13153364, study PRJNA577476) | soil metagenome | isolation source: 60 cm soil or saprolite under grassland replicate 1 | place: USA:California | collected 2016-06-15
TAGCTTGTGCTGCCATGTTCTGGATGCTGAAGGCTTGGGTTGGGCCCACCTGGGGCTTGCTGGGCTCGGTTTTAATGGTGAGCCAATTCGGCGTTTTCAGCTATTGGAGCCAAAGTTACTGGGGAGGCATGGTTGCCGCCCTGGGCGGTGCTCTATATTTCGGCGCAATCCGCCGCCTTTGGGACCAAATTACCTGGCAGAGTTCGTTGTGGGCTGGGTTGGGAATCGTGATTCTGGCAAACAGCCGCCCGCTGGAGGGGGCGCTTGCGACCCTGCCGATCACCATTTTCTTTCTCGTTCGGATCGTCCCCCGAAGGGAGTGGGCCCATCTCGGATTCTGGCGGATTTTTGCTCTGCCGGCTGGGGCGGTGCTTTTGGTTGGTGCCGCTGCCACAGGAACATACAACCGCACCATTACGGGATCGTTCCGGACGCCGCCTTATGTACTGCACGAGAAGCAGTATCAAGAAAGCCCACAATTTGTTTTTCTGCCCCTTCGCCCCAAGATCACCTATAGCAGCCCATGGTTGCAATATCTCTACGAAGTGAATGAAATGCGGCTCTATCTGTCGCAGCGAACGCCTCTTAACATCATGCTCAAGGGGGCGCGCAAGTTGACCGCCTGGTGGTTCTTCTATTGCGGCATTTTGTTGAGCGCTCCGCTGCTGCTGATGGCTTGGTTAAGGGGAGGACGGCTCAGATATTTGCAGGCTATTTTGCTTGTGGGATTTATTGCAATTGCAATTTTCTACGTCCAACAATCAGCCCCACTCCGCATCGCGATTGATATTCTGGTCCTGGAGCAGTTCGTGGTCCTTTGGTTCGCTTTCGAAAGCTTCTGGCCGCGCCTTGCCCTGGCGACGATCGGCATCCTCTTAGTTGAGTCGCTATTCGTTAAGTACGCTTTCGCGCATTATTTCGCACCGATCACTTGTCTTGTCCTGTTCCTCCAGGTTGCGGCGTTAAAGCGGCTGTGGCATTGGCGGGCGGACGCGACCTCGAATGCCAAACTGAGCCGTCAACCGCGACGAAAGGCTGCCCGATCTGCAACTGGTCCAAAGTTTCCGTTTCGTGGCTTTGTGGCACTGCTGCCACTCGCCTGCCTGGCATCATTGATCCTGCGAGTCGAAGCCCGGGCCAATCGGTGGTCGATTGACATACATCCGCCCGATATAGACGCACTTCTGACCGAAGACTGGAGTCTCAAGCGAGCGGCATTACAAAAGTCCCTGGAAGATCAGGCTGGCCAAGACCTGGTATTCGTCCGCTACTTTCCGCAACACGACGTAGATCACGAGTGGGTATGGAACCGCGCCGATCTGATGCATGCAAAAGTGGTCTGGGCGCGGGACTTGGGTTCGGATCACAACCAGCTACTTTTGGCACAAATGCCAGGGCGCAAAGTGTGGTCCTTGCTGGCCGACCTGCCCGATCCGAGGCTCGTTCCGTATTCTGAGGTCTTGGCGCACGCACCCCATGGCTTGCCTCCGCCCGATCCACCAGTGTTTCCTGACCAGGAGGAGCCGTAGTGGGCGACCAAGACCCAGTCCTCACGAACCATGCCCAGGATGTTTCTCGAAAAATAGAATCCGATTGCAGGGGCAAAGTTTGATATTGCGGAACTGTTTCTAAATGAGGAGCTGAGCGGATTGCAGGTACGTTATTGAAACAGGGAAGCGAAGTTCGAAGGTTTCAGAATCTTGTCGGCCGTATTCAGACGATACCGCTCGCGCCCCCCGCACATCTCGAAATACCAACGGATGCCAGCAGAGTAAAGACGCTACGTGAAGTCGGACGAAATGAAATGATCCAAATCGACTGTAGGCAAAATTGAGGCTGAAGAAGCACTCAAATTCCGCAGACTTCAACAAGCGCAAGGGTCGGTTCCGTAACTCAATGAATACAAATCACTTCAAAACTCCACAATTCAATAGACTTCAATAAGCCCTGGAATCTGGTTCGGGACCAGGGGGTCGGAGGTTCAAATCCTCTCTCCCCGACCAATGTTTTTCTGTCCGTTCCGGAGACATGGGTAACAGAATGTACGGGCTACATAGAATGTCCTGTCTCCTCTTCATCGTCGCTATTGCCCCAAATATTCTGCGAGCGCAGAAAATCAAAGTGTTGGTTCTTGACGCCTCCTCCGGTAAACCTCAATCCGGAGCCGCAATCCAGTACTTCTGCACAGGCGCCTCGGGAAACTCAGCAAACAGCGCTCCTGTTGTTACAAATTCAGACGGCTACGCGCTTTTGACGGCCACCTGTAGTGATAACGAGAAAATAGAACTGAGTGTGCTTCCACAACATCCCAAAGAGCAGTGTGGAAAGTTACCGCCCTTATCTCTCAGGGAGATATCCTCCGCCGGAGTACTCGCAAATCCCAGTGCCGATGGAAATATTTGGTGTTCGAACAAAGTCAGCAAGAAGATGAAAGCTAATCCGGGACAGATCACCCTCTTCGTAAAGAAACCAACTTGGTTTCAATCTCATTTCTAAACTCCTGAGCTAAGACTTCGGTCGGCGTAGACGCGAGGTAGACAATACCGTACATTTTTATGGGTAAGCAGCATTTACAGATGGCGCCCCGTGCCGCCATCGCAAAATCCCCACGAGACGTGGCTCACCCGCGAGAATTGACTGAGGTCTTCCCCAGATTTTCGCCGGGCAATCCTCGCCGATCTCCATCAAACCTAAGGCAAATCCTGTAGAAAATGATCTGGATTCCGATCCAGCCTCCCGCATCCAACTAGGACGATTGGGAGGAAGGACTATGAAACTGGTCCGCGTAGTCACTTTGGCTTTTGTTATTGGAACTTTCGGGGTCACCGGCTATTCGCAACAACCAGATCAGCAGGACGACAAACGTCCTCCCGCAGAAAAACAGGCCAATCCCGAGGGAAAACCAAGGCCCGAGAACAGGCCGCAGGACCGGCCTCAACCGGAACGCCAGAAAGAGCAACCGCGCGCCGAACCACAACGGCAAGAGGAACAAAACCGACAGCAGCAGGAAAACGCTCAAGAGCAGCAACGTCAAAGAGAGCAGCAAGACCAGCAACAAAGAGCTATACAGCAACGTCAGGATGAGCAGAATCGCCAGCAAGAGCAGCGTGTCCAGCAGCAACGGCAGCAACAACAAAACCAGGAGCTACAAAAGCAAAGGGCCGAACAGCAGCAGCGGCAGCAGGAGCAAAATCTCGAGCAACAACGACAATCCGAGCAACAACAAAAACAACGGGCTGAACAACAACGCCTGGAACAACAGAATCGGCAGGCGCAGGAGCGCATGCAACAGGACCGTCAAAAGAGAACAGCAACAGCAGCTCGAGCGGTCACAGCAGCAACAACGCGAGGAACAGCAGAAACAACAAACGCAGCGTGTCCAGCAACAACGCCAGCAATTAAGCGAGCAGGAACAGCGTCAACGCCAGCAGCTCGCGCAGCAGGAGTGGCAGCGTCAACAACAGGAGCACGCCCGTCAGCAGCAACAGCAACGTATTTCCCAAGAGCGGCAACAACAGCTCATCCAGGAACAACAACAGCGGATCGCTCAGTATCGCCAGGTGCTGGACCGGCAGCAGCAGGTCATGCAGCGCCAGAACAATGAACTGCAACAGCAACGGCGCATGGCGCAGTATCGCTTCCAGCAGGAGTATCTGGAACACCTGCGTGCGCAACGGATTCGTATTCAGCAGGAGCGCCACGACTACTACAACGACCCCTACTTCTATACCGCACCGATCTACCGTTACCATCGCGGCGGCACCTACTATGAAGTCAACCAATACGGAGCAGACTTACTGCGGCAAGCGGTCAACAATGGTTATCGGGAAGGGTTCAACGCGGGTCAGGCCGACCGCGAAGACAACTGGAATCCCGATTATCAGGGCAGCTTTGCGTACCAGGACGCACTCTACGGTTACGACGGATACTATCTGACGCCTGACGACTACCAGTACTTCTTCCGCCAGGGATTCCAGCGCGGATACGAAGACGGATACAACCAGCAATATCAATACGGCTACTACTCCGATGGAGCGTATGGAGTGCAGAGCAACGTATTGACTATAATTCTCAACCTGCAATCGTTGAGATAAAGCGCGGCTGCTCCCGGCAACCCGGATTCCTACGGCTCGATATGGAAAACATCGAGGACCGCGTATGTCTTCCGGTTCATAAGCACGATATGTCCGTCGATGATGGTGTGAGCGTAGCCGGGAGGAGGCGGCGGCAAGCGACGCTCCAATTCGGCCGGACAGGGGCGGACCTTCTTTTGCAAACCTGGAGGAAGCGTGCCCCGGCGTTCCAGTTGCTTTTCCAGTCCGGGAGGTAGCCGGTCTTTCTTCGCCAATCCCGGAGGCAGGTTGTCGCCCTGCTCGCCATACCAGCCACGGATTACGTCGCGGTCATGGTTGGAATAGGCGTATCCATCGTCGTCGTCATGATGCTTCTTGCCATGGCCATGACCGTGGCCTTGCGCAACGGCCAGAGATCCAGACAGAGCCAACAACACGCAAAACATTAAGAGCCACAGTTTCCGGCGCATATATCCTCCTGAAGACGGTTGGTGACTATTAAGGATAGGCGGAAAGCCGGTCGCGCACAAAGCACGCCAGTACTTGCCCCAAAAACATGCTTGGTAAGGACACCTACTGGGACGTAAGGAATTCGTTCATATCGGGCGCGGACGCGCTGGCGCCGGGAAAGCTGGAGATGCCTAACGAACCAAGAATCAGTCGCAGGGAGCTTTCATGCTGGAACAGAGTCTGAGATTGGAACTGGCGCTTCGCTTTAGAACTGACCACGATCGTCGCAACATGCCCGCCGCCGTGGGTTGAATCGCTGCCATCCGCTTCGTCGAAGGTGATGATGAGCAACCCGTCGTTCTGGAACAGTGGACTGGAAAGCAGCGGCGACAGGTTCTGCTGGAGCCAGTCATCGGCCTGAGTAAGCGAACCGTCGTGAGCATCATTGAGCGCGCCAGGCACGATATACGAAAAATTCGGTACATTGCCGGATGCAACGTCAGAGGCGAATTGCGAAAAGGGCACAAGATTGGCGGCCTGTGATTGATTGCCTACCACGTCGGACAAATATGCAAACGGATTGTGGCGCTTCAGATAGGGATACACATCTCCACCGGTATAACCGGCCATAGGCAAACCGTCGGCATAGGCCTTCCACGATTTGCCCGCATCCACAATGCGCCGCACGAGGTTGTCGTCTGTGATCGTCCCCGGAAAAGAGTCGTCGCTGGTTTCCAGTCGCCCGGTAGTCAGCATGAAGTAGTTCCCAATGGAGGGATGGACATCGGCATAATATTGTGTCGCCAGGCCATATTGCGAGGCCAAGCCGTTCAGGTAGGGCATAGAAGAGTTGCCGATCACCTGAGAGAAGCTGTGATTTTCCTCTACCAGCAGCACCACATGGCCAAACCCGGGCTGGGCGACAGGAGGAGTGGGCGTAGGTGCGTTGCGCCCCCCGCCTCCGCATGCCACCATGAACATGAGAGTGCAACTCAGAAGCAGTCGTTTCAACGCAGCCAATTTCACGGTAGCATTGGATGGGGAAAACGGGTCGGATGTTGGCGCGCCCAGAATCGCAGAGATCATGGATCCTCGTTTCTCATGGTATAATTGCGCGTAGTCATTCTTGGGCTAACACCTTATATTGCAACTGCTTACAGTCGCAAGCTGGCAGCTAAGCGTTCGAGCTGATTTTCATGCCTGACGATCTCTGGAATCCCGAACTGACGTCATGCGAGCGTCTGAGCCGGCAGCCGTCATTGCGAGCGAAGCAAGAGATCTCTGTTAGCGAGAACTAGACAATATGGCAGACGATAAAAACCCCGAACTCCCATTAACACCGCCTCCTGGCGACGGCGGACCCGGCGCGCTCAACATTCAGCCGGTCAATATCGAAGACGAGATGCGCCGGTCGTATCTCGACTATTCGATGTCAGTCATCATTGGGCGCGCGCTGCCTGATGTGCGCGATGGATTAAAGCCGGTGCACCGCCGCATTCTTTACACCATGCAGCAGATGGGGCTGCAACCGAACCGTGCGACGCGTAAGTGCGCCAGGATCGTCGGAGACGTGATGGGTAAGTACCATCCGCATGGCAACCTGGCGGTATACGACGCATTGGTTCGCCTGGCGCAGACGTGGAGCATGCGCTATCCGCTGATTTTTGGGCAGGGAAATTTTGGTTCGGTGGACGGAGATCCGCCGGCAGCAGATCGCTACACGGAAGCCAAGCTCGAGCGGGTTTCCACCGCGCTGCTGGATGATCTGGATAAGGAAACAGTCGATTTCGTTCCCAACTACGACGAGTCGGAAGTAGAGCCTACGGTGCTTCCGACGCGGGTGCCGAATTTGCTGGTGAATGGTTCAGACGGAATCGCCGTCGGCATGGCGACAAAAATTCCGCCGCACAATCTCACCGAGATTGTGGATGCCACCATCCGACGGCTGGAATCATTCATGGCCGAGCAGGAATTTTCGAGGCCTACCGCACCGGCCGTGGCCGTTTCATGATGCGCGCCAAGGCCGCTATTGAAAACATCAATAAAGACCGTCAAGCAATTATCGTGACCGAGATTCCCTATCAGGTCAATAAAGCGCGCCTGATCGAGCGCATGGCCGAACTGGTCAACAACAAAGACATCGAAGACATCGGGGACATCCGCGACGAATCCGACCGCGAAGGCATGCGCATCGTGGTCGAACTCAAGCGCGGCGCCGAACCGCAGATCGTGCTCAACAAGCTCTTCAAGCACACACAAATGCAGGAGAGTTTCAGCATGATCCTTTTGGCTGTGGCCAACGGCCAGCCGAAAGAGATGGGCCTGATTGATGCCATTAAGCATTTCATCAATCACCGGGTGGACGTGGTGCGCCGCCGCACGGCATACCTACTGCAAAAGGCGAAAGACCGGGAGCACATCCTGGAAGGCTACCTCACGGCGCTCGATCATCTGGATAACGTGATCACCATCATCCGCGGCAGCGCCAACCGCGCAGATGCCCGCGAGAATTTGGTCAACTACTTCGGCGGCAAGAAAATCGACATCAACACGGAAGGCCGCGTCCCCAAGCGTGATCCGGAAAAACCGTTCACTGCGACGCAGGCGGATGCCATCCTGGAATTGCAGCTGCATCGCCTGACCAGGCTGTCGATCGATGAAATTACGAAAGAGTTGGGAACGGTCCGCGACAGCATTGCCGAGTATGAAGCGATCCTCGGTTCCGAGAAGAAGCTGCGCAGCGTCATCATCAAGGAACTTGAAGAAGTTAAGAAGCAATACGGCGATGAGCGCCGGACACAGATCGAAGACGAAGCGGCGGAAATCGTGCTGGAAGACCTGATCGTCGACGAGCAGGTGGCGGTCACCGTCAGCCACAGCGGCTACCTGAAGCGCACGCCAATCTCAACTTACAGAATGCAGCGCCGGGGAGGCACTGGACGCACCGGCATGAAGACGCGCGACGAGGATTTTGTCGAGCACCTGTTCATTGCCTCGACGCACGCCTACATTCTCATCTTCACGAACACGGGCCGCGTCTACTGGCTCAAGGTCTATGAAATCCCCGATGTCAGCGCCGCCGGCAAAGGCAAGCATGTCGGCAACCTGGTCGGCCTACAACCGGGAGAAACCGTCCGCACCATGCTGGCGGTGCGCAACCTGGAAGAGGCGGGCAAGTACATCCTGTTCGCCACCCGCCAGGGCCTGGTAAAAAAGACCGAACTCAAAGAGTTCTGCCACGTGCGCTCCAACGGCATCTACGCCATCAGCATCGAGCAGGGAGATGAACTGGTCGCGGCTACAGTAACCGATGGCCAGCAGATCATTTTTCTTGCGACGCATGAAGGCCAGGCCATCCGCTTCGATGAAGAAGGCGTTCGTCCCATGGGTCGCCAGGCATACGGCGTCTGGGGCATCCGCATGGAGAAGGGCGACTACGTAGTTGGCATGGCAACCACTCCCAAGGACATCAAGAAATTCGAAGCCGAGGTTGCCAAAGCCGTCGCCGAAGCTGGAGTCGAGGCGACAGCTACCGACGAAACCTTGCCACTGAAAGGTTCGCTGATTCTGTCAGTCACCGAAAACGGCTACGGCAAGCGCACTGGCGCCGACGAATACCGTCTGCAAGGACGCGGCGGCTCCGGCGTCATCAACGTGAAGACCACCGCGCGCAACGGCAAAGTTGTAGGCATCGCGCAGGTGACGGAGAAGTCCGAAGTCATGCTGATCAGCCAGTACGGCAAAATCATCCGCATGGATTCGGCTACTATCCGCGAATCCGGACGCGCCGCCCAGGGTGTGCGGCTGCTGAACCTGGAAGCAGGAGACCGGGTGGCTGCCGCGGTGGTGCTGGCGCCGGGTGAAGAGCCGGCCAACGGGGGGACGCTGATTCAGTAGTTTAGTTTTATTTATTAATGAAGGGCAGACAATCGTCTGCCCTTTACTTTCCCAAAGCAGCACTCCTATCAAAATATCCTTAGAACCACGTTATCGACCTCTTGCGTTCGAAATACAATCCTCCGGCAGTAATTTTTAACTGTCATCCTGAACGAAATGGCATCGCGCAAAGAGCGATGCCATGCAGTCGAAGGACCCCGGTGCAGCCGGAAGCTTCACAAACGATGCAAGGCGTTCTCTTAGTGGCCCGTACAGAGCGCGATGAGAATGCCCTGCAGTGGCAGTGAAGCTTGACGCGCCGCTGGGGTCCTTCGACTCCGTGAATACTCTGCTGCGCCGAAGTATTCCCTCCGCTCAGGATGACAGAGTTGGTTAGGTGAGTAGGTGTGAAAGAACACAAGTACTACGCCTACATCGTTTGCAGCCTATCCGGGACACTCTACATCGGCATGACCAACAGCATCGATCGTCGAGCACTGCAACACAAAAGCGGAGAGATCGAAGGGTTCGCCAGAAAATACCATTGCAACCGCCTGGTGTACTACGAAAGTTTTGATGACGTTCGCAAGGCCATCGACCGGGAGAAACAATTGAAGGGCTGGAGCAGAGCGAAGAAGATTGCTTTGATTGAATCAAGAAATCCCAGGTGGGAAGACCTAGCCGAGAAGTGGGGGGCGCAGATGGCATTCGCAGGAGAAAGCATCAAAGCGCGCTGAAAACAACCCACTCAACATCTGTCATTCAGAGCGAAGCGAAGAACCCCGGAACGCCATGCACTTGTTCTTCACGCAGTGGCGACAGCGCGGGTGTCCCCGCGGGGCCAGGCCATCTCTACTCAGGAATGCGTTTCTACTTTTGCGGTTCGGGTGTCAGATTTGCCTGGGACGATCGCTTCTCGATCTCGGTCAGCAGTCTTTGCCCTTCGGCCAGTTCGGAGGGTTGGGTCGAATACTTCATAAACGCGCGTATGTGTTCGGCGGCCTGAACGTAGTCGCGCTTGACGGCTCGAATTACGCCCAGCAAATGCTCCAGCCTCGGGATATGGTGGTCGGGATCAACTTTCAGGCCGTTGCGGGCGCTGGCTTCGGCTCCATCGAAGTCCTGCAGGTTGTACTGGCCTACGGCGTGGAATAGCCAGGCTGCCGGGTAAGTGGAATTCATCTCCAACAACTTCCCGCTAAGGTCCACCGCAGTCTGCCAATGGGCGGAGTCGACAGCCAACTCGGTCAGGCCCAGGTACGGCTTGGCATACTTAGGATCGGCCGCCACTGCTTGCTCGAAGGAGTGTTGCGCCCCAGCGGTGTCATGGGTCATATATTGCAGCCGGCCCAGCTCGGTCCAGGCGGCGGCATAGCGGGGGTAAACCTGTACCGCTTTTTCCAGGGACTTCTCCGCGTCCGCAATCTTGTTTTTCTTCACCTGCTCGCCGGCCTTATCCATGGCCTTTTTGGCGGAATCCGGGGCGGCAAGGCTGGTCACACTGAGTACCGAGGCTTGCGCCTGGCCCATGGGGCGAATGACAATCCGGCCCGCATCCACGGCGCCCATACTGGTAGAGAGGCGCGCGCCGAGCTGCACCGTCTCCGAAGAAAAGCCCGACAGCACGGCCTGCAATTCGCAGCTGTGATATTGAAACGGGCTGCTACGGGAAAAGGTATCTTCACCATCGCCCGCCATGTCGGCTGGCTGCACTGTCATAGTGCTGGACTTCTTCTTCAGCTCGAAACTAAAGTTGCCGTGAGCGTCACTATAGGTTTCAATCCGTCTGCGATTGCTGCAAGTCGACTGGATGCCCACCGATTCGCTCACCGGGCTGCCGTCAGCCAGCACCACTTTGCCGGTCACGAACACCGGGCTGGAAACGTCCTCCATGGGAACGTTGGGGCGCGAGCCGACGCTCGGGGGGCTGGGGGGCGCTGGTTTGGTTGGGCCACTGCTCCCAGTTCCTGAACGGCTCTGTGCAGAGGCGGTAATTGTTACTAAAGAGCAGAGAAGAATCACAAGCGGGCTTTTCATGGCAGGCTCCCGGCTGGCTTTCAGGCGATTATACGGGGAGAACAGCGGAGTCAACCGGCGATATTTTGCGATCCAGGCGCGGGAAAACAGGTAAGGATTCTGTTATTACCCTATTCCCGGATAATGAGTCTTGCTAGTAGTTCCTCCCTCCAGAATTGGTAAGATTGACAACCTTATCGTCGGAGCGTCATTTTAGTTCTCTTGCGCGCGAATTGTCGTGCAGCACGACCGGCCTATCTATTGACGGGCACTTATCTCCGTAATATCTTCAATCTACTCCCCCAGCAGCAAGGTTAGACGTGTGTCGATTAAGCCAGTTTGTGGACTTCTTCGTCTGGAGGCCTGAATGACTCCTGCCCGACGGTATCTTCCCGTTCTCATAGTTCTGCTATTTACGGCCGCAATTGGGGCCGCGGACGATTGGTCACCCATCAGCCCGGAAGACCTCTCGATGACGAGCCTCAAGGAACAGCCGGGCGCTCCCGCGGTGATTCTCCTCCGGGAGGAAGTTGACGACGACATGAACAGCTTCCACTCGGTTTACCAGCGGATCAAGATTCTGACCGATGCCGGGCGGGAATACGCAAATGTCGAGATTCCTTACAGCCGCCGTCATTTCACGGTTGCCAACGTCACCGGAAGGACAGTGCATGCCGATGGTTCGATCATTCCTTTTGAAGGAAAGCCTTTTGACAAAACGGTGGTCAAAAGCAAGAGCATTCGAATCAACGTAAAATCCTTCACCCTCCCCGATGTGCAGGTGGGGAGCATCATTGATTATCGGTACAGCATACGTTATGACGACCGAAGTGTTTCTGCCCCGGCATGGTTCGTCCAGTCAGATCTGTTCCAGCGCAAAGCAAGCTTCAAATTCATCCCCTTCCAGAATCACGGCAGCGTGCAGATCGTCCTTGATCACGGCCAGATTTCCAATGGGGTTGCCTGGGCGCCGTTTCTGGGCGAAGGGCCGCAGCCTCAGCTCCACGAAAACCCGGCGATGAGTTTGACCACCGTGCACACTGTTTCCTATTGGGTTGATCTGACTCGGGAGAATGTTCCTGCCTCGATTCGGGAACCGTTCATGCCGCCACCGGGGATTCTGAACTGGCGAGTGTATTTTTACTACCAGCAAAATCTTGAGGCCGATGACTACTGGAAAACACAAGGCAAGTACTGGAACAAAGACGTTGAGAGCTTCGTCGGCAAGACCAAGGGTGAAAGCGACGCCCTTGCCAAGATCGTTCTCCCTGCGGACCTGCCCGAACAGAAAGTACGGAAGATCTATGCCTTCATTGCGTCCCTGGAGAATCAGGACTACGTTCCCCTGCGCACGTCGCAGGAACAGAAAGTTCTGAACCTGAAGCTGAACCAGGGGGCCGACGATGTTCTTCAGCACCGCAGCGGCACGCACGACGAACTCAACCGCCTGTTCGTTTCCCTGGTGAGGACGGCGGGCATTCCCGCGTCACTGGCCTGGGTACCGGACCGCAGCGAAGAGATTTTTGTTAAGCAATTCATGAGCACACGGCAGTTCGACGCGGAGATTGCGGTGGTTCGCCTTGACGGCAAGGACGTGTATCTCGACCCGGGTACGAAGTTTTGTCCTTACGGTATCGTGGATTGGCGCTATACCGGCATCAGCGGACTCAGGCAAAACGGAAAAGGCGCGGAAGTCATGGAAGTTCCTAATGTGGAATACCGCCAGGCGGTTGAAACCCGCAAAGCCGATGTGTCGCTGGACGAACACGGAAGCGTGAGCGGCACGGTAGCACTCGTGTTCAAAGGCCTGGCCGCGATGGAGCGCCGCCAGGAAGCCGGCAAAACCGATGCCGACGGCCGCAAGAAATTGCTCGAAGATGAACTGAAGCAGATCCTGCCTGGAAACAGCGAAGTTACATTGACCAATACTCCCGACTGGGACGATATCGAGAAACCGCTCATAGCGCAGTTTCATATCAGTAGTCCCTTTGCGGTTGCGGCGGGGAAACGTCTTATGCTCGCCCAGCACCTGTTTCAGATGAACGAGAAAGCGCGTTTCCCCGCGACGACTCGCCACAATGCAATCTACTTTAACTATCCCTGGCAGGAAGCCGATGAAGTGCGTATCCAACTCCCAAAGGGGATGGAAGTGGAGAGTCTGGCCCCGGACGACATGCTGAAACTCGAATACGCGGTGTATATGACCCAGCAAAAACGGGAGGCGCCTGACAAGATTTATTCCCGCCGTGATTTCATCATGGCCAGCAGCCTGGTGCTGCCGGACAAGTACAAAGAAGCGAAGGACTTTTTCGACAAAGTAAAAGCGGGCGACGATCAGCCCGCGTTAGTGAGGTTAGCCTCCAGTGTGGCGACGAACTAGCCATGTTCTGTTTCTTATCGCGCTTGTAGGGTTCCAGCACCGGCGCGCGCTGGCTGGCGTGAACATCCCTGACTGGGTGCGGCAAGCGGCTGCCCAGCCGCTCGGCACTTATCCCCCAGAGACCAAGACCGTAGTGTTGCTGGATCAGACCGACTACACGGTGATTGCGCCAGGTGAATTCATAGAACATTCGCGCAATGTGATCAAGATTCTGCGGCCTGACGGGCGCGAATCAAGACAACTGGGCGCTGACCTTCGCGGAAAAGACAAGCTCCAATCTATTCATGCCTGGACCATGGACAAGGATGGCAGAGAATACGAGGTCAAAGACAAGGAATTTACTGAGGAAATTGATTACCCGGATTGGATGCTCTATTCGGACGATCGCTCCATCGTCGCCAAAGCACCCGCCTCCCTGCCCGGTTCGGTCATTGCAGTGGAATACGAAGTCCGCCGGCATGAGTGGATCAACGAGTTGGGCTGGACCTTCCAGGACCGGAGTCCGGTTCTTCAGTCGGTGTTCACACTCCAGCTTCCAGCAGGATGGGAATATCGGGCTGCATGGATTCACGAGACCCCTCTTGAGCCGGTCTCATTGGGGAACAACCGCTGGCAATGGACACTGAAAGACGTACCGGGAATCGCCGAAGAGCGGGAAGTGATGATGCCGCCCTTCCGTGCCTTGGCTGGCCGCGCCAGCATCTCGTACTTCGGCACGGGTGAAAGCACAGGACATGCCGCCTCCTGGCCCGAAGTGGGACGATGGTACGCAGGGTTAACGCAAAACCGTTTCTCCGCGACACCGGAGATTTCCGCCAAGGTCCGCGAATTGATATCCGGTAAGCCAGACTTCGCCTCGCGACTTCCGGCGGTCACCTCTTTTGTTCAGTCGGAAATTCGTTACGTTGCTATTGAGATCGGCATAGGCGGGAACCAACCGCATATCGCATCGGACGTACTCCGCTATCGCTACGGCGACTGCAAGGATAAAGTTACGCTGCTGAAGGCGATGTTAGGGGAAGTGGGAATTCGCTCGCACTATGTGCTGGTCGACACTCGCCGGGGAGTCATTAATCCAGCAGTGCCTTCGTCCTGGGGGAACCATGCGATTATCGCGATTGAGTTGCCCGAGGCTGGCCTGGGAAAAGATGAATATCTCTCGGTGGTGACGCCAAAATCCGGCAAGCGGTACATCATCTTCGATCCCACGGATGAATACACTCCAGTTGGATTGCTGCGCGCAGGACTTCAGAACAGCTATGGGTTGCTGGTTACCGATGAAGGTGGAGAGCTCATACGCACTCCGCTTCTGCCGCCCGATTGGAATCAGATTACCCGCAAGGGGCGCTTTGTGCTTTCTGCGGATGGAAGCCTTGCCGGCGAGGTTTCGGAGAACCGCAGTGGCGATGCTGCCACTCGCGAACGCGAACAGCTCCACAATAGCGACCAACGCCGGCGTACCAACGATTTTGAGCGTTGGCTCGGCCGCTCGGTTCAGGGCTTTACGCTTGAGAGCGTGAACGTAGAACAGGCCGACCAGTACACCAAAGACCTGATTTTGGGCTACAAACTCACGGTTCCGCAATATGCCCAATCACGCGGCCCGCTGATGCTGGTGCGCCCGCGCGTCCTCGACGAGAAGAGTTCGTATATTGAGCACAAGCCGCGTCGCTATCCGATCGAATTACAGCAGACGACCCGCCAGACCGATAGCTTCGAGATCGAAATCCCGAAAGAATATCGGGTGGATGACCTTCCCAATCCGACCAAGATTGACGTCGGCTTCGCCAGCTACCAGAGCAAGATCGAGAGCGAAGGCAACAAGCTCCGTTATTGGCGCGAATACGTGGTCCGCGACCTGAGCGTGCCCCCGGAAAAGTTCGATGACTGGGCTAAATTGCAGGGCGCCATCGGCGCCGATGAAAACGCAGCCGTCGTGCTCAAGCGCGTGCCATAGGGGCTGGGGCGGGGGGGCCGGTCTGCAGCGTCAGCCGCGCGAGACGAGACGAGGCCAGACAGACCGCCTCCCCTAACCTGCCCGGTCTATGGCCGCACCGCGGGCAACGAACTCGACCCCGATGAGTTCAAGCAGGGTGGATGTCCGAAACCTGACCCGCTGGTCCCGGTCCCGCCGGCCGGGTTCGGAGTAATGTCGAAGATAATGTTGTCGGGGTGGGTCGGATCTCCCGCGAAGAGACTGGCCGGGCCGGCGACTGCCGGCAGACCATCACCGGCTGCGAGATGGTCCAGGTTCAGGAAATTACGCACACGCCAGGCGATGTTGTGATCGGCGCAAGAGGTGTCTCCGCTGACACCGACTCCGCCGACGATGACGTGGCCTTTCGCATACAGAGCGAGGCCGCCGCCAAAGACATTCACGCCGCCAATCTTGTCGCCCTTCATCGGGTCGTGCGCAGTGCCATAGAGAAGGGAGGATCCTTCGGGCCGGTAGGCTACTCTCTCAGCCACCGGATTGCTCTCCTGCAAGCCAAACAGACTGCCCCCTGGCTGCACGGCGGAATAGAGGTTCGCGGTCGAAAGCGCCAAACCCGCCGGCTGGCCTGATCCGTTGCTGTTCGATGACGGATCCAGGCTGAACGCGTTGGCTGTGTTTGCCTTTTGCGCCGAGATGACGCGGCTTCCAGGCCATTGCGTTCCGCGGTTCTCGCCTGAGAACGCTACCGCGCAGACTATGCCATCGCGGTCCACGATGGTGGCCCACATATGATTGTTCAGCCCGCTGGTCTCGTCGGCGGTCGCTTTCTCAATCGCCGCCTTGAGTTCAGCGTATCCAGGCAGATGCCGGCAAGATGCATCGCTCAACTTCGTACCTTTGTCTTTATCACTGTCCTGTGCATTCACCAGGCTGACGGTTGCTGTCAACAACACAACGACGAGCGCAACTCGGGAAAATAGCTTTGAAGTCATACATCCTCCATATTGTTTTCCGGGCAGCAAGAACCCCACAAGGGTTCTTACGAGGTTACCGATCAAACGGCAGTCTATCGCAGCGTGATTGCACGCGGCAAGGTGAGCGCCAATGCCTATTCTTTGAAATCGCAAAGAGGGCGCGGAAACCAAGCCACGATCTTATCTACCCCGCGCGACAATCAGGGTCATATCGTCGGTCTGCTTCTCGGCGCTGAACTTCCTGGCATCCGTAACGATTGAGGCAATCAAGTCCTGAGGCGATTGCTCACGGTTGCAGCGTAATGATTCGATCAGCCGCTGCTCGCCAAATTCTTCGCCGTTCTCGTCGAAGGATTCAGTAATGCCATCGCTATAGAGCAAAAGGGTGTCGCCTGCGCAGAACGGACGCTCGGCAATCGCGCAACCCCACTCCCGGAACAAGCCCAGGACGGGGCATGTGGAGTCTAGCCATTCAAGCGAGCTGTCGCACCGCAGGGGGAGTGCGGAGAGGTGGCCACAGTTTACGTAGCGCAAGGTTCTAGCGTTGTCGTTGTATTCAGCGAACAGCAGGCTGGCATAGCAATTGTCAGGTGAATTCTCCAGGAACAGCCGGTTTAGAGATTGCAGGAAACGGTGCGGCTGATCCGATGCAACAGCGCACTGGCTGCGCAGATTCGCCTGGAGATTGGCCATTAGCAAGGCGGCAGAGATTCCTTTTCCTGAAATATCGGCAACCACCAGCCCGAGTCTCTCCCGTCCGAGATCCAGGAAGTCGTAATAGTCACCGCCGACTTGATAGGCTTGAATGCAGATGCCGGCGTAGTCCAATGTGTTAAGTAGGGGAAGTGTCTGCGGGAACAGCCCGGCCTGCACTTGCTTTGCGATCTCCAGTTCCTGGGTAGCGCGGCGCTCGGATTCCGCCTTTGCAGCGGCGGCGGTGCGTTCCCGTTCCAGTGCCTGACTCACTTCATCAAAACTCACCAGGGAGAAAGAGTTGCCATCCGGGTCATGGAATCGCGTAAATACTCCGCCCCAGACGGGCCCCAGGTCGCCAGCCGAATGCAGTGGGTCAAGCGAGCCGGGTGCCGGCGGAAGGCTGTCATACTGGATGCGTTTAAGGCGCGGGGTATAGGCAAACCGTACTCCGCGTTCACTCCATTCGCGAAATTTAGTCGGAACATCATCCGTGATGAAGAGAATGTCGGTGGAACGTCCAATCAGTGCGTACTGTTTAGAATCGGGCCTGGGTGCGACCAGGGAAAGGACCGCGCTGCCATCGGGCGGCGCCACAGCCACAAAGCGGCGGCCATGTACGTCGCGAACGTCGCGGACCAGGCTAAAACCAAGCTGATCGAGATAGAATCGCAGGCTTTGATCCTGATCGCGAACGAAAACACTGATGGCGTGGACCCGCAAGTGTGGCCGTCGACTTGAGTCAAGACTGTTCCGGCCGGTCATGGCGAGGATTATAAGGCGCGGCTGGCCAGCCGGCGCTGTGGAGAAGGCCAGAAAAGGCGAAATCTATAGCACAACTGGCTTTCCGTCTTCAAGATAATCCAGTGAAATTCCGTTTAATTTTATGGCGAAAAAAATGCGAAATATTCATCATTCGGTGTTTGACACTGTTTATCAGCGGTTGCTATAGTCGAGAAGTTCGATTGGACGCGGGTTCGCGCCAAGTTGGTTAGGCCGCCGGAAATTGTTTAAGTCTGCTCGCCCAAGAGCAGGCCCACCGACAACCTTAGACCCATACCAGCAGTTCGGTAGAAAAGCCCGCTTCCCAACCGCACCTCAAGTGCGACCAACTGTAGAGAGGCCATCAACCTTGTTCGACGACACCGCCACCCCAACCCAAGAATTGGAGTCTTCCGCGTCCATGGAAACTCCAGCTCCTTCCGAGAACGCGACCCAGCACGGCGTGACCGCCGAGGCTCCCGAGCTCGACGAAAAACCAGCCAGCGAAGATTTTGCCGCCGCCTTGGAGAGCTTCACCGCCGAGACTGAGGAAGCAGTGAGCGAAGACAAAGTGCTCAAGGGCACGGTACTGAAGCTCACCTCCACGCACGTCGTGGTGGATATCGGCACCAAGTCCGAGGGCATGCTGCCGCTGTCGGAGGTCCTGGATCACGAAGGGAACCCCAAGTTCAAGCCGGGTGACGAAATCGAAGTGATGCGCGACAAGGGGCCAGCGGAGGAGGGATATGTCAACCTCTCCCACCAGAAGGCGCAGCGTCTGCGCGCCTGGGATGAGATCGAGAAGGCGTACAACGCCAAAACTCCGATTCAAGCTTTGGTGATCGAGCGGACCAAGGGCGGGGTCACGGTGGACATTCATGGCGCGCACGCTTTCCTGCCCGGATCGCAGGCGGATTTGCGTCCGGCGCGGAATTTGGATGGGCTCAAGGGGCAGACGCTGGAAGTCGCCATCATCAAGCTGAACAAGAAGCGCGGCAACATTGTGGTCTCGCGCAAGCAGCTTCTGGAAGAAGAGCAGAACGCCAAGAAGGCTGCCACGCTGGAGCATCTGGAAGAAGGCTCGATACTGACCGGCGTGGTGAAAAATCTCACTGAGTACGGCGCGTTCGTGGATATGGGCGGAATTGACGGCCTGCTGCACATCACCGACATGTCCTGGGGCCGTTTGACCCATCCGCGCGACCTGGTGAATGTGGGCGACCAGATTCAGGTCAAGGTGCTGAAATTTGATAAAGAGAAGCAGCGGGTTTCACTTGGGTTCAAGCAACTGACGCCTGATCCGTGGCTGGATGCCGAACATCGTTATCCCGTGGGCGCGCACGTTCAGGGACGCGTGATCAGCGTCACCGACTACGGCGCCTTCGTGGAACTAGAGCAAGGCATCGAAGGCCTGGTCCATGTCAGCGAGATGACCTGGTCGAAGCGGATGAAGCATCCGTCGAAGCTGGTCAATGTGAACGATCAAGTGGAGTGCGTCATCCTGAATGTGCTCCCGCAAGAGCGGCGGATTTCTCTGGGCATGCGGCAGCTGGCGGCCAATCCATGGGACAGCTTGCATGACAAGTTCCCCGTAGGCACGCAGGTCGAGGGCCGCGTCCGTAACATGACCGACTTTGGCGCATTCATCGAAATTGAAGACGGCATCGATGGCCTGGTGCACGTCAGCAACTTGAGCTGGACCAAGCGCGTGAAACACCCATCGGAGGTTTTGAAGAAGGGTGACCGCGTGAAAGCGGTCGTGCTGGCGATTGAGCCGGACAAACGGCGCCTGTCACTCGGCATGAAGCAGCTTCAGCCCGACGTCTGGGAGACTTTCTTCCAGCAGCATCGCGTAGGCGATGTGCTCAAGGGCAAAGTGCTGCGGGTGGCCGGCTTCGGCGCATTCGTTGAGATTGCCGAAGGCATCGAGGGACTCTGCCACAACTCCGAGGCGGTGGACGGCAACGGCCAACCGCTCAAGCTGGAGCCAGGCCTGGAACTCGACTTCAAGATCATCAAGATGAATCCGGAAGAGAAGAAGGTCGGCCTGAGCACTAAGGCAATCGGCGACGAAGCATCGCGGCATGAAGTTGAGGCTTATAAGCAGCCTTCATCGAGCACTGGTGGTTCGACGATTGGCGAGTTGATGAACTGGAAACGGGCCGGGAACGACAATAACTAACTTCATTGATTACACAAATTCGTCGATCAATACGGATTTGAGATGAGGGCTGCCGGAGACGGCAGCCATTTTTGTTTTGGTGAACTACTCCGGATAGAAGAACCCATGAGTAGATTTGTAGTCGTCCTCGGACTGGCGCTCATGCTGGTGCTGATCGTCGCCGGATTCGTAATGCCAGCGATAATCGAGGGAAAATACAACCGAGTGCACAACGAGCCACCGTATACTGTCCCTCGTCCCACGGCCGAACTGCAACAAGAGCTATTTATTGCCGACCTTCACGCGGACTCCCTTCTTTGGGGACGGAATCTCCTCCACCGCAGTACGACCGGTCATGTCGATGTACCACGATTACAACAAGCCAACGTCTCACTGCAGGCGTTCACGGTTGTGACCACGATCCCGCGCAACCTGAACATCGAACGGAATAGTGGTTCCTCAGACATGGTGCGGTACTTGTCTATGTCGGAACGTTGGCCTCGACGCACGTGGGACAGCCCGAAAGAACGCGCTCTGTATCAAGCTGGCCGACTGCAGGAGTTCGAGTCAAAGTCGGCTGGCGAGCTTGTGATCCTACGAAGTCGCTCAGACCTGCAAAAGTTCATGACTTCACGCAAGCCACACAGTGTCGCAGCAATTCTGGGTGCGGAAGGGGCCCAGCCGCTCGAAGGCAAGCTTGAGAATCTGGATGCTCTATACACAGCCGGATTCAGGATGATGTCGCCGACCCACTTCACTGATACCGAGATTGCTGGTTCAGCTTCGGGACAGCGGAAAGGCGGTTTAACAGAGCTTGGGAAGCAGTGGGTGCGGGCGATGGAAGCGAAGCGTATGCTCATTGACCTGGCTCATTCCTCGGCCGAAACCCTTCGCAACGTGACCGCGATGGCGACGCGTCCTGTGATCGTATCGCATACAGGCGTGAAGGGAACATGCGACAACAGCCGAAATCTCTCGGATGAGGAGTTACGTGAGGTTGCTCACACCGGGGGAGTATTTGGAATCGGCTACTGGGAGACTGCCGTTTGCGGTCGGGATGCTCACGCGATTGTACGTGCGATTCTGTACACCACCAAGATCGTTGGCGTGGAGCACGTTGCTCTGGGGTCTGATTTTGATGGAGCTACGATGATGCCTTTTGATGTTACCGGAATTCCACTGATTACAGATGCGCTCAGAAGGTCAGGCTTATCCGAGCACGACACTAGCCTGATCATGGGTGGAAACGTGGTGCGGATGCTCTCCCGGAGTTTGCCGGAATGAAAGAATCTACGGAACGTCAATTCTTAACGGCTATTTAGGAGAAGTTTTAATGTTCTTCCGATACGTAGTTGCGGTTCCACGCGGGAATCTCCACCACAACCTTCCCCGGCCCTTTGATTACGGCCTGGCAACCCAACCGCGAATTCAGCTGTAGATCAGCCGCCATGTCCAACCGGTCGGCTTCGTCATCGTCCATCTCGGAAAGATTGTTCGCGCCTTCTTTCACCCACACGTGACAGGTGGTGCAGGCGCAGTTGCCTCCGCAGGCGTGGTCGAGTTTGATGTCATTGTTCAAGGCGACATCAAGAAGCGACTGCGGCTCGCCGTGATTAAAATATTTCAGCTTGCCGTGCTCAAACTGCACCGTCTTGCCTTCGGGCAGGAAGGTGACCTCGACAGTGTTGCCGGTTGGAGGTTCTGCGGTTGCAGTCCCACCGCTTTTTGTTTTTTCTTCTGACATATAGCTCCTGATTCTTTCTGTTATAGCGGGCGAGACGCCGGCGCTACTCGAACTCCGCTTTCGCCATGGGATGGGGCGCATTCGGCCCATCGCCCATGTCGGCCTGGTCCATGGTCTTGCCTTTGAGCGCGGTGGCTACCGCGCTGTCCATCATCAGTTCTGCCAGGCGCGTGGTTGCTTTATTGAGATCGTCGATCGCTTTGCGGATGGCCTGATAATCGTCGCTGGTTTTTGTCTCTGCCAGCGCTCTTTCCAGCTTGGTAATTTGTTTGCGTTCGTCGTTCGTCAGATGTCCCCACGCCGGGCTTTTCTTCCCCTTATCCAGTGCGGATTGAATGGTCTCTGCTTCATTCCGCGCCTCGATGATCTGCCGCTGACGAAAGTCTTCTTCGGCCGTGTCGAACGACTCCAGGATCATGTTCTCGACTTGCTCGTCGGTCAATCCATAGCTGGGCTGGACTTCGATCTGCGCTTGTTTCCCGCTGCGTTGTTCCCGCGCGGTGACTTGCAGAATGCCGTTGGCGTCGATGAGGAACTTTACTTCAACGCGCGGCATGCCTGCGGTCATCGGCGGAATTCCCTTGAGATCGAAACGCGCCAGGGAACGGCAATCTTTGGCCAGTTCCCGCTCGCCTTGCAAGACGTGGATCGCGACATTCGCCTGGCCATCCACCTGGGTTGTGTAGTGCTGCGTCGCCGAAGCCGGAATGGTCGAGTTGCGCAGGATGATTTTGTCGGTCACGCCGCCAGCCACTTCAATGCCAAGGGAAAGCGGCGTGACGTCGAGCAGCAACATATCCTTGGTGGCTTCCGACCCGCCGCCCAGGATGTTGGCCTGGATTGCTGCGCCCAGCGCAACGACTTCATCAGGATTCAAATCGGTATGCGGCGGACGCTCGAACAAGTCCTGAATCAAGTCGCGCACTTTAGGGATACGGGTGGAACCACCCACTGCGACGACTTCATCAATCTGACCCGGCGACAGTCCGGCGTCTTTCAGCGCTTGCTTGCAGGGACCGATGGTGCGGTCGAGAATCGGCTGGATCAGTTGCTCGAATTGCGGGCGAGTGATTTCCCGTTCATAACGTAGGTTGCCGGGCAGTTCAAGATTGAGGAGAACGCTGGGCCTGCCGGATAGATGGATCTTGGCATCGATCACCGCTTTGCGCAGCGCCTGGATGGCCTCCGCATTGCGCCGCAGATTGAGCTTCAGGTCACCGAAAATATCGTCCAGAGCAATGGTAAGCAGGAGATTATCAATGTCATCTCCGCCCAGATGGGTGTCGCCGTTGGTGGCGATCACTTCGAAAATTCCATCGTGCAGCTTGAGGATGGAGATATCAAATGTACCGCCGCCCAGGTCATAAACGGCAACCATCCCGCTTTCTGTCTTGTCGAGGCCGTAGGCCAGTGACGCGGCCGTGGGCTCATTGACCAGGCGAAGAGCATCGAGTCCGGCGATGCGTGCGGCATCTTTGGTGGCCTGGCGTTGCGCGTCGTTGAAATATGCGGGTACGGTGATGACTGCCTTGCTCACCGGCGCGCCGAAATAGCGCTCGGCATTGCGCTTCAGTTGCCGCAGAATGAATGCGGAAATTTCCGAGGGCGTGAACTCTTTGCCGCCTAATCTGATTCGCAGGACTTCTCCCGCATGCAGGTCGGCCGCCAGGCGGAAGGGGAAGAGTTTTAGTTCTTCCTGAATGTCCTCAACGCCGCGGCCCATAAGGCGCTTGACCGAATAGATGGCGCGTTCCGGGGTTTCGATCAAATATTTGCGCGCGGTATTACCGACGATGATCTGCTGGTTCTCATCCAGCGCGACCACGGATGGCACAAGATTGGAGCCATCCTCGCCGGGGATGATGACAGGCTTATCCCCCTGCATGAACGCCACCAGGGAATTGGTGGTGCCGAGGTCGATGCCGACAATGCGGTCTGTGGCCATTGAGTAATTGTGAAATTGAATAATTTGGTAATTGAACCCGGCCTCAAATTGTCCGATTACTCAATTACCCAATTGCTCAATTCTCCAAAGCTTCGTTCACATCCCTTACCAGGTTCCGGTAATAGCTGCGGCGGTTCAGTAAATCAACCATCTTGCCGCGAATTTGTTTGCGTTCTTCTTCAGAAATACTTGCCTGGTCGATCGATTTGTCCCACTGATGCCAGTGTGTCTTCAGCTCCTCAGTGAGGGCGTCGAAGTCTTTTTCCAGTTTCTGCTTGTGGCTTTCCAGATCTTTCGCCAGCTGCTCATCCCGCTCGCCCATCTTCTTACCCATTCGCATTTCTTCCAGTTGCAGGTTGAGTTCGAAGACTTCTTCCAGCAATGCCGGCGGGACCACCTGCTTCTTCTGCTGCCCGGTCGCCCGCGCTTGTTCGGTCGCGGACTTCGATTGCTCTTCCAATTCCACGCCTTCCAGCTTGAGCAGATATTCAGTGCGCTTGATCGGGTCCTTCAGCGTGCGATACGCGTCATTGAGCCGTGAGCTTTGTTCCTCGCTCCATTCCCGCTCCTTTTCACCGGCGCGGGCGTAAACGTCAGGATGAAGCTTGCGGCTGAGCAAGTAGAAGTCCTTTTCCAGTGCCGCGACATCCAGGTTTAGCTTCTTCGGCAAGCCAAAGAAACTGAAATAGTCCACCGGAACTGGTGGCTGCACCTTGCCGCACGAGCCGCAGAACTGCGCGGCGCGCATGTCCCCGCAGGACCAGCAGGCGTGCTCGGCTTCGGTGGGCGTTTTAATCATCTCGAGTGTCATCGGACACCTTTACTGGCTCGTCTGTGGTTGGAGTATTAGCAAGCCTGGATGGGTGGGCAAGTCGCCTGCCACCACACAACACACAGGAACCAGCAAGAACGAAATCATCCTGAGAAAGAAGTGCCGCAGCCGCAGGCCTTGGATGCATTCGGGTTGGTGAACACGAAGCCTTGCTGCATCAGCGTTTCCTGGTAGTCGAGCGTCATGCCATGCAGATAGATAAACGACTTGGGATCCACAAACACCCGGACATCGCCGAACTGGAAAATGCGGTCGCGCTCACGCGGCTGGCTGTCGAAGCGGATGTTGTAGCTTAGTCCGGAGCAGCCGCCGCCCTGCACGCCCAGGCGCAGTCCGCCCTGCTCGGGCGAGACGTCTTCTTTCTTAATCGCCACGCGGATCCGCGCCAGGGCCTTTTCCGTTACCTGGATACCCTTGGCGGGCGCGGTTTTTGGTTCTTCTGCAACCGGGGTCATGGTGTCACCGTTTTTGCCAGTGGCCCTCGACTAACGACCAACAGCGGTTTCTGTTGGCGTCGCAACGGCTTGCTTTTTCTTCCAGTCGCCGATGGCGGCACGAATCGCATCTTCCGCGAGTACCGAGCAATGGATCTTCACCGGAGGCAGCGAGAGTTCCTTCACGATCTCCGTGTTCTTGATCGCCAGAGCTTCGTCCACTGTCTTACCCTTGACCCACTCGGTTGCCAGCGAGGACGAGGCGATGGCCGATCCGCAGCCGAAGGTCTTGAACTTAGCGTCCTCGATGATGTTGGTCTGCGGATTGACCTTGATTTGCAGCTTCATCACGTCGCCGCACTCCGGCGCGCCGACTAGCCCGGTGCCCACCTCGGAACTCGCCTTGTCGAGCGAACCCACGTTGCGGGGGTGATTGTAGTGGTCGATTACTTTGTCGCTGTATGCCATTTGCTGTCTCCTAAACTCTTCTAAATTGTCGGGAAGGGCACGGCTTAAGCCGTGCCGTAAATCCCGTTCTGATCTCTGGGCTTTAGCCCCTGAGGTACCTCAGCGGCTAAAGCCGGAACTTCCAAGTTCGCCTCAGCGGCACGACTCAAAGTCGTGCCCTTCCCGTTTTCCGGACGGCTTTAATGCGCTTCTGCCGCCCATTTCACGGTCTTCAGATCGATTCCTTCTTTTGCCATCTCGTACAGCGGCGATAGCTCACGCAGACGGCTGACCGTTTCGACTACCCGGTCGGCTACATAATCCACTTCAGCATCCGTGTTGAACCGTCCCAGGCCGAAGCGAATCGAGCTGTGGGCCAGATCATCTCCCGCGCCCAACGCCTTCAATACATAAGATGGCTCCAGCGTCGCCGAGGTGCAGGCTGATCCGCTGGAAACCGCGATGTCGTTGATTCCCATCAGCAAAGATTCGCCTTCCACATAAGCAAAGCTGATGTTCAGGTTGCCGGGGAGACGATGTTCCATCGAGCCGTTGATGTAGGTCTCATCCAGCGTACCCATGATTCTGTCGCGCAGCCGGTTGCGCATCCCGGCGAGTTTGCAGGATTCCTTGGGCATCTCCTCGTGACAGATGGCACAAGCCTTTCCCAGGCCGACAATTCCGGGAACGTTTAGCGTTCCCGACCGCATGCCGCGCTCGTGGCCTCCGCCATCGAGGATGGCCGCCAGCTGCACCCGCGGATTCTTGCGGCGGACATACAGCGCGCCGACCCCTTTCGGGCCGTACATCTTGTGCGCCGAAATCGACATGACATCGATGCTTTCTTTATTCACATCAATCGGAACTTTGCCCACAGCTTGCGTCGCATCCGTGTGGAAGATCACGCCTCGCTCGTGACAAAGCTTGCCAATCTCAGCCCAGGGTTGCAGAACGCCAATTTCATTGTTGGCGGCCATGATCGTAACCAGGATGGTCTTGTCATCCATGGCGCGCTTGAGATCATCGAGATCAACCAAGCCGTCCTTCTGCACCGGCAGATAGGTCACGCGATAGCCGTACTTCTCCAGGCGCTTGCAGGTGTCAAGCACCGCCTTGTGCTCGGTCACCGCGGTGATGATGTGGTTGCCCTTTTCGCGGTACATCTCAGCCACGCCCTTGATGGCAAGGTTGTCACTCTCGGTGGCGCCGGAAGTAAAAATGATTTCTTTGGTGGTGGCGCCGACCAGCTTGGCGATGCGTTCACGCGCGACCTCGGTGGCCTCTTCCGCGACCCAGCCGAACGAGTGGTTACGGCTGGCGGAGTTGCCAAAGCTCTCCCGGAAATAGGGCAACATCTCGTCCAGCACACGCGGGTCGACCGGCGTGGTGGCGTGGTTATCCATGTAAACCGGAAGCTTCACGCCGTTAGGGGTTGTTTCCATGCTCATCTTTTTCTCCTACCTTCCGAACCTGTTTCAAGCCAGGGTTACCAATTCGGCCAATTTTTTTACGCCGCCATGCACGTGGGGCTCTTCCCGCATCGCTGCTATCGTGATGCTCCGCAGCACATCTTCGATTCCCTGGTTCACCTTGCGCAGGGGCTCGCGAATCGTGCACAGATCGGTCTGGTCACAATCCCCGCGAACCGTCACGCACGAGGTGATGAACAGCGGACCATCGATAGCCCGGATCACTTCAAAGGCGCTGATCTCGTGCGCGTCACGTGCCAGGGTGTATCCACCATTGATGCCATGTTGCGATTGCAGCAACCCGGCTTTCACCAGGCGCTGCAAAATTTTAGCCAGCAGCTCTGACGGGATGCGGTAAGCATCGGCCAAATCCTTGGCGCTGCACGACCCAAGGTCAGCATGCTCGGCGAGATGCTTCATTGCCATCAGCCCGTAATCCGCTTTTTTGCTGAGCCGTAACATGAGAGCAGCCGTTTAGTTAATCCGACTGAATTAGTCGGATATTGAGATTTTAGCGCCCATCCTCATAAAAATGCAACCCCTTACAGGCAATTGCCGGGATTAGCGGCTTAAGGGATACTTTGCCGGGTTGAACGGAAAACTGACTTTCGCGGAAGATGCTTGACAACTGCGTCAACAAAGCTAAAAATAACGCCCAATTTCCGGAGATTTCCCGTTACCCTCCCGGGCACGGGTGCTCGTAGACCGGATTTATGACTCTCATCCCGCCGCCCGCAGCTCCCTCGAAACCGCCCGCGCAACCATGCAAGCACCCGCGCGTGCAGATTGTGTCGCGAGACGAAGACTCGGAATATGTCGAATGCAAAGAGTGCGGCGAGATTTTCGAATCCAGCGAATTTAAGGACATGCTGATCGAGGACACGAAATTCAGCAAGGAATCCTGATCCCCTTTCATATTCGGTTCCCACACCGGCTCTACTGGTTACCCGCCGGTTACCGTTTGTGACCAACGTAACCCGCAAGGGTCCTTGGCCGTTGTTGCGCGCTTGTCAACCTTTGTAAACTTCGAATTCGGGGGAATCTGTCTATCTGGAGTATGAGATGTCGTTGAAGGCGTTAGTTGTAGACGATTCCATGTTAATCCGCCATACCGTCTGCCGGTTTCTGGAGGAACGGGGCTTTGTGGTGGAAACTGCCAGCAATGGCCAGGAGGCCCTGGAGGCGTTGACGCGCCTGCTTCCTGATTTGATCATCACCGATATGCACATGCCGAAGATGAATGGATCGGAGTTCATTACGGCTCTGAAGAACAATGCCGAAACGGCCAGCATCCCCATCGTGGTTGTGTCCTCCAAGCACAACGAAAGCATCAAGCGGGAAAACCGGGCTGACCTGAAGATTTATAAAGATATCGAGATCGAAGAACAGCTGGCGAAGGTATTGAAAACGGTGCTGGGGACCGCGAAGGTCCACGCAGCCGGGAAGTAGCCGTTGGCACTCAGCGTTTAGCAGTTGCCATTCAGCATCATGAGGCCAAACTGGTCTCCCAGTTTTGAAACCGCAAAAGGTGGTACCCGCTAGAAAGTTACTCGGCCATGGCCGCTTGAGGCTCGCAGCTCACTACCGCATCCAGGTGCTTTAGGGTTTCATCTACGGTGAGAGAGTACATCTCGCGGCCTACGCCTTCGCCGGTTTCCAGCGCGGTTTTCAAATAGTATCCGGCAATCTCGATAGCCAGCGCGTCAGTAATGGCTCTGCCGGTCTGCTTTTTGTATTCAACCCAGGCGGGATGCGGGAGGGCCACCCATACGGTTCGCCCATCTACCAGAAACTTGATGTCGACCGCATCCGCATGGCGGGTGGCTATGGCGACAATCAATGATTGGTAAAGGCAGTGAACCTGTTTCCTGGTCCAGCGGTCGGCAGCATGGAAATCGCGATACATGGCTGTAAAAACTATAGCGGACGCGGCTGGCGCTGCGCAAACCAGCCGCTACGCCGGTTTATGCTCTCGCGCCGCCCGCCATCCACTCGGCTTGCCGCGCTCCCCCATGATTGACCGCGTAGAGAACCAATTCAACCCGGCTGGAGATGCCCAGCTTGTCGAAGATACGGAACAGATATTTCTTAACCGTATGTTCGCTGAGATTCAGTTCGGCAGCGACCTCGCGATTGCTGAGCCCATCCGCCACCAGGGCGACCACCTGCTCCTCGCGAGGAGTGAGCAACCGCATCCCCCGGGCATTCACCATGCGTAACGAAGGCACCTGGCTCACGGTTTCAAGTAAGTATTGAAACTGGGTATTGTTGGCCCACACTTGTCCCTGGTGCACGCTTTGCAGGCACTTGCACAGCATTCGGAATGGATACTCCGAGAAGCAGAACAAGCCGCGCGCGCCGGAGCGGAAGGCGTTGACCACCAGATCCCGGTCATAGGTGTCCAGAAGCAGCACCTTATTGACCTCGGGATGGGCCACGTTTAGCCGGCGCACCAGTGTCATGTCGTGCCAGCCATCGCGAGGATGGCCGACATTGAGCACCAGTACGTCGGTGGGAGAAGAATTCATGGCGGCGAAGATAGCATCCGCTTCCAGGCCGCAGTAGTTAATGTGAAATTCAGGCCGGCGACGGAGGGCTGTCACCAGCAGTTGACGTTGAGTTTGATTGCAATCGGCGATGAGCACACCAATCGTAGTAGACGAAGTAGCTGGCATGAGTTCGGTCGGCCTTTTGGGGATGAAGAGTCCCGGTCATAGGGGATCCCGCCACAAAAATGTATCCGGAAGTCGAGGCCATGTCAGTGATAACTGGACATGGCGTGTGAGCTGAATTGGTGTGGAAAACCCGGCAGGAACTAGCTTGAGGAAATGATCCATGGCCTGCGGGTGGCACGGCAAATGCCTTGATTAAATGGAGATGCAGTCAATTTCGACTTGGGCTAAGGGCGGCCAAAGGCAGGCTCGCAAGGCGAGCAAGTCCACTTTCGTGGGCACCCCCAGAGTGGAACTCACTGAAGTGCCATACAGCTCCATACCATTTGAAAGATCGATTCTCGACTTGGCGCGGCCATCCGCCTTCCTGTGAGAGGGAACGGTTTTCTCCGAGAGTCCGCGCGGTTTTACTGCAAGTGTCCACTTTAGTAGACCGCACTTCCCATGTCTTGTACGTATTGGCGCCGGCCGCTATCTTGCAGAGGTCGCGGCAATGAGCCGATGACCGTGGCCCAAAACCATGAAAACAGTTGCGATCTTGGTTTCTATTTTGTGTTTCGGGCCTCTATTTTCAGTGGCAACGCTTGCCCAGGCGAGTCAGCCAGCACTGGCTGCAGGAGACGATGGGCGGGTGGGGTCCACGGAATCCGGAGGAGCGGATGGTGTACGAAGTCCAGCCCTGACGGGGGAACGCCGTCCGCTCTACCGGTTATGCGCCAGCGACGTAATCGAAATCAACTTCAATTTTGCTTCTGAATATAACCAGGCTGTGACGGTGCAGCCGGATGGATTCATCGCGCTTAAAGGGCTGGAGAAGCAAATGTATGCCCAGGGTTTGACTTTGCCAGAATTGCGCGAGATTGTGCGTAGCGCCTACGCACCCCAGCTGCATGAGCCCGATCTTTCGATCACACTGAAAGAATTTAACCGGCCGTATTTCATCGCCGGTGGCGAAGTGGGCAAGCCCGGCAAATATGAGCTGCGCGGTGACACGACGGTGGTTGAGGCAGTTGCAATTGCGGGAGGGTTTACCGGGCAGGCCAGGCACTCCCAGGTGGTGCTGTTCCGGCACGTATCTCAGAACACGGTTGAAACCAAGCTGCTGAATGTCAAAGCCATGCTGTCAGGCCGCGACCTGCGCGAAGACGTCCGCTTGCGGCCGGGCGACATGCTGTACGTGCCACAGAACATGATTTCAAAAATCGGCCGGTATTTACCCATTTCCAGCCTGGGGATGTACTGGACGCAACGGCCATTCTAGATATGCCGGAGGAACTCAAACTCATACCACGGGGGGCTCGGGTACCGGCTCCCACCCTGCGCGACGTGGTGGCTGTGTTCTTCCGGAATGGACGGTTGTGGCTGACGGCTTTTGCCGGAATTTTTGTGGGAGTGATGCTGTACGGAGTCTTGAGGCCCTCCTATGAGGCGGAAATGAAAGTCCTGGTTGGGCATAGCCGGACCGGGGCAACGGCAACGCCGACTCTTGCCCAGGCTCCCGAGCTGAACCGCCAAAGCGTGAGCGAAGAAGAGTTGAATTCTGAGGTGGAGTTGCTTCGGGACAGGGAAATACTGGGCCAGGTTGTGCAAATGGCGGGACTGGGCGGGAATGGAGTCTTGTCCTGGATCATGGATGGTGGAGACGAAAACAAGCGGCGGGAAAGGGTAGTCCGCCGGTTGCGTGGCCGCCTGGAGGTCGCGCCCGTCAGAAGGACCACTCTGATCGCCGTGACCTATGCGTCTGGGAACGCAGAAGAATCGGCCCGTGTGTTGCGTAGTCTGGCGGACGCCTATTTGCAGCGGCACGTGCGGGTCCGCAGGCCGTCGGGAGAAACCGCCTTTTTTCAGGGCCAAATGGACGAGGCGCGGGACGGACTGAATCAGGCGGAAACTCAGTTGATGGAATTCACGCGGGACAAGGCGGTGGTCTCCGCGCCCATGGAGCGCGACGCGGCGTTGCAGAAGTTGAGCGAAACTGAAGCTCAATTTCTCCAGACCAGGGTTGGATTGGCCGAAACCGCGCGCCGGATCCTAACTCTGCAATCAAAACTAGAGTCGTTTCCGGAGAGGACGACCACACAAATCCGCAACTCCGACAACCCGCAGCTGTTGGAAAAACTGAAATCGAAGCTGCTGGAATTGCAGTTGAAACGCACCGAACTCCTGACCAAGTACGAACCGTCTTACCGGCTGGTGCAGGAGGTGGACCAGCAGATTGCCGAAGCCAAGGCTGCTCTCGCGGTTGAAGATCAGGCCCCGCTGCGGGATGAGACCACGGAGAAAGACCAGAATCACGAATGGGCAAAGGCGGAACTAGTCAAGGCGCAAGTGGAGTTCAATGCTCTGCAATCCCGGGCCAATGCTTTGAATGCGCAACTGGCGAGTTCGCGCAATGCCGCACGGCAGTTAGGCGATCGAGCAATTCAACAGGAAGACTTATTGCGCAATCTGAAAGCTGCTGAAGATAACTACGTTTTGTACGCCAACAAACGCGAAGAAGCACGAATCGGCGACGCTCTCGACCAAAGCCGAATTTTGGATGTGAGCCTTGCCGAGCAGCCCGCGGTTCCGGCTTTGCCGATGAGATCCGCGGTGAGTCTGGGGATGCTCGGGCTGGCGCTTGCGGGGGTGTGCAGTACCGGCCTTGCGTTTGCCAGGGACTATCTCGATCCATCGTTCCGCACTGTGGATGACGTGGTGGCGTATCTGGGAACACCAGTCCTGGCGTCGCTGCCGCAGAGGGAAAGCTAGTCATGGACGAGAGGAAAGGACACATCGATGAGCACGCGAGCCAGCCTATTGTTTCCGCCGCTTGAGCACGAGGTCACTGAGGCGCCGGTAAGCGAGCGGCAGGCGCCGCTCAAATCAACCGCCTGGGATGCGGGGCGCTTTGCCAGCCAGCAGATTCAAAAACTGGTACGGCAGGTGTTTTTCCCCGGCTGGCCGAAACCAGCCAGACACGTAGTCGTCGCAGCCGTGGATGAAGACGCTGAAGTAGCGGGGATCTGTCTCAACATTGGAGAGGCGCTTGCGCAACACGTGGATGGACGAATTGGCGTAATCGAAACAACTCTGGCGATGCCGGAGTTCGAAGATATTTTTGGGGTGAGAGGCGAGGCACCGGTGGCCAGGGAAGGATTTTACCGCCTCAGCAGCGCAGCCCATCAGATTTCCAATCACCTTTGGCTGGTACCGCCGACATCGTTCTGGGGACCCCGCGACAACAGCACCTCAGACGCGTCATTTGAAAACACGCTGAACCAAGTCAAACATGAGTTCGACTATGCGGTGTTGCACGCATCTCCAGCAGCCGTGAGCAGTGAAGCCGCAGTTTTGGGAAGTATGTGTGACGGCATCATCTTAGTATTGCAGGCCCATGCAACTCATCGCGTAGTGGCGCAAAAGGTCAAGGAGACCCTCCAGTCAGCGAACGTGCGCGTGCTCGGAGCTGTGTTGAGTGGCCGAACGTTTCCTATTCCGGAGCGCCTGTACAAGAGGTTGTAGCGGTCTATTTTCGTAGTGCCGCGCTCTAGATCCAATTCTTTGGGGGTGAGCGGAGTGTCTTCCTTAGCATCGGTTTCGGCGAGTCGGCCTTTGGCACCGCGCTGTTACCAGCCGGGACTGCGATTGGTGACCCAGGCTCATCCTGCTCCAGCGAATCACCGCAACGTACTGATTGTCGGCGCCGGCAAATCGGGACGCGGGTTGGGTGCACACTTGCTTGAGCGTCCGAAAACCAGCCAGATTGTGTGTGGATTCGTCGATGAGCGAGCACCCATCCGCGGCGATGTGCACGGCCGGGTCAGTGATCTTCCCCAGGTGATCCGCACTCAGTTCGTGGATGAAATCGTCATCACCGCGCCCTACGACAACGAGCTGATTCAAAGAGTGGCGAGGGAGGCCCGGCGAAACCGCATCAGCGTCGCTGTCGTGCCGGAGCTGTTTGGTTTTGCACCGCAGTCGGTCTCATTGGGAACGCTGGGAAGCGTACCCATCCTCAAGTTGTCGGAAGAACGCCGTCCCCGGATCAAATTCCTGGTGAAGCGCGGCATGGACGTCTTGGTGTCGGCGCTGATTCTGTTGCTGGTTTCACCATTGCTCGCACTTCTTGCAGCCCTGATCAGGCTCGACTCACCCGGCGCTGTGCTCTACCGCTCGCTCCGCGTGGGCAAGAAAGGTTATAGCTTTGTCTGCTATAAGCTCCGCACCATGATTGCAGAGGCCGATCAATTGCGTGAAGAACTGCGCGCGCGCAATGAACGCCATGGCCCGTTTTTTAAAATTGAGAACGATCCCCGTGTCACTCGGCTCGGCCGGTGGCTACGGCGCTACAGCCTGGATGAGCTGCCACAATTCTGGAATGTGCTCAAAGGCGAGATGAGCCTGGTGGGCCCGCGTCCGCATCCCATGCCGGATTTTGCCGGCTACCAGACCGAACATTTGCGCCGGTTGAACGTGACACCGGGGATTACGGGTTTGTGGCAGATCACAGCGCGCAAGGACCCATCGTTTGAACGCAACATGGCGCTGGACCTCGAATATATCGAGCATTGGAGCTTGTGGCTCGATCTCAAGATTCTTCTCAAGACCGCCCCCATCTTGTTGGGAGGGACTGGTTCGTAGCATGGCCACCGGCGAGATTGCGGTCCGGCGTGACTATCGTAGCTTGGCGTGGGTGGGCCTGGCCGCGTTCCGCCCCCTGCATGCGCTGATAGCGGCGCCTGCCTTGGTTTTCTTCGCAACCCTTGCGGCCATGCTTTTTCGCCCGCCTGACCTGCATTTCTACGCTCTTGATCGAATTGCCCTGGCATTGCTAGTTGCGGTCGTGGGGCTGAGAGCGTTGGTGCTCCGGGAAATATTTACGATCACTGCGCCCGTAGCCCTGCCTTTGTTCGCCCTTATCTCATTGAACTTGTTTGAACTACTCTCCCGCCCGTCGGAGGAGCAGGATTGGAGTACGTTTGCGGCAAAGTGGGCGGTGCCGTTCTTGCTGTTTCACATCGCACAACTGGTCTTCCTCAACAAGAAATCTCTGCGCCAGTTCGAAATCTTCCTGCTGGTAGTACTGACGTATTTGAGCCTTATGGCAATCCTGTTTCTGACTGAAGCCAGGAGTTTCATATTCCCAACCTACATTCTCGACGAAAGTATTGGGATCCACGCGGACCGCGCGCGCGGCCCCTTCCTGCAAGCGGTGGCCAATGGCGTCAGCCTCACTCTTTTGAGTTTGATTGCACTCGATAGTTATCGCCGGGGCCGCCTGCACGGATTTCTGGCGATAGCACTTGCGGTTGCGGCGCCGGTGGCGGTCCTGGCCACAAAAACCCGGAGCGTGTGGGTTTCGTTCGCCGGAGCGGTCGTGTTTCTATGGGTGTTTTCGGCAAGCCGGTGCATCCGGCAGGCCTGCGGATCGCTGGCTCTAGCGGGAATCGTCCTGGCCTGCGGGACATGCCTGGCGTGCCTGCGTAACGCGTCTTTTGGAGAACGGTTGGAGGAACGGAGTCCGGTCGAATTCCGATTTTCCATGTATCAGGCGGGTTGGCAAATGTTTCAGCAGAGACCGTTGCTGGGTTGGCCCGCGGACAGCATCCAGCCGGAATTGGCAAAGATCGTTGACGGTTTTCATCACGACCAATTCTTCTTTCATAACAGCTACCTCGAGGTAGCTGTGAAGCACGGTCTGCTCGGCTTAGCGCTCTATTTCTGGATACTGGTCGATCTGCTGCGCGTAGGGAGAAAGATAAGCCAGCACGACGCCGGTGAAGCTTACTTTCTCGATGCGACATTTCGCCCGCTATGGCCTGTTCTGGTCGGAGTGTATCTGGTCAACGCGAGCTTCGTGGTCATGAACTATCAATTCGTAAATGGATTGCTGCTTACATTGGCGGGGATTCTTGCCGCTCAGAATCAGCGGGAGCGTATCAAGTTTACGGTTCATCAGGATCTTCGCCGGATTGCTCATGCTTAACGTCGCCTACCTGACCAACGAATTTCCCTTAGCCGTCGAACCCTACGTGGTGGACGAGATTTGGGAATTGCGACAGGCGCATGCCAAAGTCATCCCCACCAGTGTGCGACGGCCGAAGAAGATTCCAATCGAGTTCCCACCGGGCTTGGCGCTTGTTACGCGGTTCTGCTGCGCGACTGCGGGGTTGAACATATCCACGTGCACCACGGGTATTTCTCCGCCTGGGTAGCGATGATGGCGGCGCGCCTGCTGGAAATTTCTTACAGCATCACCCTGCACGGATCCGATTTGCTTTTGCATCACGCATTCCTTGATTTGAAGCTGAAGAACTGCAAGTTCTGTTTTACGGTTTCCGAGTTCAATCGGCGACACATCTTGGCCAACTATCCTGAGGTTATGCCGGGGAAGGTTCGTGTGCAGCGCATGGGCGTGGCTACCTTCATTGGCAATGGGGAACCACTGAAGGCAGTGAAGCCAAGTTCACCAATGGTCATGCTGTCGGTTGGGCGATTGCATGCCGTTAAAGATCATGCCTTCCTGATTCGCGCATGCCGGCAACTGAAGGCGCGAGGCTCGCATTTTGCCTGCCTGGTTGCGGGAGAGGGGCCTGAACGCAAAAATCTGGAAGCACTGATTGGCGAGTTGGGGTTGTCCTATCAAGTGACCTTATTAGGCCATGTATCCCGGGCCCGGCTGGAAAACTACTACGCGGTCAGTGACCTGGTAGTACTCACCAGCCGAAGCGAAGGCATACCGCTGACTCTGATGGAAGCCATGGCCCACGGCCGCACCGTGTTGGCCCCGGCGATCACGGGAATTCCGGAGTTGGTGGTGGACGGGGCAACCGGTTTTCTATATCAACCGGGTTCGATCGAGGACTTTGTCGCCAAAGTGCAGGCCATCGGCGAAGGCTGCCCGGCGCTGACCACGATCCGCGCTCGTGCCCGCCAGCATGTCCTTGAACATTTCGATCAGGCGAAAAACCTGGCGGAGTTTGCCAAAGTCTTCCCCGCCCTGGTCGCGGAGCGTGCGGCATGAGAGTTCTTTATTGCAACAAGTACAACTTTGCCTTCAGCGGGACTGAGTCTTACTTGTTTGATCTCATGGCGCTGATGCGCGCCCAGGGACATGAAGCAGCCCTGTTTGCCATGGCCGATCCCCGCGGGGAACCCACGCCCTACGACCAGCATTTCATCCCGTTCATCGATTTCAAGAGAAGCGGAACCACGGCGCTGCAATCGCTGAAGATGGCTGGGCACGCTATCTATTCAACCGACGCCAGGAAAAGACTACGACGCGTGATTGCAGAGTTCATGCCGGATGTCGCCCATGTGCGCAATATTTATCATCACTTATCACCATCAATTCTTTGGGAGTTGAAAGCCCGTAAGGTCCCCGTTATCTATCACGTGAACGACTTCCAAATGCTTTGCCCCAGCTACAACCTTGTATCCCGCGGGCAAGCCTGTGAGCGCTGCCAAGGAGGCAAATTCCATCATGTGGTGAGTGAATGCTGCTACGCAGGGCCGTGCCACGCGTCCGTGCTGCTGGCGGCGGAGGCCTACATACATCGCTGGTTTAAGACCTATGAGCGCTGTGTTGGTCTGTTCCTGGCTCCAAGCCAGTTTGTGAAAGATAAACTAGTGGAAAACGGCGTTAAGGCGGGAAGAATCCATGTCCTGCCGCATTTTCAGAAAATACCTGAGCAATCGCCGTGCCCTGCAAAGGCCGACGCTCCGATTCTCTATTTCGGGCGGTTGTCGGCCGAGAAAGGCGTTGCCAATCTCATCCAGGCGATGCGGTTGGTTCCAGGCTTGAATTTGCAGATCGCCGGCGATGGTCCGCAGCGCGACGAGCTCACCAGCCTGGTCGGGCGACTGAATCTCAAGAATGTAGAGTTGGTCGGCCACCTGAGCGGCGGCGATCTTGAGCGCTTGATCGTTGCCTCCCGATTGACGGTGTTTCCCTCCCATGCCTACGAAACCATGGGCAAAAGCATTTTGGAGTCTTATGCATGGGGACGCCCCGTGGTGGCGTCGGATCTGGGTTCCCGACGCGAACTGGTAAAAGACGGGCTGACCGGAATGCTGTACCCAGCCGGAAATGTGGAGAAGCTTGCGGAAGCGATTTCACTTTTGGCCCGCCATCCAGAGTTAGCGATCAGGATGGGCCAGGAAGGGCGTCGATTGGTTCGGGAACGGCACCGTCCTGAGGATCACTACTCAGAACTATTGGGGCTGTACAAGGAACTGGGCCGTACAAGCGCGGCGGTTCCTATCGGCCAAACGATGGCATCCCCGCGGAATCTGAGGATCGCCTTTATCGGCGGACGGGGCGTGGTCTCCAAGTACAGCGGGATCGAAAGCTACTATGAAGAAGTTGGGCGGCAGTTAGTCGACATGGGACATGAAGTAACGGTTTATTGCCGTTCTTATTTCACGCCCGATTTGCGCGAACATCACGGGATGCGGCTGGTCCGACTGCCGACCATCCGCTCAAAACATCTGGACACCTTAGTCCATACGCTGCTCAGCACGGTCCACGCGGCTTTTGGAAAGTACGATATCGTCCACTATCACGCGCTGGGACCCGCGCTGTTTTCGTTTTTTCCCAGACTATTCGGCAAGAAGACGGTGGTCACCGTCCAGGGTCTCGATTGGCAGAGAAGAAAGTGGGGCCGGGTGGCGGCGGGAGTTCTCCGGCTGGGTGAACAGGCGGCGGTGAAGCTACCGAATGCGACCATGGTTGTCTCGCGGACATTGCAGCAGCATTACCTAAGCCGTTATGGCGCCCAGCCGGCTTATGTTCCGAATGGAACCTCTTTGCGCAAACGCCGCGCGCCCTCGCAGCTGGTTCGATGGGGCATTGAGCCGGGAAACTACATTCTTTTTCTGGGCAGATTTTCTCCGGAAAAGAATTGCCACCTGTTGATCGAGGCCTACGAGCGGATTACGACGGACGTCAAGTTGGTGCTGGCTGGGGGATCCAGCTATTCGGATGCCTATGCCAGCGAAGTGCGAACCCATGCGAGTGACCGGGTACGGATTCTCAATTGGGTTGCCGGCGATGACCTGGAAGAACTACTGACCAACGCCGTCCTCTTTGTTTTGCCTTCCGACCTGGAAGGATTATCCCTGGCTTTGCTGGATGCCATGGGAGCCGGGGTGTGTGTTCTGACCAGCGATGTGCAGGAGAATCGCGAGGTCGTTCGAGATGTGGGATTCACATTCAAGCGCGGCGAGGCTCGCGACCTGGAGCGCATGTTGCGTCTGCTGATTGCAAATCCGCAGCTCCGCCAGGCCGCAGCGCAAAGCGGCCCGAAGCGAGTGCAGGAGAAGTATCTCTGGAAACAAATTGCACAGCAGATCAGTCGAACTTACGAGGAAGTTGTACACCCAACCAAGCCTGTTCATCGTTCAGTTCCCAACAACCGTGCCGGTGCGGCGCGAGATTCGCGGGCCGCCTGATTTCGTTCCTCCTTCGATACAATCGTTCTCGCGATGAGAGCGTTGGTGTTTGGAGCAACCGGGCTGCTGGGAAAGTCCCTGATGGCTGCCTGGAAGGACGATCAAGTCATCGGACTTGGATCGAAAGACGCGGATATCCGCAATCCCTCCCGGGTGCGGGAGACAGTCGAACGCGCCCATCCTGACTGGATCATCCTGGCGGCTGCCTACACCGATGTGGATGGCTGCGAAAGCAATCGCGAGCTCGCTTTCGCAGTCAATTGCCGCGGTGCAGCGAACGTAGCGACCGCGGCCAAGGAATATGGCGCAAAACTGCTGTTCCTCAGCACCGATTACGTATTCGATGGGACCAAGAGAGTTCCCTACGAGACGGATGATATAAGAGCGCCGCGCAGCGTCTACGGCGCCTCCAAGGCCGAGGCCGAAGTCCAGATTTTGGGCATTGTCCCGTCGGCATGCATCGTCCGGACCTCATGGGTCTTCGGGGTGGGCGGAAAATGTTTTCCGGATACGATTCTAAAGCTGGCTTCGACGCGGAGCGAACTGGACGTCGTCGACGACCAACGGGGCGGGCCAACTTACACGGTGGACTTGGGGAGAGCCATCATCCAGCTTTGCCGGAAGAATGCACAGGGGATCGTCCATGTGACAAATCAAGGAGATTGCACGTGGTTTGATTTTGCACGGCAGATCGTTGCGGAAGTGGGCTTATCCACGAAAGTAAACCCCACCAGCAGCGACAAGTTCGTCCGTCCCGCGGAACGGCCGAAGTATTCCGTGTTATCGAGCCGCAGCCTGGACCAGTATCAAGTCACGATGCCAAGCTGGCAGGATGCCCTACAACGTTATCTCGCCGAGCGAAATTCTAGCTAGCGCATTCGCCGCGGCCGAGCTTCAACGAGTAGGTCTCGTTATCTCCCCAGTCCATAAAGGTATCGGCCGATTGCTCCGCGGTGGCAACCAGCGGTTGCAGGCGGTCGGTGATTTCCTGTTGGGGAGTGCGCGCGACCCAATCACGGAATGCTTCGCCATCGGAACGCCGGCTGCGGTAAAAGGCAAGCAGCTCGCGGATCACTTGCGGAATTTGTTTCGCTGGCAGCGACATGAACTGCTTGCCGAACTTTACTCCGCGCTCGCTGACCTCCCCGCCAAGCAAGAGTTGGTAGAAGGGCGCCTGCTTTTCGCCAATTTTGCGCACGTTTCCATAGAAACCAATGTCGCCGAGGTGGTGCTGTCCGCAGGAGTTGGGGCAGCCGCTGATTTTTATTTTCATCTTCAGCGTTTCCGGATCGGATTCGCCCGCAAACTCGCGTGCCAGCACATCCGCCAATGTCAGCGAACGGGTGATCCCGAGATTGCAGGTGGTGGCTCCGGGGCATCCTGTGACGTCGGCAATGGTGCGTGCTCCAGGGGTCGCCAGATCGAGAGCCTGAAGCTGCTCGAACACCGGTTTCGATTTCTCAGCCGGAATCCACGGCATCACGAAGTTCTGCATGATGGCGATGCGAACGCCGGGCAGGTTATGTTTTTCCAGCAGATCAGCCAGCCCGCGGAACTGTTCGGTGGTGATAGTCCCCGCGGGCAGCTTGATCCACGCGGTCTTATAGCCAGGCTGTTTTTGCGACATCAGGTTGGTTTTCGCCCAGGTTTCGTAGGCCTCGGAATTATGGCCGTTGTGGCTGGGGGCTTGAGCGATACTCACCAGCGGTTGTGCGACCGGCGACGCCACCTGAAAAATTTCTGGCGGAGTCGTCACCAGTTCCCGCTTCTCCGCCACCAGGCGGCGGAATTCCTCGATACCTTTTTCCCGCAACACAAACTTCATGCGGGCTTTGAGTTTGTTTTTACGGTTGCCGGTTTCGCTGAAGACGCGCAGCACTGCTTCGATAGTCGGCAGCAGCTCTTCCGCGGGGAGGAACTCCGTTAAGACCCCGGCTTCGGTGGGAAGGCTCCCGAGTCCGCCGCCCACCAAAACCTTGAACCCACGCTGCGATTCCCGCACCCGCGCGATCAATCCGACATCGTGAATCCCTGCGACGGCGCAGTTGCCGTCATCCTCGCAACCCGAGAAGGCAATTTTGAACTTTCGCGGCAGATCATGAAAATCGGGATGGCGAAGCAGAAAACGCGTGATTCCCAGCGCATAGGGAGCCACGTCAAATGCCTCATCCGGGCAGATGCCCGACAGGGGGCAAGAAGTCACATTCCGCACCGTATTTCCGCAGGCCTCGCGAGTCGTCAATCCGCAATCGGCGAGCAGGCGCATGGCGCCAGGGACAGTCTCCAGCTTCACGAAATGGAACTGGACATTCTGCCGGGTGGTGAGATGTCCGCGGCCGTTGGAGCAATTGTCGCCGATGTCGGCCAGCGCGCGCAGTTGGCGTGGGTCCAGAATTCCTGATGGGATTTTCACTCGCAGCATCTGGAATCCAGGCTGGCGCTGTCCATACGTACCATGCTTCAGGCGGAACGGACGAAACTGGTCGTCGGTAATCTCGCCGCGGATGAACTGCCCGGCGCGTTCCTCGAACACGCGAATCTCCTGTTCGATGGCTTCGCGAGTATGACGCGCGTCAATGGTGTCAGTTTGCAACATAAATTGGCTCCCAAAAACAACAAGGCCCACTGCCGTCTGGCGAGTGGGCCATTGAGATTAAGAACTGGTATTTAGGTCTTAGCTCAAAATCCTCCACGCGCCAGAGAGGGCAGGGCTACAACAACAGAAACACATCCTGCGATCTTGGCGGCAACGCGACATGAGCATGAGCTTGATGGCCCCGGGGCAATCCCGCGTCCAGAACCTAAACCAAGCCTACCGAAGGCAGGGGCACGTGTCAAACCAGCGGCGAGCGATACAACCGATCTATCTCATTGATTTTTCAAAGCCCAGACCAATCACATCAGCGGTGTCTGGAGGCAGGCGAACCGCGGATAGATCTGGCGGACTGAACCACTGGGCCTCGTCGGCGTCCCCGGCAGCGCGAAGCTGTCCGTCGATGCGCCGGCAGAGAAAATCTATGAGCACGTAGTGATAGAGCACCTGGCCGCGATCATCCCGCAGCACGCGGTCATAGACCCCGAGTAAGTCCAGGGGTTCGACCAGCAGGCTGGTCTCCTCGCGGGCCTCGCGGACCACGCCTTCGCGCATGGTTTCGCCCACCTCGAGCGCGCCGCCGGGGATGGACCATTCGCCGGCAAGCGGAGCGTGACCACGTTTGATTAGCACGACCTTGCCATCCTGGATGATGATGGCGCCTACGCCGATCAGCGGCCGCTTGGGATACTCTCGCGATTCCGGCACAGTAAACCTGTTCAAGTCCCGAGGATTCTAACTAAAACCAGGGCCGGGAGCCAGTTGGCAGGTCCCGGTTTCTCGGTGTCCGTAGGCTAGAATGATTCCCGTGTCACTGGACGAATACAAACGCAAGCGGCGATTCGCGGAAACGCCAGAGCCTCCTCCGAAGTTGGAGAAGAAAGCCGGCCACCGTTTTGTGGTGCAGAAGCACCGCGCCACCCGCCTGCACTATGACTTTCGCCTGGAGATGGAAGGCGTTCTGAAGTCGTGGGCTGTCCCCAAAGGGCCCTCGCTAGATCCAGGGGACAAACGGTTGGCGATGCAGGTGGAGGATCATCCGGTCTCCTATTTTGATTTTGAAGGCACCATTCCCGAGGGCAACTACGGAGCCGGCACGGTGATGGTTTGGGACGTTGGCACGTGGCAGCCGCTTTCTGCTGTTCCTATGAAAGGCAAGTTCGTGCCGGGAACCGACGGGGAAGCGGCAGAGATGCTCCGCAAAGGGGATTTCAAGTTTCGCCTGAAAGGCAAGCGGCTGAAGGGCGATTTCGTATTGATCCACATCAAAGGGCGGCGGCCGGGAAGCAAGGGCACAGAATGGCTGTTGATCAAGAAGCAGGATGATGAGGCGGCACCCGGCTACGACATCGAGAAATTTGACAGCTCGGTTCTGAGCAAGCGCAGCATGAAGGCGATCGCCGGAGACGAAGATTCCGCGGAGTGGAAAAGCAGCCGGCCGGCTTCGCGCGGCAAATTGAAGGCCGCCTGGCTGGCAGATGCATTAGAAAAGCTGGACAAGAAAAAGCCTGCTGCGCAGACAAAAGAAAAAAAAACTGAAAAATCGGTGATCGCCGGAACTTCTGTCGCCAAAGGATTACCCGACGGAAAGAGGAAAGCCATGCCATCGGTGATTCACCCCATGCTCGCCGTATCCTCAGAGGAGCCCTTCGACGATCCTAAGTGGCTGTTTGAAATCAAATGGGATGGCTATCGCGCGGTCGCTTTCATCGAAGAAGGCAAGCTGCGCCTGGTGTCGCGCACGCAGAATGATCTTACCGCGCAATTCGCCGAGCTCAAAGATTTGCCAAAATTTGTCAAGGCCAGGAATGCGATTCTCGATGGAGAAATCGTTGCCCTCGATCCCGAGGGGCGCTCGTCATTCAGCCTGATGCAGCAGCGTACCGGCATCCGCAAATGGGGACGGCGGGTCGCGTCGCAGCCTGCCATTCGGGTCCTCTACTACGCATTCGATCTGCTTTACGCCGAAGGGCAGGATTTTCGCCGCGCCCCGCTCGAGCAGCGCAAGGAAGCGTTAGCGCTGATTGCAGTGCCGGAAGGTCCGCTGCGATTGTCGGAGCATTTCGATCACGGTATGGCATTATTTGACGCAGCCAAGCAGCAGGGACTGGAAGGGATTCTGGCCAAGAAGCGCGACAGCCTTTATGAAGAGAAACGCAGCAGCGATTGGCTGAAGATCAAAATCACCGACACTATCGACTGCGTGATCGGCGGCTACACGGAGCCGGAAGGAACGCGGCCGTACTTCGGTTCCATGGTTCTCGGTCTCTATGATCGGAAGGGGCGGCTGATTCACGTAGGGCAGGCGGGCACCGGCTTTTCGCATAGCGTCTTGAGAGATATTTGGAAGATGCTGGAGAAGCGCAAGACGAAGGACGATCCGTTTCATGGACACGTCGAGGCCCTGCGAAGAGTGCACTGGATCAAGCCGGAGTTGGTGGCGGAAATCAAATTTTCCGAATGGACCCACGAGTCCGAAGATGGCGGAATGAAGCTGCGGGCCCCGGTGTTTATGCGATTACGGGATGACAAGAAGCCGGAAGAGTGTTTGCTCGAAAAGCAGGTTGAATCGTTGGCTACTTGATTTCCTTCATCGGCAGCAGCGAGCCGAAATCCCGTCCCGAAGGCTCGACCCCGCGTACCACCACCGAATCGAAAGCGTCGCGGAATTCCGGATATTTCGCGACCAGAGCCTTGATAATTGCCTGGTTGTCCTGAAATGTCTGGGCGGTATTGGATATATCCGCCGTAGAGTATTTCACGATCAGGTCAAGTTCATTATTCACCGGAAGAGGATACATACTGGTGATCTTGAAGGTCTTCCCGCCAGCCGTAATGTCCGGAGGAGGCAGGTCCGCCGGCTTCACGCTCTGGAATTCATCGTAGACTTTGTCGGTAGCCAAGGTGCTCATGAAGGGGACGGGGACCAGTAATTCGCGCGCCTGCGCCGCATACAGCCATGCGTTCCGCATTTGTCCTTTAGTCTTAAACTCGCGCGCTCTGGTTGCGTACCATTGGCCATCGTGGCCAGCGCCCTGCGTGGCTTTCACATGGAATCCAGCAAGCTTCCAGGCTGTGCCCACCTGTTGCAGGACGAAGCTGACGCTGTAAGGACCTTTGGGCGTGGTCGCATCCAGGATGGTGATGGCGTAATTTCCGGGAGGCAGATTGGGAATGACAAACACCGCGCTGTTCGAGGTTTGTCCGCTTTGATTGAACACTCCGCACAAGAACTCAGCTCGCTCCAGCGGAACTGTACCATCTGCTTTCAGCAGGTACGGAGAGCGTGGGGTGGATTGCGTACCCTGGAGATTAGTCTTGCTATCGGTGACTGCGGCTTCAATCCCGCCGAAGTTTGAAGTCAGGGCGGCGATTGCATTTTGCCGCAATGAAGCGACGTCGCCCTGCGTAACCATTCCGTAGTAGCGCTGCGCGGTGTTGGTTAGGGCAGTCCTGGTGGCAGGATCCATGTCGTCGGCAGTTTGGCAGGTTTGTGCCAGCGCAGGTGCAGTCACGAAGAACAGCACCGCGACGGCCTTCACAGTCTGTGTGCGGAGTTCCATAGGTCAAATTCCCTCCGTCGCTAATATCTTACTCTGCCGGTTGGGTCAGCCGTGGCGCAGGCAATTGCGACCATGTTCCTCGTATGATACCGTCGCCTTGAATCTAGTTTTCCTAAAAGGCGGAGGCTTATGGGGATTTGGATTTTTCTGGGTATTCTGGTCGTCATCGCTTTCCTGCTGATCGGCATGTACAACGCCCTGGTGCAGTTGCGGGTGCGCGCCGATAGTGCCTGGTCCGATATCGATGTCCAACTCAAACGCCGTCATGATCTGATTCCTAATCTGGTGGAGACGGTCAAGGGATATGCGTCGCACGAAAAAGGAACGTTTGAGAATATCGCCAAGTTCCGCTCCATGGCAATGCAGGCAATATCACCGGCGGACAAAGCGGCAGCCGAAAATCAACTGACTGGCGCGTTGAAGAGCCTATTTGCCGTCGCCGAAAATTATCCGGAGCTGAAGGCCTCGGCAAACTTCACCCAGTTGCAGGATTCGCTGGGACAAACCGAGGATTCGATTCAGAATTCACGCCGTTACTACAACGCTGTGGTTCGCGATCTGAATACGAAAATTCAATCATTTCCGACGAATATTCTTGCCGGGATGTTCGGATTCGTGCAGCGGCAGTTCTTTGAAACGGCTGCGGCCGACCGCGAGCCGGTTGCGGTCAAATTTTAGCCCCATGCAAATCCACCGGGAGGGCGCGGCTTCAGAATGGTTTTGTCGCGCGTTGCAACCGATTGCTGTCGTATGTTGTGTCGTCCTGTTTGCCTGTCCGGTGTTTCCCCGGGATTTGCGCATCTCAAATTTTGAGGACACCATCAACGTCACCGCGGACGGCACGACCTCGGTGCACGAGCGCATCACGCTGGTTTTCATTGGGCAATGGCAGGGCATTCATCGCACCATCCCTGTCGAATATCCAGGCCCTCGCGGGACGAACTACACTTTGTTGCTCGATGTAACGCGGGTTACTGGTGACGACCAAAAGCTGAAATACGACTCCAGCACCTCGCGCGGTTTCCGCGATTTGAAGATCTATATCCCTAACGCAGTCGACACCACCCGCACCATCGAGATCGATTACATTGTGCGCAACGGCATCCGCCATTTTGATGAACTGGGTGGCCACGACGAGTTTTACTGGAACGTCACCGGCAATGATTGGACCATGCCGATTGACCACGTCACCGCGCTGGTCATGTTTCCCAACAAGGCCGCGGGGCAATTGAAGGCGCAGGCATTCACCGGGACGTACGGCTCAACGGAACACGAAGTCACTTCCTCGGTGGAGGGCGCCAGCGCCACTTTTGAGACCACCAATCCGCTGCCGATTCGCGGCGGCCTGACGGTCGATGTGTACATTCCTAATGGGGTCATTGAACAGCCCAGCGCGCTGACCCACTTCCTCTGGTTTCTGCAAAGCAATCCCATCATCTTTCTGCCGTTCGTAACCGTGGCAGTGATGTTCGCGATTTGGCACTACAAAGGTCGCGATCCCGACCCTGGCCGCTCGGTCGCCGCCATGTACGAGCCTCCCCCGGGGATTACCCCGGCGGAAGCGGGAGCGCTGATTGACGACCGCGTCGATCCGCGCGATATCACTTGCATTCTGGTGGACCTGGCGGTGCGTGGCTACGTGAAGATCGAAGAAGTTTCCGATACCACGCTGATGGTTTTTCACCACAAAGATTACGTCTTCCATTTGTTGAAGGACCGCGCGCAGTGGAGCGGCCTGGCTCCATTTGAACGGGTCATGTTGGAGAATGTTTTTTCCGGCGGAAGCGAGACGCGCCTTTCCAGCCTGAAGAACCGCTTCTACACGGCGATTCCCGTGATCCGCCAGGATGTGATGAGTTCATTGCGCAACAAAGGCATGTATCTTCTCGATCCGGATTCGGCCAACGCATACAGCATCGGCGGCGCGGTGTTGAGTGTCGCTCCATTCGCGATCGCGCAGTTCAGCGGCTACAAGAATGTTTTGAGTTCGATTCCGTTAGTGATTGTGGCAGGCCTGGTATCTGCGATCGCGTGGTGGTTATTCGCGCGACAGATGAGCGCTTGCACGATGAAGGGAGCACAGACCCGGGTCCACATTCTGGGGATGCAGGAGTTCATGACCCGCGTGGAGTCTGACCGCTTGAAGCGCATGCCACCCGATACCTTCGAAAAGTTCCTGCCTTTCGCCATGGCGCTGGGTGTGGAACATAACTGGGCGCAAGCTTTCTCCGGCATCGTGCAAAATCCACCGACATGGTACGCGGGGCCGGGAGGATATATGGCTTTCAACCCCATATTTTTCTCCAGTTCCATGCATAGCATGGCCGGCGATATGAACCAGGTATTTGTCTCCGCGCCGCGGGCCAGTTCAACTGGCTCTGGCTGGAGTGGCGGCGGGTTCAGCAGCGGCGGAGGCTTCTCCGGCGGCGGGTTTGGCGGAGGTGGCGGGAGCGGGTTTTAGCGTTATTTTGTCATTCGACGAAGCACGAAGTGCTGAGGAGGAGTCTGCTACTGCGGGGGACGTACTGCTGTCCGGGATGAGTAGAATCCTGCTGATGGCTAGTGTGATTTCTTGCTCAGCAATCCCTTGCTCTGCTCAGCGGCTTCTTTCACCATGAACCCCATCTTCGGGTGCGACGGCTCCATCGCTACCTCGATCCCAAAATCGCGCAGCGTGGATGAAGTGGTTGGGCCAATCGAGACTACCAGCGCCCGATTCAATCCCTTGACCAGCGACTCGCGCGCCTTCATTTCTTCCGCGAAACGAAACAGATGATGTATCTGGACCGAAGAGGTGAACATGACCACGTCAATCTCTCCGCGGCCGAGTGCGGCAATCGCGTCGCGCAGGGGAGCGGTGTTTTCTGGCGGCTCCCATTTATACACATGCACGGGAAAAACCTTGGCGCCACGCTCTTCCAGGCCGGCGTAAAGTTCTGGGCTGGGAATCCCATATTCCTGGATGGCCACCCACTGCCCGGGCAATGGAATTTTCTCGCGATTGTCGTCCAGAGCCTGCAAGAGTTCCCGCCAGGTATTCGGTTCGGGGACGGCGACGGTGACCGGCACACCGAATTCGCGCAACACTGCGACTGGCTTCGGCCCTCGCGCAATCACCTTGGTGCGACCCAGGGCCGCCACGAACTCTTGCCGGGGGCAAACCGATTCAATGGCCTGGGCCAGGTGGCGCGTGCCTACTCCAGTGAGGAAGATCACCGCGCCATACTTGTCCTGCTGAAGCTCGGCCGCGAATTTCAATTCATCCTGGTTCGGGCCTTCAGGAACTTCACGGGTGGAAGGCGCGATCACGGGACGCCCGCCGTTGTTCAAGATCAGCTGCCCCATTTCCACCGAGCGGCGGCTTTCCAACGAGAGCACACGCAGACCATCGAAACCAGCACCTGGCATGATGACTTTCCTTAGCAAAAACAGGCGATGGCCATAGTTTAGAACGTATCGTTCAAGATGGCATAGGGAAGTTGTAAGCTACTCCCGCGGTGGTTAACCTTCATCCTCGACAACGTCGCGGCGCCCAAACCATTGCCGGGCAAGCGTGCGATAGCAAAAGATCCCGCCGCGCTCTGCCGACATCTCATTCCAGCGAGTGCGCCAGGAGCTGCCCAGCACTAGAAGAGCCGCAGACCCGATCACGAATACGGCGGCAAAAAGCAAAATGCCGATGCCGTATTGGCCGGTCCTGTCCTTGATTGCGCCCAGTAGCGACGGCAACAGAAACCCACCTAGCCCGCCGGCCGCACCCACAAGTCCGGTCATAATGCCCACCCGATCCGGAAAGCGCTGCGGCACGAGTTGGAATACGGAGCCATTTCCCATGCCCAACATGCCCATGGCGAGAAATAGCAGGCAGACGACCACCGGAAGGGACGGTAATGTGCTGATGCCTGCGAGGCAGCAACCGACTCCCAGAAGAAGTACCAGCAATGCGCGGTAGCCGCCGATTTTGTCGGCGATCCAACCGCCAACGGGGCGTAGAAAACTCCCTGCCACCACCACGATGGTGGTGAAATCTCCGGCCTGAACTTTAGAGAGTCCGTACTGATCATGAAAGAAGACAGTGAGAAAACTGGCCAATCCAACGAACCCGCCAAATGTCAGGCTGTAGAAGAAGCAAAACCATGCGGTATCGGCCTGACGAAACAAGGCGGCGTATCCGGACCAGGTTGTACGCTTGGGACGAGTTGGGCTGTCTTTGGCCAGGAAAGCGTACGCCACCCAAACCAGAATCACGGGGAGCATGGCCAAAGCAAAAGTAGTGGACCAGCCAAACTTCTGCGCCAGGCGTGGGGCGAACAATGTGGCGATGAGGGTCCCTGAATTTCCAGCGCCGGCAATTCCCATGGCCAAGCCCTGATACTCAGGCGGGTACCAGCCCCCGGCCAGCGGCAATGCGACAGCGAAGCTCGCTCCCGCGATTCCAAGCAGGATTCCGACCAGGTAGAAGTGGTGCAGAGTGTGGGCCCAGCGCCAGGCCATGAGCAGCGGCAAAAGCGTAATCGTCAGGCCTAGCAAGCCTGCTTTGCGGCCTCCGATGATTTCTCCCAACAGCCCGAGGACCGGGCGAAACAACGAGCCCCCCAGCAGGGGAAGGGCGACCATCAATCCCTTTTGCCCCGGTGTCAGGTGGAAGGAATCACTCAGAAACGGCGCTAGCGGCCCGAGCAATACCCAGACCATGAAGCTGACGTCGAAATAGAGAAACGCCGCCACCAGCGTAGGGAAGTGGCCGGCTTTCCAAAAGCTTTTTGTGTTCATGCTAATCACCTCAGCCTAGGATTTTTGCTTTCAATGTGCGGCATGGATCGATTTTTCCACTCGCACCGCACTCTGCTTGTAATTCGGCTCGCGAGAAATGGGATCAAATGCGCTTTGCGTGATTTGATTGGCATTGGTCTCCGCAAAGTGGAACGGCATGAAGACCTGCCCTGGCGCGATGATTTCAGTCACCCGCAACTCCACGGCTTTCACTCGTCCGCGCGATGAAACGATGTCCACTTTCTCGTGAGGTTTCAGTTTGAGCCTCGAGGCATCCTGAGGATTCATCTCCAGCCAGGCATTAGGGGACATGCGCTCGAGAATGGGTACTTGGCCTGTCTTGGTGCGGGTGTGCCAGTGTTCAACCGTCCGCCCGGTGTTCAGAATGAAGGGGAATTGCCGGTTTGGTTGCTCCGGAAAGGGTTCCCATTCGATTGGGATCAGCTTGGCCTTGCCATCCTCCGTCTGGAAGCGACCATCGGCATACAACCGGGATGCTGCGCCAGGTTGTGTGCCCGCGGGCAACGGCCATTGCACGCCGGCATGCTGCTCTATCATTTCGTAATCCATCCCGGAGTAGTCACACAGCCGGCCCTGGGAAACCCGTTTCCATTCTTCGAAGGCATCATTTGGGCAGGTCCATCCGTGAAACAATTCGTCGTAGCAGCCAAGTTTTTTGGCGAGTTCAAGGAAAATATCGAAGTCGGGTTTGGCCTCACCGGGCGGAGGAACGGCGCGATTGACTTTGCTCACACGCCTTTCCGAATTGGTGTAGGTGCCCTCTTTTTCTCCCCAGATCGCGGCAGGCAAGACCAGGTGTGCTAATTCGGAGGTTGGCGTGGGATGGAATCCGTCCTGGACTACGAGAAATTCAAGCGTCTCCAGACCCTGTTTCAGCACATCCAAATTGGGGAAAGAAACAATCGGATTGGTTGCGATGATCCAGAGGGCGCGGATCTTTTTGGCGACCGCCGCTTCAACGATGTCCGGGTAGGCCATCCCGCGGGAGGCTGGCAACCGATCCGGAGAAATGCCCCACAGCGCCGCGAGTTCTTCGCGGTCTTTTATGCTTTCAAACTTGCGATACCCGGGCAGGCTGGAAGTGAATCCGCTTTCCCGAGTGCCCATGGCGTTGCATTGCCCTGTGATCGAAAACGGTGAGGCTCCGGCGCGGCCAATGTTGCCCGTGATCAAGGCAAGGTTGTTGATGGCATTGACCGTTTCGGTTCCCTTGGTGCTGTGGTTCACGCCCATGGTCCAGCCGATAAATCCGGCCTTGGCATTTCCATAGAGATACGCCACGCGAAGAATCTGCTCAGGATCAAGCCCGGTAATCCGCGACACGTATTCGGGCGTGTATTTCTGGACTGAGGCTGCCAGTTGCTCGAACCCCGTGGTGTGGGCGGCGACGTAATCGTGATCAATCAATCCCGTCTTGATCAGGACATGAATGATGCCGTTGATCAGCGCAATGTCGGAGCGCGGTTTGACGGGTAGGAAAACGTCGGCCATCATGGCCGTCTTGGTGACCCGCGGATCGGCGACGATCAACGTCTTGCGCGGATTGGCTTCCAGGTGCTGGCAGAGGATGGGGTGATTGTCGGCAATGTTGGCCCCGATCAGAAAAATGACATCGGCCTTTTGCAGGTCCTCGTACGCTCCCGGCGGACCATCGCTGCCAAACGAACGCTTGTAGCCTGAGACGGCGCTGGCCATGCAGAGCGTGGTGTTGCCGTCGAAGTTCTTCGAGCCGAATCCAAGCTGCACCAGCTTACCCAGGGTGTAGAACTCCTCGGTCACCAACTGCCCGGTGCTGAGCACGCCGAGCGCGTCGCGTCCGTGTTTCTTTTGAATCGCGCTGAACCGTTCCACCATGGTGCCGAGAGCTTCATCCCAATCCACCCGGACCAGCTTGCCGTTCTTGCGGAGGAGTGGGAAGCGGGCGCGGTTGTCGGCTTCCAGCGTGTGGTGTTCGGACAGCCCCTTAGGACAGAGTTTGCCCAGATTGACAGGATGGTCCGGATTGCCTCGTACGCTGACGGCGCGATCGTTCTTGACGCCGATGAACATGCCGCAACCGACCGAGCAGTAGCCGCAAGTGGTGGCAACCCAGCGTTCAGGAATCTTCTGGGCGGAAACGTAGCCCGTCACCGGGTCGGTGTCGTAGGCATACTCCTCGGAGAGAATGTCGAGGCCGAGTTTTCTTTGCAGACTCATGCCGCCTCGGTTCCAGCCATGTAGGAAGCGGCCATGTTCTTGGGAACGACGCTGACAAAGAACAGATGGCGGCCGGCGATTTCTCCGGCCAGGGCCAGGGCAAAGCCTGCGAGCAGCACCAATGGCTTGCCAGAAAGCAGCGGCAAAACAATTCCCCCGGCGATGAGCAATCCTCCGCGCGCCAGGAAGCGCGAAGCCAGGATGGTGGAAAGCAGGCGCGCTGAAGCCTGCAACTCGAAAGTATCGGAGGCGGTCATCCCCAGGAATTTGACCGCCTGATTCAGCAATTGCACGGCGGCGACGATCGCAGACGCGAGAATGAATCCTCGACCTATGGCGACCCCGGTGGCGGCCACCAGCAGCGGACCCAGCAGCGCACCGGTGAGAAGGAAGTCTGCGACCGTGTGATTACTGTTCCAGGCCGGACGTGCCTTCACCCGGTAAATCCACGCGCTGGCGGTTATTCCTCCCATGCCAAAGATAAGAGTGACTACGCCCAGCCCGCGGCTGGCGGGCAGGGAAAACCAAAGCATTCCCGCATAGACTCCGGCCACAGCAGAGAAGCAACTGAACATCAGGACTTCCCGGCTGAGCCAGGATCGTTTCCACATTCGTAAAGCCCGGTAAGCATGGATCGGCCGGCCCAGGTGCAGCGTGGACGCTGCCAAAGCCACCCCACCCACCACCAGCGCAATGACCGCAGCCAAACGAAGATCGGAAGATGTATGCAACATCTGCGCCAGCCAGATGGAAGCCAGCGCCCCAACCGAGAGTTGTGTCAGCACAGTCATCACCACCAGCGGCCAGTGCGATGCTTCGGGCCGTACGCGGTTGAGGTCAGCTTTCCGCGTGTCCGGCGGAATCGACTTGGGCAGAGTAATGCGGGTGGTGGAAATACTGTCGTCGGCAGAGGGAAGTCCGGGAGCATTGGCGCTGGCGTAGTCGCGCTTCCACTCCTCGATATTTACGATTTCGATCTGAATTGCGCCTTCGGGGCAGGCATTGACGCAGGCTGGCTCGCGGCCTTCGTCGAGCAGCCCGTAGCACATGTCGCATTTCCCCACCACGCCGCGGGCCGGATTGTACTGGGGAACTCCGTAAGAACAATTCCAGGTGCAGTACTGGCAACCGATGCAGGCATCGGCGCTGTGGCGCACGATGCCGGTGACCTCGTCCTTCGAGTAGGCATCGACCGGGCAGCCGATGAGGCAAGATGGCTCCAGGCAATGATTGCAGCCCATGGAGAGATGGAAGCGCTGAGTATTGGGATACCAACCACCCTCGATCTCTCCCACGCGCCGCCAGTTGATATCCGCCGGATTCCCGTTCTGTTCGTTGCAGGCAACGACACAACACTTGCATCCGATGCAAGTCGCCATGTTGAAATGGAAGCGATACTGCTCGCCGGGCTGGAGTGGTTGTTGTGGAATGCGGGGAGCGGAGATATCAAACGAAGTATCGTGCGAGCAGAATGTGCCCTCCTCCAGGCTGGTACTCAGAACAAAAGAGACGCCATCTTCTCGTGCTCGCTGGATGAGGGGCAGTGGCATCAGTCTCCCGGTGGTCCTCGTAATTCAAAAATCATTCGCAACGCTGTTGAAGCGGTCATTCGCTCGAGGTGCTCGATCCGCCGGTTGTTGGTTGTACGGGGAAAGCAGGAAGGGAGAGACCGCTCTCCATGAGCGCAGGAGTTTGGCCTGGAGCCTGACGGGCAACTGCGGCCGCATAGCTATCCCCCTGCAGCAGAGGACGAATATTACGAATTACGTTGGCCACGACCTCCGGCAATTTCTCGTCGCACGGCACAAGGCCTAGAATCTCGCGTCCGGCCACTGCGTTTGGGCCCGTTCGGCCTCCCACGTAAATGGCAACCGCATCAAGCATCTTGCCGTCGATCCTGGCTTTCAATCCACGAAAGCCGATGTCCGCAGCCTGATGGTTGCCGCACGATGCCGGACAACCGGACCAGTGCATGGTTAACGGTTTGTCCGTGCTCCCGAGCTTTTGCTCCAACTGGTCCGCCAATGCGGCGGCGTAGCCCTTGGTATCAATCTGAGCGAGATTGCAGTAGTCCGTGCCGGTGCACGCCACGACCGCGCGACGAAGCGATGAGGGGCGGTGTTGGAACTCCTGCAAAAGGTCTTGGTCCAGCAACGCGTCCAGATTTGCTTCCTTGACGTTGGGGATGATTGCATTCTGGCCGGTGGTGAAGCGTATTTCTCCATCCCCATAAACGTCCGCCAGACGCGCCATTTCATCCATCTGGCCGGGATCCATGCGGCCCATCGGAACGCAAAGACCGACGGCGCGTTTGCCCGGTTGCGGTTGCGGAGTAATTCCCAGGTGATCGCTGTGGTCGGCGCTGCGTACGTCTTTACCCGCCGGTTCAAGCTGCCATTCCACTCGCTGGGCCAGTTCTTGACGCAAGCGCGGCAATCCCCATTCGGCAATCAGGAAGGCGAAGCGGCATTTGGCCCGCGCATCGCGAGGACCGTGATCGCGATAGATGCGCACCAGTTCAGCCGCCAGTCTCGCCCCCAGGCTCACGGGCACAAAAACGTCCAGGGAAGAAGCGACGGTGAACCCGCCGGACCCCATCTTCCCGCCGACCAGGACGTTGAACCCGACGCGGTCTTTGCGGAAAGCGGGCACCAGCGCGATGTCCTGCGACTCGGCATGGGTGCAGTTCTCCAGGCAGCCGGTAATGGTGATGTTCATCTTGCGTGGCAGGTTGGTGAATTCTGGATTGCCGTAGGAGCCGACGAGGATTCCGTCCAACTCCTGTACCGTAAGTGAGGCGTCAAAAAGTTCGTTCAGGGTCAAGCCCGCCAGCGCGCAGCCGTTGACGTTGCGGACGTTGTCCATTCCTGTCTGTAGGGAATGCAGGTTGACGCCGCTCAGCCGCTCCCAGATTTCCGGGACGCCGCCCAGAGGAAAACCGCGCAACTGAATCTGCTGCCGGGTCGTGATGTCCAGCACGCAGTTTCCCAGCCTGCGCGACAGGTCAGCAATAGCACGGAGTTGTTGGGAGTTCGCAAACCCGTTGGGCATGCGCACCCGCATCATGAACTCGCCCGGGGTCGGCTTACGAAAAAATACTCCCACCCACTTGAGCAAGTCCTTTTCCGACGTGGTGAGGGCAGCGTGGCCCTTTTCGATCAAACCAGGTAAATCTTCGCGGATGAGTAATCCATTGCCGGCCTTGGAGGCTTTTGTGGCTTCGACTGCATTGGATCCTGGTCTCACTAGTCATCTCCGTGTGATTACTGACCTGTCGCGCCGCTGGCCGTTGGAGGCTACTGCGTTGACTCATTCATAGCGGATGGATGAGACCCACGGAAATTGAAAGTTTTTATTGTGGGGATAAACAGGGATTCATTGCGATAAATGCGTGATAACAGGATCAATGAGTTACGAAGGTCACTCGCGCATGTGCGTTTTAACGATGCGCGTCATCGAGACTTTGAATTTTTGTTATGTGATAAGGTGCGCTATTCACGAGGTACACATTCGAGTCAGAGCGCGGATTTGGCGGCGTACATGACTGGTGAGGATCGATCGCGGTGAGAGAACTGGCGTTGCTTTCCGATGATGCTCCGGGCCTTTTTCCAATCTTCCTGAAACTGGCAAACCTCCGCTGCCTTGCAGTGGGCGGCGGGAAAGTAGCCGAGCCACGAATCGACGCTTTGCTGGCGGCGAAAGCGAGCTTGCTGGTGGTGGCGCCCAAGGTGACGTCCAGCATTCAGCACTGGGCCAGGGAGAAAAAGCTGGTTTTGGAGGAGCGCCCCTTCGAGCTTTCCGACCTGGATGGAGTCCGCCTGGCGATTTGCGCGACCTCTTCGGCGGCAACGAATCGGGCGGTCTACGAGGAGTCACAAAACCGTCACGTCCTGTGCAATGTGGCGGATGAACCGGAGCTTTCTGATTTCTACTTTCCGACGGTCATGCGCCGTGGAGCTTTGCAAATGGCGGTTTCCACGGGGGGAAACAGCCCAGCCCTTGAACAACGCCTGTGTGACGAACTGGAAAAGAAGTATGGGCCAGAGTACGAAAGCTGGCTGGAATGGCTGGGCAAGGCCCGGGCTTCCATCTTTGCTGACCCTCTGTCGCCTCGTCGACGTAAGACGTTACTACGCAAACTGGCCAGCGAACGGGGGTTGGAGGAGTTCCTCCGCCGGAGAGGGATGACCATAGCCGGGGAAAATCGGTAGGGACACCCCCAATTCCGCAAAACCCGTTCAGGCTGGACCGGGCAAAACCCTCATAATCCCGTTGACTTAGCCGTCACCTACCCTTTAACTGGCGTCCCATCCGTGGTATAAACGCCAGAGCAGTGGATATTCGACTGTCGGTTAATTTACTCCCCCAGGAGTTGCGTGGTAATGGAACTGGCATGGGAACGCCAAAACGGCCAGGGGCGAGGAGGTCTCGTGTCCGACGCACGCACTGGTAAACGGTTTCCGCTGGAACTGCCGATCAAGATTCACAAAGAGCAAGAAGGTTCCGACCACAAAGGCATGACTGGGAACCTGAGCGCGGCCGGAGTTTACATCAAGGCTGACGCGGCTCTGGAGATCGGCTCGGCGGTCGAATTTGAAATCGCCTTACCCCCGGAGATGACCGGGGCCAAGGACAACGTAATTATTCAATGTCGCGGGCGAGTTGTGCGAGCGGACGAAGCCAGCGGCTCGAAAGAATCGCACGGTGTGGCCTGCGTGATCGATTCGTATGATTTCGTTCGCCACTCGTAGGGGCGAGGTGACGAGATGCTGAAACTGATTCTGGCCGATAACCAAGCGATTTTCCGCGCCGGTATTGCCAAAGTCCTGGCGGTCGAGGACGAAATGCGCATTGTGGCGCAGGCGCAGACCCAGGAGCAGATGTTCATGGCCCTGGACAAGTTTCGCGCGGCAGTGCTGGTCATCGCCGGGGGATTCCACAACGATTTCAACGCCGTGCTACAGGCGGCCGCGCGCAGCAAGACCCGCGTGGTCGTGCTTGCCGACACGGGCGAAAGCGCGCAGCGCTACATGGGCGCGGGAGCACACGGGGTCGTATATCGGAACGTGACCAGCGCCTCGCTGGTGGATTGTGTCCGCCGCGTGGCCCGGGGCGAAACCTGGGTCCAGGACATCGCGGTTCCCAGTGAGCTGACCGAGAACGATATGGTCGGTCTGCGGGTGCGCGACCGCCTGACGGCGAAAGAGTTGCGCATCGTGGCGCTCATCGTTCAGGGGTACAAGAACAAGGAAATCGCTTCGCAGCTTGGGACAACCGAGCAGGTGATTAAGAACTACCTGCGCAACGTGTATGACAAGATCGGCGTGTCCGACCGGCTGGAGCTGGCGTTGTTCACCATCCACCACCGCATCCTGAACGAAGCCGCCGCCGCGACCACGACCGGGGCAATGCCTCAGCCAGCGCCCGGAGCGGGAGTCAGCTCGTAGGAAACCGGAACTGGATTTTTATCCCGGACGGAGAAATGTCAGTTGTCAGTTCCCGGTTCTCTGTTCCCAGGATTTCACTTTCGCAACAGATTCTTTGCCATGAACAGTACATTGGCGGGGCGCTCCGCCAACCTCCGCATCAAGTAGGGATACCACTCGGTCCCAAACGGAATATAGACCCGCATACCCCAACCTTCTTTGACAAGATTCTTCTGCAAGTCGCGGCGAATGCCGTACAGCATCTGAAATTCAAACGCTTCGCGTGGAATTTTCTCCGCGATGGCAAAAGCCTTGGCCTGATGAATGACGTCTTCGTCGTGGGTGGCCAGGCCGTGATAAATGCCGCTCTTGAGCAGAATCTTGAATAGCTTTGCATAATTGCCGTCTACTTCCGACTTCTTCTGAAAAGCGACTTCCGCGGGCTCTTTGTACGCGCCTTTGCACAGCCGAATGCGAATGCCGGCCGCTAATAGCCTGCCAATATCGTCCTCCGCGCTGCGCATGTAGGACTGAATCACCGCTCCCACACATCCCTTGTGCCTGGGTTGGCGATGCAGTTCGTGGACGAAACCCAGGGTACGCTGGGTGTAAGCGGAGCCTTCCATATCCACGCGAACGAAGTTGGCGGGCTTCATCGCGGCAGCCTGCACCACCAGGCCGGTCACCAGTTCGCGCGCCAGGGCCTCATCCACATCGAGGCCCATGTGCGTGAGTTTCAGGCTGATATTGGCGTTAAGCCCGCGCGCCGCAATTTCATTGAGTAATTGATGATAAAGCTGGGCGCTGGCCCGCGCCTCATCCGGGTTGGTAACGCTTTCACCTAAATTGTCCACCGAGACAGCCATACCTGCCTGGTTGACGGCGTGGGTCGCCCGCAAAACATCTTCCACCTGGGTCCCAGCAACAAAGCGGCTGGATAGCTTCTGGCCCATCGGGGATTGCTCGGCCAGCGCACGCAAACGACGGCTCTCCGATAAGGCAAGGAACAGCGCCCTTAGCACGACGTTTCTTTCTTACATTTTTGAATGAATTGGGAGCTTAACTGGACGATCACAGAACGTTCTATCACAACCAAAGGTTACACCTTCAGCTTAAGGCGTGAAACAGGGCGGGGTTATTGTTCGGAACCGAACTTCACTTCTACCGGCTCCCTGGTTTCATGGGTCGCTGGTTCCCATTTCCATTTCTTCACTGCGTTCACGGCTGCCTGCGCGAGAACTGGATGTCCGCCCTTGACGTCCACCGTCTTCACTACACCGTTGCTGCCCACGGTTACATCGACTCGAACTATGCCCTTGAGGCTCATGCGACGGGCCATTTCCGGGTAGTCGGGCGTCACGCGGTTGGTAACTTTGCGTTTGCCTTCGGAGTCTTCCTGGGCAAACGACGGCTTGGGGCAGACCACGACGACCGTGGCGAACAGCAATGTAAGGATTGCAGTCCAACGTTTCATGGGTATCTCTTGAACTTCGGTGAGAATACGGCAGGCCTACAGTGCTTGAAAGATAACCTTAGTCACTGCCCGGTACTAACACTTTTGTGCCACAAGGGGTTACAGACGAGCGAGGTTCTCATGAAGCGCACATCCAGCGATGGGATCGACCCCATCATTCGCCTTCAGCTTCGAGGAACTTTTCCACTTCTAAGGCCGCCATGCAGCCGCTGCCGGCGGCGGTAATGGCCTGACGATATCGCCGGTCCTGAACGTCGCCGCAGGCATAAACACCGGGGACACGTGTGCTCACATAGTCGCGGGTAACCAGGTAACCGTCGGAATCGGTGTCTAATTGACCCTCAAACATTCGCGCGTTGGGGATGTGCCCGATGCCCAAGAACATGGCGCTGGTGGGGAAGTCCCAGACTCTATTGGTGCGCAGATTACGCAATTTGAGCCCTGTGACTTCCATTTTGGTGGTGTCGTGAACGTCTTCCACGACGGTGTCGATCATGAATTCGATATTTTGATGTTTTTGCGCCCTCTCCAGCATGATCTTGGAAGCGCGAAACTCGCTACGGCGGTGGATCAGTGTAACTTTGGTGGCGAAGCGGGTGAGGAATAGCGCCTCCTCCATTGCGGAGTCACCTCCCCCGACGACCACGATTTCCTTTCCCGAGAAAAAGAAGCCGTCGCAGGTTGCGCAGGAAGACACCCCGTGCCCGATGAGTGCTTTTTCGCTGGGCAGGCCGAGCCATCGGGCGGATGCCCCGCTTGCGATGATCAGGGTACGGGTGAGAATGGTGTCCTTGCCGACCTTCAAATGGAATGGGCGTCTAGTTAGATCCACGGAATCAAGATGCCCGAGTTGATACTGCGCACCAAAGCGCGAAGCCTGCATGCGCATGTTCTCAATCAGCTGTGGGCCTTGAATCCCGTCGGGAAAACCGGGAAAATTTTCCACCAGCGTGGTCAGAGCCAGCTGGCCTCCCGGCTCATGGCCCTCGAGGACCAGCGGCTTCAGCTTGGCCCGCGCCGTATAAAGAGCGGCGGTATGGCCGGCGCACCCCGAGCCCAGGATCACAACCTCACGCATATTTTCCATTGTCATAAATTAGATTGATAACTTTCGATTTGGTCGCAACGCGACTCGCAGGTTGCTGATTCTGCGGTCATTTCTTCTTGGCGGATGATTTTCTCACAGAAGGCGCCGCGGCTTTCCGGGGGACCCCGCCATAGGAAGTGACTCGCGACAATTCATCCGGGACGGTATGGCGCGCTCCCAGTAAACTGCGATAGTTGGAAATGATGTCGGTGGCGCTCTTAAATAACAGTTCATACGCGCTTTGATCGGGAGCCGGGGAACCCTCTGTTCCCGGGCAGCGCGCCAGAACGATGGAGGACTTTCCAAACCGTTCCAGGCGTATGCGTCTTACCGGCGTGTTGGTGCCGAGCATGGCAGCCGGCGATGTCACAGCTGCGGCGGAATCTTCCAGCGAGACCTGTAGCAGATCTTTGGGATCGCGCACCCGGAAGGTGAGCGTTTCCGACATATTCTTCTCATCCGTGCTGAACGAATACTGTACGGTCGAAAATGCCGCCTGCACGCCAAACTCGCGGCGAATGCGCACCCAGTTGGCGGTCGAGGAATCGGAAGAAACTTGAGTGCTCTGCCCACCCTGAAGAAAAGCAGGAGCCTCTTCCAGGGTGGTGCGCCCGCGGTCCACTTCGAAATCCTTGGAGAACAGCGGCTGCTTGGGAACCCGGGCCAATGCGGCCGCGATTTCCTTCTGTTCGTCAGCTGAAGGCGAGCACACATTTAACATATTGACCTTTACCTGTGGCTGCGGTGGAGGCTGCTGCGCGGCGACCCATAAAGTGGCGCCGAAGCCAAAAGAAACGAGAGCGATAGTCCGGAACACGCAGGCGATTTTAACAGGGGCGAGCCATTCCCGCGATGCGGTGGGTAAAATCAAGGCATGGCGAATCTCACCCTGATCTACGGATTGCGTTTGCTGCCATCCGAAGAAGTCGCAGAAGTCGAAGATGCGGTCCTCAAGCTGAACAACGGCCGCAAAGCCCGGGTCACCATGCACCTGCTCGAGGGCAGCAAGGACGAGATCGAAAAACAGCTGAAGACCAGCCTGGAGGCGTTTTTCGACTTCTATCCGGAAATTTAGATGGTAGTGCAACTCCTTTTTCGAATGACAAAACCCTAAGTGGCGGTCATAGACTCCCCTATAATCGCTGGGAGCTATGGAATCTCCCTTCCGTTATCTGCGGATATGGATGGTTCGGGCAGGCCTGTTTCCTGCTTCGCGCTACGCGCGTGTGTCTTGCCTGATTATCGGCATCGATCTGCTGCTGTTTGCCCTCAAGAGAATTCTTGAACTAGCGGGCAACTCCTACGGCCAGTTTCTGAATTTTTGGATCAACTTTCTGGGCCTGACTTCATTGGTCTTGCTGCTTAGCCTGGCCTATCGCTGGTTGAAGTCCCGAGTGTTATGGCGCTTGCGGAACCGGCTGATCGTTACCTATGTCTTCATCGGGGTGATTCCTGCGATCCTGCTGCTCACCATGGCGCTGGGCACTCTGTATCTTTTTGCCGGGCAGTTTGCCAATTTTGTCGTGATCGCGGAATTGAATTCGCGCCTGCGCAGTCTGGGTGTTATGAATTCGGAAATTGCGCATGATTTTGCCTCTCGTTTAGAGAGAGGCGCCTCGCTCAGTCCGGAAATGCTGCAAAGCCTGATTCAACAAGACAGCGGCGACTCGCCCATGCAGGTCTGCGCCTGGGCTGGGAATAGCTCGCCGGTGTGTAGCGATGGAGGCAAACCTTCGGACGTTCCGTCGTTCGTGAATGCCCGGTTTGATGCGGTAGTGGAGGATCAGCGCTCGCTATACCTTCGCAGCGCTGTCCGGCTGAGGCTGAAGGAGCAGCCACTGGTTGTGGTCTCCAGTGACGCGATGGATCGCATATTCCTTCAGAGAATAGCTGCGGACCTCGGCGAAATTACGGTATTCGCGACGACTTCAGGAGGCCGGTCTGCGCAAGCGGACAATTCCAAGCCGTCGAGCGCCGCAGGCATCCCATCGGACCTGCGAGTGACTGCCGGGAGTCTGCCTTCGGCGGCGGGCTATCTTGATCTGGAGATTGAGCCCCCGCCACCGCTGGTGGTGGTTGCTCCCCTTTCGGTCGTCGATTGGAAGACAGGCAACACCAACCCATTGGGTGGTTGGGTTCACGTTCGTACCCGTCCCTCCACGCTCTACCCCCGTTTATTTGCCGCGACGGATTTCGTCCGAGGCATGGAAAGTGTTTTGCTCATTCTTGCCGTCGTGTTCGCCATCATCGTGATTTTCGCGCTGGTGATCGGCACAGGACTTACCCGAACCGTTACTCGTGCCATTGCTCAGCTGTACCTTGCCACGCGGCACATCAATCAAGGCGACTTCACGCATCGCATACCGGTCAAATCCGACGACCAGTTGGCCACGCTCGCGCACTCGTTCAATTCCATGTCGGAGTCGTTGCAGAAATTGCTGGAGGAACAGAAAGAGAAACAGAAGCTCGAAAATGAACTGGTCATTGCGCAGGAAGTGCAGGCGCAGCTGTTTCCCCAAAGGATCGCACAACTGCCCAACCTGGAAGTCCACGGATTCTGCCGTCCCGCCCGCACGGTGAGCGGCGATTACTACGATTTCCTGCGAGTTGATCCGCATCGCATGGTGATGGCGGTGGGCGATGTCAGTGGCAAAGGAATTTCTGCGGCCTTATTGATGGCCACCATCCACTCGGCGGTACGCGCTTACAGCCTGGAAGGGATCCCGATCCTGCGAGAATCACAAGCCGCAGCCCGAACTGGGAGTTCAAGCAGCATTGCGCTTGCAGTACAGGGAGTCGAAGTTTCCACCGCGGCGTTGCTGACCCTGCTCAATCACCAGCTTTTCGAAAGTACTCCCGCGGAAAAATATGCCACCATGTTTCTCGGCTTTTACGACGGGCGCGAGCGCACCCTGACCTATACCAATGCCGGACATCTTCCTCCCATCATTCTCAGCCATGGCGGCGCCATCCGCAGGCTGGATCAGGGCGGAACCGTGGTCGGACTATTCGGCGAAGTCGGCTACGAGGAGAGCGCTGTGCAACTGGCGGAAGGCGATATTTTTCTGGCTTACAGCGATGGAGTCACCGAACCGGAAAACGACTATGGCGAATTCGGCGAGCAGCGGCTGATCGAGCTGGTATGGAAGAACCGTCATCTGCCGCTGGCAAAAATCAGCGAGATGGTGACGGCGGCGGTGGATGACTGGATCGGCGCCAACGAGCAACCCGATGACGTGACGCTGGTGCTGGCACGGGTACGGTAGCCGCCGATTCCAGAGGCGCTAAGAGCCGGTATAAAGTTGAAAGGGCGCCCAATAGATCGGCTTGCGGAATGCGCCGTCGGAGTGGAGCAGCGAAAGTTTAGCTGCGCGAAGCGCATCCTGCGGACTGCGCCCTTTCCTGAGTTCCGCATAAAGCTGGTCCATAAGCTTGGGGGTCGAGGCGTCGCTCACCGCCCAAAGCGCGCCAATCACGTTGTGAGCACCGGTGCGAAGAAACGCCCACGACAGCCCTACCAAACCCTCCCCGTTGTAAAGCGTGGTTCCAGAACCGTAACAGGTGGAAATCACCACTAAATCGGCATGTAACGGATGGGCGATGATGTCGCGCGCATGGAGTTTGTAGGAATCCTCTTCTGCGGTAGCTCTCGACAATATGACTGCCGAATCCAGGGGACTAAACTGGCTGGCTGTGCCGTGGGCGACGAAGTGAAGGTAAGAGAAGGACTCCGGATTGCTGTTGAAAAAAGCCGCCGGGTTTGCCCCGCTTCCGGAGAAGACCTGCCTGGTTTCCGGCGCGAAGTGCTTTTCTATGTTTTGCATTTCGGTTTTGGCACTGGGCAAAGGAGGAAATTTTGTGTCGGACACGACCGGGTCGCCGATCAACAGCAGCATTCCCCGTTTGCGTTGTGGCATGTTACGGGAAGCAGTCAACATCCTGAGGGAACTGGCGTTAGTCAGAGTGATGTCTTCGATCAAGTAGTGCAGCCTTGGCTTAGGCACCAGTAATGTTTCAAAGTTCAAATTGTTCAAATTACCGTCGGCGATGATAGTCACGCGTGCGTTAGCAGGAATGAATTTCTGGGCAGGGGCGATCAAGACTTCGTAAAGCTTAATTCCGTCTTGATTGCGAGTTTGCAAAACATCGGGCGGGTCGAGCAGGGCCTGCCGGTAACGTAACAGTAGCGCCTCTATCTCTGCGGCGGATGGAAGCTTCAACAGGGTTGTGCGTTGGGCAGTTATTACCCAAACATAAGACTGTTGCTGTCCGAGCCAATAAAAGAGAACTGTGCCTCCGGCTTGATGCGCGGCCTGTTGAGGATTCACCGCAGCCCTCGGTTGCAGTACACAGTTCTGGTGTTTCTTCAGCAGTCCCAGACCCTCGGACAGAGTCTGCGCCCGGCTGTATTCAGCCGTTTGTAGAGCTGTGTCTCCATGACCCTGCCCCACCAAGAAACGGATATAGTCGTCATAGATTTCGCCCCCAAAAGTTAAGAACGATAGTCGGAACTCCTCGAGACCCACAGACATGCGTGCGCATTCCAGTGTGTTCAGGGCGGCTTGATATTGATTCCTGGCGGACTCCAACCCGTTTTCCTGTTCATAAAGATGTGCCAGCTCGCTATGTGCCATCCATCGTAATGGCGGTGAAGTCTCGCGGTCTTTCACAACCTCGATAAGAATCGACTCAGCTTCTGTATTGCGCCGCTCCTTCACGGCAATCTGTCCTTTTTCCAATAACGCGTAGAGTTCCATGGATCGGTCACCCCGGCTGTGCGCAAGGTCAAAGGCTTGCCGGCTGTACTGTTTTGCCAGGTCGAAGTGTTGCTGTTTGATAGATACCAGGGAGAGGGACGACAATGCATCTGTGGCTTGTTCCAAATCCTTTATCTGATTGGCGAGATCAAGCGCTTTTTGATAACACTGCTCCGCCAGCGTAAACAGATTTTGCGCCTCATACACCACACCCGAGTTGTAGACCCACCTGATCTCGTCTTTAATAATTCCTAGATCGCGGGCTCTTTTTTCGGCGTCAATGGACAGTGCGAGTGAGTGGTCAAGGTCCCCCATTTGGTAATAGGACCAACCCTGATTGCCCAAGGCCTTCTCTTCGACGATACCCGAATCGATCGAGTGAGCGACCTGCGACGCTTTATTGGACCAGTCAATCGCTTCGTCGAAATGACGCTGATGTACAGCAGCGAAACTCATGTTCAACAGTGCAGATGCTTCAATGAATCTGCGGTTCTGGTTGCGCGCCAATTGCAGGGCTTTACGGAAGAATTGGGCAGCGACTTCGGGGCTACCCTGGCGCACCGCCAGTATTCCTCGTCCCGCAAGCACTTCGACCGTAACGTCGGAGTTGGTGGTTGCGCAGAGTTGTTCCGCGTGCTGGATTGTTTGATTCGCCTCCGAAAAGCGGCCGAGTGCTGCATCGGCCAAACTCTCAAGAAGGTCCTTCTTGATTTGCAAGTCGCCGTGACTGAGATTGGGAGGTAGGGGAGGAGTGAGAAGCGAAAGCGCTTCTTGGCTCAGCCCTCGCCAGAGCAAAATTTCCCCTTGCAGAAGGCGGAATTTCCAACCCCATGGTGGACTACTTGTCGAATATTGCTGATAAGCCTTGTTGGCTTGCTCCTGAGCGCTAGCCAGGTGGCCATGGACGAATTCCAACTCTATACGTCGGAACGTTTCCTCAGGATTGAGGTTGGGCCTGGTCCCTGTACAGGAAGGGAAAAACAAGAGGAGCAATGGCAACAGGGCAGTTAGGGCGCACTGGTACCGTTCCCGCTTGCCACTCCTGCGCTTACGCCGCCTCGGGTCGGGCTGCCAAGCTGGAGTCCAAGCATGCTGAGGCGATAGGAATTTGCATCTACGATCAGTTCCGCCAAAGTGGCTTTGCCGAAACCGGGTATGGTTAAGACATTGCCCTCCAAGGTCCCGGGAAGTTTGCCTTTGATCGTGGCTTTTTCGAATAGAGAACACTGGACTTCGGTCTTATCGCCCCCGGCGGAATTATACTGACCGCGATCCTTCAGCCGTTGGACAAACTGCTTGTCCTCCAAGGTATGTTTATCCGGGTAGCCATGAGCATCGGCTCTTTCCGGTTTGCAGAGGTCCAAGTTTAAATCGACGTCAATCAAACAACTGCCTACACGTAAGTTGTCAAAACGAGTCCCAACAAAGTTGACCGAGGGCGCATACTTTCCCATCTCCGCGGGGTGTTCGGTGATGATCTGAGCCACCACACGATCCACAGTCAGAATTTCCGCAATATTTAAGCCTTCAATGACACTAGTGGCCAAGGTCGTCCACCCGGGCCGCTTTTTGCTCACAATGCCCGAGACCTGTGTATAAGCTGACTTAAACGAAAACAGCCCTTCGAGCCGAAAGTTGTCCACTCGGGCTGCGCTGTATCCACCGTCGGGAGACAAGGTCAACGGAGCCTGTGAGGCGATGATCTTTTCAAATGGTTGTTCGATATGTCCGCCAAAGGCGCTGGCGTCTGCGTGAAAGGCATGCGTACGACCGCCGATAACACTTCCCATGGAATTCTCCATTAAATTTTTTGGGAAAAAACGCTGGGTTCCAGCTTACGTATGCCGGCGTCAGCTAATCCTGAACCTGCAACTCCACCGGCTGGCGCTCGATTTCCACTTTCGGCGTACCCGACTGCGGCACACCGAAAACCACCAGCTGATATGTCCCCGAATTTCCATGTTTCGGATAGAACGACATGGAAACCGAATTCCGAGCAGCTTCGGCGGATACCGGCAGCGACCCCTCCAGCTCTCCGGAGGAGGATTGTAGCTCACACACGTAAGAAGTAAAACGGGATTCTGCGGGAATATCCACTGTGAACGACACCGGGTCATTGTGCTTCACGGTTACCTGCACCGCGGATCCGCGAGATGCGCCGGCAGTCAAGTAGATCGGATTCAGGATATGTGGCGCCTGAGCCGCAGCCACTGCATTCTTGAGCTGAGGAACGGTGACAAAATTCTGATAGCTCACTACCACTAGTAATACGGCCATCGCCGGCACCGCAATTGCCGGGCGGAGCCATGAGAGCCACTGGTTCGGCTTGCCGGGCACCTTGGCTTTTGCGACTTCTACGGCAGAAGACGAGAAGGCGTCCTTGGCGCCGTCGATCAGGGCGTAACCGGCCTGCACATCAAATTCACATTCCTGGCACTCAAACAGATGCTCCTCAAACGTCCTGCGGAGCTCGGGGGTGAGTTCGTTGAGCAGATATCTTTCCGCCGCCATCAGGCGTGTCGCTTCGGGGTGATCCATGTCCGTATTTCCTCTCTGGGTAATAGTGAATCGAAGCGGCCAAACGTTGCAGCCTAGGAAGCGCTGCCGACTCGGGCTCCGTTACCCTTCATTGGACCTTTCCCTTTTAGATACTGTGACTTAAACGCCTGTTTCGCGCGATGAACCAAAACCCGCAAGTAGTCGCGATCGATGCCGAAATCATGGCAGAGGTCATCTTTATCGCGTTCTTCCAGGAATAGTTCCTTCAGGACGCGGCGGTCCCGCTCGCTCAATTCTCCCAGCACCTGGCGGACGATTTCCCCGGTCTGCTTCCCCATCGCGCTATTTAAAGGATCAAGACTGTGGTGGTCGGGGACGGTGTCGCTATGCTCGTCCTCCAGAGGAGTTTCACGGGCATTGGAGCGATAGTGCTCCATCAGAACATGGTTGCAGACTGAGACCACAAATGGTCCCAGGCGCTCGGGATGGCGGATGCCGCTACCCGCGCGAACCACCTTGAACACGCGGGCGAAGGTCTCCTGGCACAAGTCCGCCACCATTTGGGAGGACGAAACCCGGGAGCGCAGCTTCTTTTGGATCAACTCCCCGAAATAGGCGACGAAGTGTTCCTGCGTCTGGTAATCACCTTCCTGCAGACGTTTTAAATACGACGCATCAAAGGACTCAAACAGCAAGCTGGTAACCCCCGGTTCACCGGTTGCGAGTGCGCAACATTTTACACTGTGTTGGCGCTTCCTGAGACACCTTGTTATGAGCAATATTTCCAGGCAGCATCAGATCCGCAAATATGCGACCTCCTGAAAGGCCGCGTCCGGCGAGCCGTCCGCAGTGGCGCCAAAAATCTTTTCCCGCCTGTGAAACGAAATCCCGGGGCTGAACACTATCCCGGTGAAAGGCAAAACAAGAACTCAGAAATTGGGAGACCAGTGGGAACCGCAGTGGCGACTATCAATCCGGATTTGAGGTTAACGAAGCCTGCGGCGGCCAGCGAGCGCGCGAAGGGCAAATACGAAAACTTTCAGGCCCTGGTCATGCAGGCGCTGCAAATGCGCCGTACTTATCGCGAGGTATTCATTCTCTGCGATATCCGAGGATATAGCGCGGGAGAAACCGCCGCAATCCTGGGTATCCATGAGGATTCGGTGGCGCGGAGACTGGCGCGGGCGCGTGATCTGATGGGTCTCAGTGGCGACGCCGGGGCCAGCGTGATCGCCGAATTGGTCGACTTCTAAGAGTTGTGCTTTGGGGGAAGCACATGCCCGAGGTACGGACCTCACTCCTCTGGGGGAGGGCAGGTGGGGTATATTCGCCGGAACCGGCAACCATCGGTTCCGGCGTCTTCGGGACCTCCGTATGAGCCTAGCAAACTGATCTTCCGAAGCAACCCAGCTTAATCAGAATTGCTTTCCGCCCTGCCCATAGCCAGTCCGGCGTGCCGGCCAAACCTGGAATTCGGAATAAAATCCTTCTAGCGGTCCAAACCTACCAGGACTGCCAATGTGTTGACCTCCTATTGGATCCTGAAAGCGGCCTGGCCGACACGGATGCCGTCGATGTTGATTTCCAGCAGGTACGTTCCATCGCCTAAAGAAGCGGCTGCCAGTTTGTACACATATTGGCACCCTGTCGAATCAACGCGAAAATCGCCATCCGACAAATCAACCGGAACCAAAGAATCCCCAGCCGCTTTCGCGATCGTGATGGTGGCCGGCGGCAAGGTGCAGGTTGGCGCATGGTTCCGTGTAAGAGTGAATCTCAAGGGAACAATCGGCTGTGGGGTCGAAAGGACGCTGATTCCGTCGCCGCTGAGGGGTGACTGCGGCAACGCCTTATAGATTGGAGTAAGAAGGACGGCGTGGGATTGGCCGTTGCAAATGGCGTTGCCCGCGATCTGGCCGGCATCGGTGATGCTGCTCGCGATATTGAGTTCACAGCCGGAGCCGGGAGGAATCAGGTTGTTGAGGTCACGCATAGCGTTGCCGCTGTAGAGAAAAGCGTGCGATGAAGCGTCGCCCGAGAGGGCGGCCCAGCCAACCACCTCGCCAAAGACGTTGATCCCCGTCGCCTGACTGGTGCTGCCACCGAAAGTGCCGAGGTCGTCGGTTGCGGGATTGATGGGACGGTTGGGGGCCGCGCGAAAAGCGTGGTAAGACGCGTCCCCGGGCAGGTTGGCCCAGCCGACGGTAACGCCCAATAGGTTAATGCCTAGCGCTCGGCTCCAGGTCCCGCCAAACGTGCCGAGGTCATCGGTGGCAGGATTGATGGAACGATCAGGGCCCGTGCGGAAGGCGTGGTAAACCGAGTCTCCCGCGAGGTTCGCATAACCGATCACTTGGCCGAGGTCATTGATCCCGGTTGCCTGACTGTAGGTGCCCCCAAGCGTGCCCACGTCATCCGTTGCTGAATTGATGGGACGCCCTGGGAGCGTGCGGAAGGCGTGATAGGCCACGTCCCCGCCGGTGTAGGCGAGACCGACGGCCTGACCGAGAATGTTAATACCGTAAGACCAGCTCCAAGTACCGCCAAGCGTGCCCAGGTCATCAGTGCTTGAGTTGATGCGACCGTTGGGAGCGGTGCGAAAAGCGTGCCAAGCGGCGCCATTTGGAGACGATCCCACAGCCTGACCAAAGAGGTTGATGCCGTTCGCCTCGCTGTACGCGCCACTGCTTAACGCACCGAGATCATCGGTGGCAGGATTGATAGGCTGGTCGGGGCCAGTGCGGAAGGCGTAGTAAGGGAAGTGGCCGAACTTACAGGTGCCGACGACTTCACCGAGTCCGTTGATGCCTGTCGGGTAGTAGACTCCGGAATTTGGCGCCGGGCATCTTGCATCGTTTGCTTGGACAAGATCGGTCAGGGTGTACATCTGCGCGGAGCTGGTGGTCGCAGCACAACCAAGGCCTAAGCACATCAATAAGAAGTGCGTCATGATTTTCTTCATTGAAAAGTCCTTTTGAACTCGACATCGCGAGTTCTGTGCCCGGCCTGGCGGGGGCTACCTGGAACGGGCGCACTGGGTTGGTACCGCTGGTCGAATGGAGGGCATCGCGTGGGGGAAACAGCGTGCGACCCAGGAGATTAAATCGCAAAGGGCTCTAACGTCGGCGATCAGGCGTCACTCTTAGTGTTTACAAAACTTAGGGCGCCGCCTTCAACGTGCTTGGCCGGACAGGCAGTTCTTGGTCTGCCCCATTTCTAATCTGAAAGAATATTGAAACCTCTTCCGGTTTTTGTCAAATAGAATCGGATGGTTCCCGCGACACTGACGATCGTCTAGATAAAGCAATCACCGTCCGGATCACCTCATCTCAGCCACAACCGCGACGTCGAATTTTGAATAGTATTTCTTCACATCGCCGGCTCCATACTTGGCACGGAACTTTTTAATCACGGATGAAACCTTTCTTGGAGCTTTGATCGGAGCGGCTTGAAACTCAGCTTCTACGCCACGCGCGTCGATACGGATCGACGGGCCCTTCAGCACGTTCTTGTACCATTGCGTGTCCGAACCCCGTACCGGCAAGAGGTAAACCTTCTCATCCTCGAATACGAACCAGACTGGCTGGGAAATGGTCCGTCCTGACTTTCGGCCGGTCACACTGAGGTGAATTCCACGATAGCGGGAGAGGCGGTCTTTTAAAGCGTCTTTGGCCCTTGGCATGTGCACCTCATTTACTTTACTTTTAGCTTGGTTCCTGGCGCGGGTTCATCAGGTTTTTTAGAACTGGAGTTTGCCGCCAACAAAACCTTCACCACACAGGGCGCTGGCTCTCACAGAGGGACAGACACAGAGGTCCAGATCGCATTCCTCTTTGGCGTTCCCTCGTGTAACCCTGTGCTCACGGTCCAGTCCCTTCCGGGTACTGCGCGCCTTCCACTTTGATTCGCGCCGCCGTGTTTCCGATGTCCCGCAAATTGCCGGATGAAAATTCAACCAACCGCTCTCAGGTCCTCCTTCAGACGATGTTTTGTCGTACCTGGGAATGAGAGAACTTCTTCGCCGAAAAGCCAGGCCGTGTAAGAATCCTGGAGTGACTCGCCGCCGCTGGATGGCCGACGAAATCCATGGAGACATCGCCGCTCTCATTGGGGCGCATGCTGTGCATCTGGCGCGTGTGTTGCGCGCGCAGGTTGGACAGGAATTTGATGTCGCGACCGGCAACGATGTCCGCCGGGGAAAAATTATCACCATTGCGGACGATCGAGTGGAATTTGCCCTAGGCGAGAGTATCGAGATTCCGCTTCCCGCCAACCTCACGTTGGTACTCTCCATCTTTAAGTTCGACCGCATGGAGTGGGCGATTGAAAAGTGCACCGAACTTGGCGTGGCGAGGATAGTTCCGTTGATTGCCCAGCGCACGGAGAAGCACCTGGCATCGGCTGCGGCGAAACGAGTGGAGCGTTGGCGGCGGATCGCGCGGCAGGCATCCGAGCAGTCGCGGCGGATCTCGGTGCCCGACGTGGCGACCCCGGTTAACTTACAGGAGATTCTGGGATTGGCCGGCAGTGCACGCATCGTTTTGGCCGAAAACGAGCGCCTGATGATGTTGAACGATGTCGTTCCCCAGGATGCACACTTCGTGCTGGCGATTGGCCCGGAAGGGGGATGGACTGAGGGCGAGTTGCAGTCCTTTCGCGTCGCGGGCTGGGTGCAAGCTTCTCTCGGCCACACGATCCTGCGGACTGAAACGGCAGCGATTGCGGCGGTGGCGGTTGCTTTTTCGTGTGGGGTGGACACCCCCGCCCGCCCATCCGGCAACGCAAAGAATGGCGTGTAACAACGGACTTTGTCCCCAAAGATTGGAGCCGCTGGGCGCATGGCGGACAAGAGTGCCAGCCCTACATCTTCTCTGCTATTCTCGTTTCCAGTGGCAGTAGCGAAGTCCATTGCGTCTCCCTCCGCGTTTCAACCGGACGAACGTCAGCGCGAAGCGATCGAGCATGTGCACCGGCCGATGCTCGTGGTCGCGGGCGCCGGGACCGGCAAAACCACGGTTCTGACCCAGCGCATCGCACGGCTGATTCGTGAAGGCTACGCCCGTCCGGATGAAATCCTGGCGCTGGCCTACAACGACAACGCCGCAAGAGAAATCCACGTCCGGGTTCAATCCGAACTGCGTGGAATCAGCGCCCGCGGCATGCAGGTAAAGACATTTCACGCTTACTGCAACGAACTGCTGATCCGTAACCACAAGAATTTTGGTGTCTTAGATGAGAAGGACTTGTGGGTCTATCTTCGCCAGAGGCTGCACGAACTGCGGCTGCATTATTTTGTGCGTGCCGCCAATGTGAGTCAGTTTCTGACCGACCTGCTGGGTTTCATCGGCCATTGCCATGATGAGTTGGTATCGGAAGAGAAGTACGCTGACTACGTGCAGCGCCTCGAGCGCGGCGACGTCCCGGTTCCGAGGATTGGGAGTTCTAAGAATCCGCTACCTGATAGCGAGGTACGGGAGCGCTGCCGGGAGATTTCCAGAGTGTTTACCACTGTGGAACGCATGTTGCAGGAAGAAAACCTGGGCACGTTCGGCCACATGCTCACGCGGGCGTATACGTTGCTTCAGCAGGACTCCAACCTTCGCAGTGAGGAGCAGAAGTCGGCGCGCTTCATTCTGGTCGATGAATTTCAAGATGCCAACTTTGCCCAGGTGAAGTTGCTTCAGGCGATTGCGGGCGAGGAGCGGAACGTATTCGCGGTCGGCGATCCCGACCAGTCGGTGTACCGGTTTCGCGGCGCCTCCAGCGCGGCCTTCGGCCTTTTTCAACGGAGTTTTCCCGAAGGTAAACTGGTTGTATTAGGCCAGAACCGGCGTTCGACTACCGCCATCCTCAATACCGCTTTTGCTGTCATCGATAAGAACCCGAATGCAGCTATCGCGGCCGGTCCATTGCAGTACAAGCGAACACCTTTGATCTCGGCCCGTGACCTGGAGACCTCACAAATCAGCGGGAAGGCGTGGGTCGAGGCTGTGACGCTTTCCGCACGCGACCTCGAATCGCTGGATCTGGCGGAAACCTTACGCGAACGCAAGCGGTGGCCAGGAACCAAGTGGTCCGATCTCGCGGTGCTCTATCGCATCCACAGTCATTGCGAGAAAGTGGCCGCTGAACTGACCGAGCAGGGAATCCCGTTTTACATCGAGAACATGAATGTTCTCGACACGACCGAAGTCCGCGACCTGTTGGCGTGCGCGGGAGCGGTGATCTCATCCGCCGATGCGGCAAGTCTATTCCGGGTGTCCGCGCTTCCACGGTGGAATATTGATCCTCAAAAGTTGCGGGCGCTGGTCCGTGCCCTTCCGCGCGAAGGTCCGCCGACAGGAATGTTCTCAGCTTTAGAGCAAGTCGAGGGTGGCGCGGCCGCGGCCGCCACGAGTCTGGCAGCCCGGAAGCAGATCGAGGAAAGCAAAGCCGGAGCGCATACGGCGCTCTGCCTGATCGCAGAGAGGTTTGCTGTCGATCGAAGACTGCCGGCCATCACCGCAGTTCTGGAGTTCGTCAAGCTCTGGGAAGGCAAGCCCTTCACCAAAACCCAGACGTTGGGTGAATTCCTCGAATATCTGCGATATTTTCGCGACGCGGGGGGCGTGGTATGCGCGCCTCCGTCGCAGGAAGATGCCGTGCGCCTGATGACAGTTCACGCGGCCAAGGGACTGGAGTGGAAGCATGTGTTCATCATTCGCGCCTTCCGCGGATGCTTTCCCGGGTATTACCGCGAGTCGCTGGTGGAGTTTCCCGCGGAACTGCTTGATCCGGATTCGGTAGCTGAGTCCGATGGCAAAGAGTTGTTTGCCCAGGAAGAGCGGCGGCTGTTCTATGTCGCTATGACGCGAGCTCGAGATACGCTCACCATGTATGCGAAGGAAGGGATCGGCAAGATCGATAAGACGCCAGCCGGCTTTCTGCGTGAACTGATCAAGGATAAAACCCTGCGCCCATGGTTCCGTGAGCGCCCGCCTCGCCAATTCCAGACCGCGTTGTTTGGCGCCGGACAGCCGGAGTATTTTCATGCGCGGATGACCCCGTGGCTGGGCCTGCCGCCATTCGATGACTTGAGCAGGAAGCTCAGCGCCTCGGCGGTCCAGACCTACCAGACTTGTCCCTTGCAGTTCAAACTCTCGCGGGAATGGCGGGTGCCGAGTGAAATTGGCGCCGCGCTGCAATATGGCGGAGCCATCCACCGGGTGCTGAAGAACTATTTCGACGCGGTCCGCTACCAGCGGGAGACCCCGGACATCGTGGCCCAGTTCAAGGAAGCGTTGATAGGAATTCCGGACCGATACCAATACGACCTTTACCTGACGCAGGGAATTCAGCAGCTGACTGATTTCCTGGACCACCGCCGCGGGAAGCCGCAGCCGCAAGTCCTGCATACCGAAGAGTGGTTCGATGTACGGATGGGCGAAGTGACCTTGACCGGCCGGATCGATCGCATGGACCGCAGCGGCGATGGCCGGGTCGTGGTGACGGACTATAAGACCGGCAAACCGCGCGCACAGGAAGATGCCGACGACAGTTTGCAGCTTTCGATCTATGCGTTGGCGGTGAAAGAAAAGTGGGGTTACGATGTCCAGCGCCTGGTGTTCCACAACATTGAGGAAGATGCGCCCGTTTCGACCTGTCGCGACGTTAGGCAGCTTGAAGAAGCCAGGATGGTGATTGAAGATGTGTCACAAAAGATTGGCGAGGGACGCTTTGAAGCCAAAACTGGATACCACTGCACCTTCTGTTCGTACCGGAGCCTGTGCCCAGCCACTGAGAAACGTTCTTACCAAATTCCTGCCAACGATCATCCCCACAAAAAAACTTAGGGGACGCTTCACGCGTCCCCGTCGGTTCGTTTCTGCGAAGAGTTAGTGCTTCTTTTTCTTCTTCGCCTTTTTCTTAGCTGCCATGGTTTCTATTCTCCCTTTCCATCTTTGCGATGGAGTGTGTGCAACGGTCAATTGTTGCAACTAGTTGAATGTATAGAGTTATTGAAAAGTGATGTCAAGAAAAAAATGATGGTGAAGCGAGCGTTTGTTGCATGCACCAAAGTCACCGAAGACCATCGTCGGAGTTGTCTTGCGGAAGAAAATTTGTCCAAGAGGTTTTTCGAGCCTAAGAATTCTGAAGGCCGAGAGTTCGCGGGCAGGTTTCTACGAGATAGATTGGAATCTCATGCGAGTTGGAAGCGGCGCAGACGATTTCTATTCTTGGCTTCGGTGGCGCAACTATAATTATGAAAGTGAACCTGCGAAATCGTTGAAGGAGCATATAAATGGCCGCTTTCGAGGATGTCGTCATCATTTCCGCATGCCGCACGGCGGTGGGAAAATTTCAGGGTAGCCTGTCCGATTTAAGCGCTCCGCAACTTGGCGCAGTCGCGGTCCGCGAGGCGGTGAAGCGCGCCAACCTCGATCCCGCGAAAGTCGATGAGTGCATCATGGGCAACGTGGTGTCGGCAGGACTGGGACAAAACCCTGCGCGGCAGGCGGCAATCTTCGGCGGATTACCATCGGAAGTAGGTGCCATGACGGTTAACAAAGTCTGTGGTTCCGGATTGAAAGCAATCGCCCTCGCGGCGCAAGCGATCCAAACTGCAAACAGTGAAATCGTCGTAGCCGGCGGCATGGAATCGATGACCAACGCTCCTTATCTATTGCCCCAGGCGCGTAAGGGATATCGGCTTGGCAATGCGCAGATTGTGGATTCCATGGTGAACGATGGCCTGTGGGACATCTACAACGACTATCACATGGGTCTGACCGGCGAGAATGTTGCCGAGAAATATGGGATCACACGGGAAGAGCAGGATGACTTTGCTTTGAACTCTCATCGCAAGGCGGTCGCGGCAATTAAGGAATGCCGGTTCAAATCGCAAGTGGTCCCGGTAGAACTTCCGTCCAAGAAGAAGGGGGCAGCGCCGGTGATCTTCGACAAAGACGAATCGCCGCGCGAGGACACCACCATCGAAATTCTTCGCTCCTTGAAGCCGGCTTTCAAAAAGGATGGGACCGTAACGGCGGGCAACGCTCCCGGGGTAAACGACGGCGCGGCAGCTGTCCTTGTCACGAGCGCAAGTAAGGCCAGAGAATTGGGTGCTCTACCGATGGTCCGCATCGTCGCCCAGGCAACTAGCGGAGTTGAACCTAAGTGGGTGATGATGGCACCGGTCGGAGCAGTGCGCAAGATTTGGCAGAAGACCGGATGGAACAAAGATGAGGTCGACCTCTACGAGCTGAACGAAGCTTTCTCAGTCCAGGCTCTGGGCGTGATGCGGGAGCTTGGGCTTGATCCCAGCAAGGTGAATGTGAATGGCGGGGCGGTGGCGATTGGGCATCCGATCGGAGCGAGTGGTGCGCGAGTGCTGGTTACCTTGATCTATGAGATGATCCGCCGCGATGTACATCGCGGAATTGCCGCGCTGTGTTTGGGTGGGGGCAATGCCGTGGCGATGGCAGTGGAGCGGTAGGCCTTAGCCACGGATTTTCACAGATCAGCAACGGATAAGAACACGCAATGGTTGAATCCGGTTAATCCGTGAAAATCCGTGGCACGTGGTTTATTCAGTGGACGCTTGCCTGTGTTTATCCATCCCGGCAACGGGAATAGAAACTGTGAACACCGCCCCGCCCCCCGGTCCTGACGTGACTTCCACGTTGCCTCCATGTTCCCGCAGGATCGCTTTGCAGATACTCAGGCCGAGTCCGGTGCCGCGGCCCGGGCGCTTGGTCGTATAGAAGGGGTCGAAAATCTTGGTCAGGATGTCGGCTGGTATTCCTGGCCCGTCATCCTGGAAGACGACCATGACTGAGCCATCGTTCTGGTCCAGGCGAATGCGCAGAGTACCCCGGTCGCGGACCTCGCGAATCGCCTGCTCTGCGTTCATGACGAGGTTAAGAAACACCTGCATCAGCTGATGGGGATCGCCGTTCACTCTGATGGAAGGCTGATCGGGGAGAAAGTCCACCGTGATGTTGTTCTTGCGAAGGGAGTAGGCCTGAAGGTGCAAAGTGCGTTGGATCAACTCCGCGACGTCGATATCGGATTTACCCGGCAGCGGCGGCCGGGAGAAATACATGAGGTTCTGGACAATCTCGGTCGCCCGCCGCGCCTGTTGCTGGAGCATGACGAGCTGTTTGCGGCTTGCTTCTGAGACTTCGGCATCCTGCAACAGCTCGGCGACGCCGAGAATGCTGGTCAGGGGATTGTTGAGCTCGTGGGCAAAGCCTCCGATCATCTGCCCCATCGCCGCCAATCGCTCACTCTGGATGATCTGGTGCTCGAGTTTCTTTTCCACCGTGATGTCCCGGACGGAAACGATGACACCGTTCACTTTGCTTTCCGCGTCAAACAGAGGGCTAGCCGAGGCGCGCATGGTGCGCATGCTGCCGTCCCGATGGCTGGCCTCGTATTCGCAAAAGCCGAACAAGCGGCGGCCGCTGCTCACATCACGATAGAGTGCGGCAAAAGCTGACGAGTGGTCCGGCAATTCGCCGATCTTTTTGCCCACCAGGTCATCGGGTCTATGTCCCAGAAGGTCGCGGATGCGGGTGCTGACGAAGCTGAAACACTCGTTGAGATCGATCACCAGGATCAGGTCAGGGAAGCTTTCCAGCAGGTAGCGCTGAAATTCTTCTTGCCGGCGCAGCTCTTTTTCCATTTCCAGGCGTTCGGTGATGTCCACGAGCGTACCCTGGTAGCGGATGATCTTGGCAGCGTCGTCCCAGACCGCGCGCGATGTGTCCAGGAACATGGCAGCGCGGTTGTCCTTGCGCTTGAGGGCGATTTCCCGCGTGCGCACGCTGCCCTGATCGTTCTGGCGCCGGCCCAGGATGGGAGGGCCGGGCTCGAAGTTCAAATCCGCAGCATCCACCGCCAGTAGTTCTTCTTTGTTGGCGTACCCTAGCATACGGATGAGGGAGTCGTTCGCATCCAGCAGCTTACCTTCGGGCGTGCTGAAGTACACCCCCTCCTGCAAGGTCTCAAACAGTTCGGTGAAACGCTTTTCCTTCTCGCGTTCATCGGTAACGTCCCGCGCCAGCACACTGATCCCGGCCACCTCATTGTCATGGACGATGGCGTTCATCACACAATCGAAATAGAGGGTGCGCGGATTCTGCTTTAACTTGATCCTTAGTATGCCGGACCAGCGCCGTCGTTCCAGGAAAGGTGCTAGATAGGGTTGAATCTGGTCTGGGGTGGGTTCGTCGAGAAACTCGTGCAGCTTGTGGCCGATTGTTTCCTGGTAGGTGGTCCCCAGGAATTGCGTGACTCGCCGGTTGACGGTGCGGAGTGTGTCATCGAGAGAAATGACAAACGCGGCGTCATCCAGCGAATCAATCAGTTCTTTGAAAGACCGCTGCGAGCGCACGATGGCTTGGCTGAGTTGGTCAATCTGTTCGGGAGAAGGTGCCGCGCGCTCTTCGACACCGCGAAGCAGGATCTTCAGTTCGGCGACACGTTTCCTGCGTCCGTAGGCAAAGCCGGCGAAGAGGATGACGGTGCAAAGTATGGCGATGGGAACCAGGACGAGGTGATAAGGAAGGGCCGCCAGTTTGTCCCAGGATACTGCCGCCAGCGCAGTCGCCAACAGCACCAGGAAGAGCAAGGCCAGACGCCAAAGCCAGGCTTCCTCCTTTTCTAGCTGGCCTGGTTCTGGCTGGCCTGGGGTGTGGGGCTGTAACCGGGGCGCGTTTTCGTTCTCCGGCATATGAAATCGCAGCCGACTGCACCAATTCAGGACCAAGCGCTATGCAGGCGTAGTCCGAATCCTAGTCCAGGCGCGGGATACAAGACAAACGAAAACGTGTTGGGAAACTCGATTCTTGTTCACAGGCCAGACACGTTCACATGTCACAAGGGACCTGTGACGTATGTCACAGCCAATCGACAACCGCGCCCCGTATGGTGGACGTTGCTCTTGCTGGCTCGCATGAGTGTGTCCAGCCCTCGCGTGAATCAAAGGATTCCATGCTCTATAAGACCCTGAGCGCTGCCGTCTACGGGGTAGACGCCAACATCATTGAAGTGGAAGTAGACATCTCGGGTATCAAGACCCAGGAAGATCACTTCCATACGGTTGGACTCCCCGACGCCGCGGTGCGGGAGAGCCGCGACCGGGTGCGGGCTGCGCTCAAGAACTGCGGGTACGACATTCCTTTGACCCACATCACCATTAATTTGGCGCCGGCCGATATCCGCAAAGAAGGATCTGGATTCGACTTGCCCATGGCGTTGGGAATCCTCGGAGCCTACGGCGGCTTGAATAAGAAGGAAGTGCCGGACTGCTTATTTGTGGGGGAATTATCCCTGGACGGAGGGTTGCGCAGCGTTCGCGGCGCGCTGCCAATCGCGATTGAGGCACGCGGCAGAAAGATTCCCCGCATCGTGGTTCCCGAACTGAATGCCCGCGAGGCGGCGATGGTGAGCGGGGTGGAAGTCTATCCCGTGAAGTCGCTTCTGGACGTGATCCACTTTGTGAACACCGGGAATGGTGTCCGCCCGCTCCAGGTGGATCGCGAGAGCTTGCTCAACGAGTCGCAACACTTTCCTGTCGATTTCAAGGATGTGCGCGGGCAACAGTCGGCCAAGCGCGCGCTGGAAGTCGCCTGCGCCGGCGGTCATAACATCATGATGATCGGGCCTCCAGGGTCAGGCAAGACGATGTTGGCCAAGCGCATGCCCACGATTTTGCCTCCCCTGAGCTTTGAAGAAGCGCTAGAGACAACAAAGATCCACAGCGTAGCCGGCGTGCTGGATGCGGGGGCCGGATTGGTGGGAGTGCGACCTTTCCGCGCGCCACACCACACGATTTCCGATGCAGGCTTGATCGGGGGCGGCGCGGTCCCGCGGCCTGGAGAAGTGTCGCTCTCGCACAACGGCGTTCTATTCCTGGACGAATTGCCGGAATTTCCCCGCAATGTGCTGGAAGTGATGCGCCAGCCTCTGGAGGACGGCACCGTCTGCATCGCCCGGGCCGCGATGGCGCTGACTTTTCCCTCGCGCTTCATGTTGGTCGCCGCCATGAATCCTTGTCCGTGCGGCTTCTTCAACGATCGCAGTCGCGAATGCCGTTGTACGCCGCCCATCATCCAGCGCTACATGTCGAAAATCTCAGGGCCATTGATGGACCGGATTGACATCCACATTGATGTGCCCGCGGTGAACTATAAAGAGATGCGTGCCGGAGTTGAGCCGGAGGGTTCCGCCCAGATCCGGGAACGGGTGGTGCGCGCCCGCGAAATTCAGTTGCAGCGATTCACCGCTTGCAAGCGCGAAAAGCTCTACAGCAACGCGCAAATGACCGCCCGGCATATACGGGCTTTTTGCGAGCTTTCCCCGGATTGTGAGAGCCTGCTGGAGCGTGCCATGCTGCAACAGGGGCTAACCGCGCGGGCGCATGACCGAATCCTGAAAGTCGCCCGTACCATCGCCGATCTTGAGGCTGGCCAAGCCATTGAGCCCAAGCACATCGCCGAAGCGATCCAGTATAGGACTTTAGACAGAACCTTCTGGGCCTGAAACGCCGGACTTGTGCTCCCCAGACGGAAAATACGCTCGCCAAATCCGCTAGAAGTCACTCCGGGAGGCCCGCTGTGATTTTCATCACTAATTATTGTGACCGTGATCCTAATCATGCTCCAAGACGGTCTGGCACAGTGATGCACGATCACTGGAGTCACCCGATGTTTAATAAGAACAAGAAAGTGACTTGTCCGATCTGCAAAAGCGATTCCACTGGTCGTGTATTGGAGGAAAAGCAGGTCTATGTCGGGCAAGCAGAGGAAACGAAAAAAGTAGGAACTCCTCTGTTCGTGTTTTACTGCCGGAATGAAGGCCATGTGTTTTTTGTGCGTTTGTTGGACCTTGTTCCGGCGCACTAGAGCCAGTAACTCCCAATTGATCCGCCCTCCCCTCAGAATCTCAGGCGCTCGATCCAGGCAATTGGCATTTGCGCATATTCCTTGATGGTTGAGGCCATCAGTGCGCCTGACCCAAATCGCCTGTGATCCGGCTCATTGACGAGATTTGAGGGATGTCCCATAGTCTGCTCTCGAAGACGCCGGCTAGTTCATGGTGCAGAGCAGTGTCACCGTGGTGCCAGTGTCGAGTCCAAGGTCGGTCCATCATCTGCGGAGGACGCTTTGAAACAACTACTCTTCGTATGCGTGCTCGTGCTCGCCGGAGCAGGTTGCGGCAAGGGAGGCTCCACTGGCTCTTCACCACCACCACCACCACCTCCTCCTCCTCCAACCAACCCCGATCAGCGCGCTGATCTGCTCGTTTCTCAGATGACGCTGGATGAGAAGCTTCAGCTCGTCCACGGCAATCTCAGTTTGCAGAATGGCGTTGGCCCACGCAATGCGGCTTGTTGGGTGGTTGGTGTGCCGCGCCTCGGAATTCCCGATCTTCTTTGCGCCGACGGAAGCGTAGGAGTCGGAGACACGGTAGGTCCAGCGACTGCGCTTCCCTCTTCCTTGGCAAGCGCGGCAAGTTGGGATCTGGATGAAGCCTACAAATATGGCGAAGTGATCGGCAAGGAGCTGAACGCTTTTGGCCTCAATGTCCACTTCGGAGGCAACGTCAATCTTACGGCTCGAGAGCCGCGTGATGGCCGTACCTTTGAGACCAAGGGCGAAGACCCGATACTTGCGGGACGCATGACTGCGGCTCATCTTCGCGCAGTACAGGATCAATACGTAATCGCCGGCATAAAACATTTTGCGATGAACGATCAGGAAACGGCCCGCACTCAGGCCAATGCGGTGATTGATGAGCGCTCAGCTCGGGAAAGTGATCTATTGGCCTTTGAGATCTCCCTGAAAGACTCCAACGCACAGATGGTGATGTGTGCCTACGATTTGATAAACAGCTCTTTCTCGTGCGGAAATAATCACCTTTTGAACGACGTTCTGAAAAGAGACTTCGCGTTCCCCGGATTTGTTCTGTCGGACGCGTTTGCTGCCCCCAGTTCAGTGCCTGCCGCACTTGCCGGTTTGGACCAGGAGCAAACCGGAGGTTACATGTTTGACGGGACATGGTCCTCCGAGAGTCTAAAAACCGCCATACAGAACGGTGATATGCCGGGCGCACGGTTGGACAACATGGTGCATCGAATCCTCCGCGCCATGTATGTCGCCGGCGTCTTTGATCATCCCGCTTCGGTCCATCCGATCGACGAGGCGGGCGATGCCGCCATTGCTCAGGAAGCGGAAGAGCAAGGCGCGGTCTTACTGAAGAACGCAGGAGCAACACTCCCACTGAATGCCGCGATGCTCAGATCCATCGCGGTCATCGGATCGCATGCCGATGTCGGCGTGCTCTCGGGGGGAGGCTCGGCGCAGGTGTTTCCCGTTGGCGGAGCGGCTCTCACGCTTCCGCCAGCCTGTCCTCCCTATACTCCTCCACCGGGAGGCCTCTCCTGCCTCAATTCGGCACAGATATTCGATCCTTCTTCCCCGCTCGCGGCCATTCAAGCGAAGGCGCCTGCTGCCAATGTGGTCTTCAACGATGGCACCAACCCGGCGACGGCCGCTGCTCTGGCAGCTTCGTCGGATGTTGCGGTCGTCTTCGAGAATCAGTGGGAAAGTGAAGGGATGGATCTCGTCGACCTCACGTTTTCAGACAATCAGGATTCACTGGTCAGCGCAGTCGCAGCTCAAAATCCGCACACCATTGTGATATTAGAGAATGGTGGGCCACAGCTCATGCCGTGGTTGGCCAGCGTCAGTGCCGTTCTGGAAGCTTGGTATCCGGGACAGAGGGGCGCGGAGGCCATTGCGAATATTTTGTTTGGGAGTGTGAACCCATCGGGGAAACTCCCCATGTCATTTCCAGCGAGCGTGGCTGATCTGCCTCGGCCCGCCATTCCCACACCCAACCCGCCCGATTCGACCGCACCGTTCGATGTGGACTATACGATTGAAGGACTGAACGTTGGCTACAAATGGTTCGACACAAAGGGAATTCAGCCCCTGTTCCCGTTTGGCTTTGGATTGTCCTACACGACGTTCTCTATCTCGAACGTTCAATTGACGCCTGACACGCCCAACGTGAACGGTTTCCAGGTGAGTTTGGATCTGCAAAACACCGGCGGAGTCGCCGGGGCGGAGGTGGTACAGGTTTACTTAGGGCTCCCGCCCAGTACAGGAGAGCCTCCCAGGCGCTTGGTGGGATGGAAGAAGATCTTGCTACCGGCAGGCGCACGGCAGCAAGTTGCGGCAACCGTAAATGCTAGCGATTCGTCGCATCCGCTTTCCGTTTGGAGCACGACCTCCAATGGCTGGGTGACGCCGAATGGCGACTATACGGTCTACGTCGGCAACTCGTCCGCTGCTGGGGATCTGGTGAGGGCTGGAATATTTCACGTCGGACCCTGAGATCGGCTCCAGCGCGTTGATCAGTGTGTATTTAGGCTGTTCATGTCTGTGAGAGCTGTCGCAATGGGCGCCTGGACGGATCTATCTTATAGAGAGCAAGCTAGTTATGCGTCCAACCCAGGCATTGAAAAAGATCGGAATTATGCACTTGACAAACCCATGTGTAAGTCATAGCATTTACACATGGAAAACGAGCTAAATTTAGTCGTTCTGGCCCAACACTTCAGCGATGAGGACAAGGCGCGAGAGTTTTTGGAAGCTCTGCGCTGGCCCGATGGCCCTGTCTGTCCGCACTGCGGCGAAGTGAAAAATGCCTACCGTTTGGAGCCGAAAGCGTCCAAGAAGGACACGCACGTTCGCCGGGGAGTATGGAAGTGTGCTGGGTGCCGCAAGCAATTCACGGTCACGGTCGGCACGATCTTCGCTGATAGCCATATTCCGCTAAGCAAGTGGCTTCTCGCTTTCCATCTGCTGTGTGCCAGCAAAAAAGGAATCTCCGCGCATCAGTTGCATCGGATGCTCAAGGTGACATATCGGAGCGCATGGTTCATGGCTCATCGCATTCGGTACGCAATGAGTCAGGAACCGTTGTCATCGAAACTTAAAGGCACAATCGAAATTGATGAGACCTACGTTGGCGGGAAGTTTCGCACAAAGGGCTGGACGATGAAGCCGGGAGAGAGGCCGCGTGACTTCACTTCTCCGGTTGCGAACAAAGCAGCAGTCGTTTCCGTTCTCCAGCGCGGCGGTCGCGTGCAGTCTCAGCATGTGCAGCGCGTCACGGCGGAGAACCTGCGGCCAATTGTGGAATCTATGGTCGCGGCGGATGCGCACGTGATGACAGACAGCAGCACCGTACTCAAGGGTGCATTGATGCAGCGTCGGCACGATCAGGTAAACCATCGCGCGGGCGAATATGTGCGCCGCGAGAATGGAATCGTGATTACCACGAACACGATTGAGGGCTATTTCTCTATTTTGAAACGTGGTATCAACGGGGTGTACCATCAAGTTGGAAAGCAGCACTTGCATCGCTATCTGAGCGAGTTCGATTTCCGGTACAACTCCCGGAAAGAAAAAGACGGGGACAGAACCCTGCTAGCGTTAAAGGGAGCAAACGGAAAGCGGTTGATGTTGCGGGACTCAATCGGAAAGCAGCAAGTGAACTGAGCAAAAATAAAGCCCGCGTGCGAGGCGGGCTTAAGAAATTTCGGCCATCTCCGATGACCTAGGAAGAAGTGTATCATCTGGAGGCTCCTGTGGCCACTCATCAAATTTCTGCATCGGATTTCTTCCGCAATATTGATGCGCGAGCGATGCCGCGCTACACCTTCGGAGAAGCCTCCCGCTACCTAGGTATTCCAGAGTCCACTCTCCGTGCATGGTTTGTCGGGATGCCTTATGGCAAGCTGCCAGACCAAAAGTGGTTCTCCCCGTTTTTGGTTCCGGCGTCTCCTGATCTGCTTTCCTTCTACGATATTTCCTCCGCACACGTCCTATTGGCCATGAAGAAGAAAGGAGTGTCCCAAGACGACTTGCGCTGGATCGTTGAGGCACTGCGATATGACCGCCGCCTTGATCCACGCTACCCGTTGCTTGGCAGGAATTTCTATCTATTCGGCAGGCGTGTGGTAATGAAGGAACTAGGCAAACGGTTAACCCTGTCGCGGCGAGGAATCCAACTGGGGATGCGACAAGTGATTGATAGATTTCTATCCAGATTGGAATTGGATAAGGACAAGATGCCAGTGCGCTTGAGTCCCTTGCGTACTCTACGAGAGCGGGGGAAAGGCTACATCGTAATAGATCCGAATTTGGCAAGTGGTCGCCCGGTTGTCAAGGGTACAGGAATAGCAGCAGAAGTGATTTTCAGGAGAAAGAAGAGCGGTGAGTCTGAGACGCGACTGGCAAAGGACTACCGCATCAGCCGACGTGCCGTTAAAGAAGCAATCAAATACTTCCCTGAAAGGAAGGCGGCCTAAGACCCGGTATTTTCTCGACCGTAACCTGGGCTCGTTTTATCTCCCAGCACAGTTGAGAGCCGCTGGGCTTGATGTCACTATCCATGACGATTTGTATGTCCAAACTGAGCGCGATCCGTGGATTTTCTACGAATGCGGAAAGGAAGGATTTGTGGTGCTTACGAGTGATACTGAGTTTATGAAATCCTTTCCGCACATGGCGGCGATCGCAATTGCGAGAACGACCGTCCTAACTTTCAGTAACAACAACTATAAGTCAGATGTGCGAGGGAACGCTTTTCTGAAGGCTCTGCCAGAGATCACATCGGAGCTAGCGAAACACAAGAGGCGACGCAAAAATAGGTACTTTATTGCGGTCGTCGGGATGAACGGGACACTGACCGTGAAAGCCGATGCACCGTTGCCATATCGAAAGACCTGCAACACGCTAGATTGGGAAAGCTATGAAAGGGTGTGCAGGATGGAGGGTGTCTTGACGCTGGCACCTGAGCACTAGAATAGAGAGAAACTATGGACAAGTCTCGTGACAAGAAGATCACCAATTCCAAGCCCTTACCGCCGATCCCACTCCCGTTCAAGGAAGTGATGGCGGACGTGCTCAAAGTGAAACCGCCAACGAAACAAGAAAAGAACCAGCCGAAGAAGGGGAGCTAAGCTTTTTTATTATTCTCCACTAGCTCTTGGTAATATCTCCTTACGCCGTTTGGCGTGAATTCGGAATCGATCAATCCCGCTTTTGCTCGCCGTAGAATTTCTTCGGACATGGGATCGCGGAGTTTGGCAGTGCCATTCTGAAGTGCGGTTTCGATGTCGGCCAGGACTCTGATTCTGGAATATCCGTAGGAAATGACTGAAGAATGTTTGATAAACGGATGACAATCAGCGGGAAGAACGACTAACGTTTCTGATCTCTTTCTCTGGGTAGTTACGCAAACCGTCACCACTTCGCCTGACTCACTGGGCGCCGTTATTACGATGTGAAGATGCCAATCCTCACTTTCATCATCACCTGTGATGAACGTATCGCCACAATTGAGCATTAGAAAACAGCCGAGGCAGACAGAGCTTCTTCGGCGCTTTCGATAGCCCGGAGTTCCCGTAGAACGGCCTTAATATCTTCTGGAGCCTCACCTTGAGCTTCTAGAATTTGGCGAATATGGATTTGGACGGAGGAACCGTGAGGATTCGTCCATTCCGGAAGTTTGTGCATGACGTTATCGACAAGATCCCAACGGTTTCGGTAGCCGTATTGCACGTAAATCTCTTCGATCAGTTTTTCTTCAGCACGAGAGAGAAGGTCCGTTGGTGGCTCAGATAACAATTCCACCTCATAGTCTCCTAACGGCTGCGAGACATACTTCGCCCATATCGGCTTGGACTTGTCTTCTACGATCAGCTTGTAGATGTTGCTGAGCACGGGGCCGTGATCCATGGACACGTAACGATCAGTCGTTACTGGAACACCCCATCGCAGCAATGCCTCGCGATCAATCAGATACAAAAGCTTGATCAGCTTGAGGTAATGAATCCTGCCACCACGCCGTTTTATGACGGCAGCAGCGACTTGAGTAGCCTTGCTTTCGTCAAAAATCAGTGACATGCTTACAAAATGTAGCACGCATCTATGGAGAAACTGTTTAAAACCTTTGTAATGTACTGACTACAGTAATCTTTTGGGTACTTGACATGCCCTGTCGGTAAATTGTGTAACTGCCCTGTCACGGCATCTCAATCTGGCACCAAAGTAATGGGTTTGTCAAAGGCGTAATACCGAAAAAGATACTTGACCTGCCGCGCGGTTTCCGCTAGATTACACAGTTCCACGGATATTACTCGGGATTAAAGTCCGCTGGATTCTCGCTGGTATCAGGCCATACACCCTGAAAAAAGTAACTTTCGAGCCCAGCGGAGCATCTACACAATTAGGCTAGCGTTTTCCCGTACAATCCTCTGCATTTAATGAGTTATATGGACTGAGGTGGGAATTCGTCCTGTCGGCCGTTAGAGGCGGCCAAGTTTTTTCAAGTGATAGGAGAGAAACGACAATGAAGCGCTCGGATCGAGTTTTTGATGCATTACATACCTTGCGGAACCGTTACATGCTTTGCCAGCTTGCGTCAAAGGCGACTCGTAAGTTCCACAAGCCGAATACGCGCATTCAGGAAACCATGAACGAGGTTCTGGAGCGCATCGCGAGCTCGGACCGCCAGGGCGTCCTGGCAGAACCCGAACATTTCGTAGAGGCACAACGGCGGGCCGCGTAATATCGGCCCCGCCGCATTTGCCCCGCGCCAAGTACATCTTTCCTTAGCAGTCGCTACCTCCCTAATAAAAATCTCCTCGCAGGTGATCAATGACCATTGCTGAACTCAAAGAAAAGAATATTACGGAGCTGACCAAGATCGCCCGATCTTTGGATCTCCCAGGGGCCAGCGGTATGCGCAAGCAAGACCTGATTTTCAAAATTCTCCAGGCACAGAGCGAAAAAGAAGGGCACATCTTCGCCGAGGGCGTGCTGGAAATTCTGCCCGATGGCTACGGTTTTCTTCGCTCCCCCGACTACAACTACTTGCCGGGTCCGGACGACATTTATGTTTCGCCCTCACAGATCCGCAAATTTGACCTGAAGACCGGCGACACCATCAGTGGCCAGGTGCGGCCCCCCCATGAAGGCGAGAAATATTTCGCGCTGGTGAAGATCGAAGCGGTGAACTTCGAGTCGCCCGATGAAGCCCGCAACAAGATTCTGTTCGACAACCTTACTCCGCTGTACCCACAGGAGCGTTTGAAGCTCGAGACGGTGCGTGAGAACGTCAGCGCGCGGGTAATGGACTTGCTTACCCCGTTGGGTAAAGGGCAGCGCGGGCTGATTGTTTCGCCCCCACGGGCCGGCAAGACGATGTTGCTTCAGAACGTGGCGAACTCGATTACCGCGAACCATCCGGAAGTTGTATTGATGGTGTTGTTGATTGATGAACGTCCCGAAGAAGTCACCGACATGCAGCGCTCGGTAAAAGGTGAAGTCATTTCTTCGACCTTCGATGAGCCAGCCGCGCGCCACGTGCAAGTAGCCGAAATGGTAATCGAAAAGGCCAAGCGCCTGGTCGAGCACAAGCGCGACGTGGTGATTCTCTTAGACTCAATTACCCGTCTCGCCCGCGCTTACAACACCATCGTTCCGCCTTCCGGCAAAGTGCTCTCCGGCGGCGTGGATTCCAACGCCCTGCAGCGGCCGAAGCGTTTCTTTGGATCGGCCCGTAATATCGAAGAAGGCGGCTCCCTGACCATTATTGCGACCGCGCTGATCGACACCGGCTCGCGCATGGATGATGTGATTTTTGAAGAGTTCAAAGGCACGGGAAACAGCGAAATTATCCTGGAGCGAAAACTGGTCGATAAGCGGACCTTCCCGGCGATCGATATTCAGCGCTCTGGAACCCGCAAGGAAGAGTTGCTGATTCCCAAAGAAGACCTGACTCGCATCTGGGTCCTGCGGAAAGTGTTGAACCCTCTCTCGCCGGTGGAAGCGATGGAATTGCTGATTGACAAGCTGAACAAGACCAAGGCCAACAGCGAGTTCCTCTCCAACATGAGCGCGCTGTAAGCAAAAGGTAATCACAGAGGCACAGATTTGCGCCGGGGCGAGCACCGCCATCCCTGGTCTTAACTCTGTGCTTCAAGTTTTTAGGACGCTTGCGCCGCCGGTCCCTGGTCCACAACATAGACGCGTCCTGCGGACGCGGAGCGGATGTTGTCCTTGAGGAACGCTTCCTTGATTCGCCGCCGGAGTTCACGGCTGACAGGGTACTGCCTGGTGGGGCGGGTCTTCACCAGCACCAGGTATTCGGCCTCTCCGTTTCCCACTCGATCGATTCCCGGAATTTGAATCTCGGAAACGATATCGTTCGTATACTCGGGATCGTTCCTGATCTCGTCGCTGACTTCCCGCAATAATTTCAAGATGCGCTCGCTGGGTTCTTCGAACGCGACCACCACCCGCAAGGCAAACTGCGACCAGTCCCGCGTGGTGTTGGAAACGATCTGAATTTCACTGTTGGGCACGATGTGGACGGTGCCGTCGTCGTCTCGCAGCGTGGTAGTGCGCATGCTCATGGCTTCGACCGCCCCCTTGACGCCCGCAATGCGGATGACGTCGCCGACGTCATACTGGTTTTCCAGAAGAATGAAAAAACCGTTGATGACATCTTTCACAAGGGTTTGCGCGCCAAAGCCGATGGCCAGTCCCGCGATGCCTGCGCTAGCCAGCAAAGGAGCGAGATTGATGTGCAATTCCTGGAGCACTTCCAGCCCGGCCACGAAGATGATGATGAACACGCCGATGCTGTTGATCACTCCCGCCAGGGTTTGTATCTGCTGAACGCGGACCACCTGCGAAGGCCGTTTACTCTGGAAGGCGACCATCTTCCGCACCACGGTGCGGAACAAGCGAAGCGCCAGAAACCCCAGAACCAGGATCAACGCGATCTTAGGCGCTTGCAGGTGCAGAAACTCAACGGCGTCTGAGCGCCAGGCCTGCAGCAACTCACGAGCGCTGGTGGCTCCAGGAACAATCGCAAAGGCAATCATAGACAGGGAAAACTGAGTGCGATTATAGCAATCAAGACGGGGCACGCTGGAGGCGGCGCTATAATCTGCTGTCCGGTTGGTGAGGTGATCGTGAACATCAAGCCTTGGCTGTGCCATGCGGTGTTGTTATTCGTAGTGTTGTCGACATCGCCGATGAAGGGCCAACTGGGACCGAATAATCCCGGGCCTGAGTCCTCGCAAACTCCAGCAGAAAGTGAGGAGATGCGCAAGTTCAAGAAAGAGGTCGCCAAGAAAGCCAACAAGGAACGCCAGGACGAGATCCAGCGGGACACCGAAAAGCTCCTCAAACTGGCAACAGAATTGAAAGAGTACGTGGGCAAGACCGACGAACATATTCTCTCTCTCGATGTAATCAAAAAAGCCGAGGAAATTGAAAAGCTGGCGCGCGGAGTAAAAGAAAAAATGAAAACCAGTTACTGAAGGGCGGTCGTTGGCCGCGAGCCGTTGGTCTTGGCCAAAGGCCAGGGGGGTTCTGCAAACGACAAGCGGCCAAGGACGGCTTTTTGATACAATTGCAACCGAGTTTCAATAACTATGCCCCTACCCGAAACCGAAGCTCCGGGACGCTTGCAGGCGGAATTGATGTCGCGCGGGCTGCGCATGACCCATCAGCGCCGCACTATCTTGAGCGTGGTGGAGACGGCGAAGCAGCACCTTGATGCCAGCCAGATTCTCCGCAAGGCACGGAAGCTGGATCCGGGGATCGACCGCGTGACCGTTTATCGCACCTTGAACCTGCTGAAGCGGCATGGGCTTGTCGATGAGCTGGACCTGATGCACATGCAGGGAGAGAAGCATTTCTACGAGCGCCGGCCACAACGCGACCACATTCATATGGCCTGCCTGCGCTGCGGGAAAATCACGGAGTTTGAGAGCGATCTGTTCGACCGGCTCAAAGGCCAGATCCAGCGCGACTGCCATTTCCACATTGTCGTGACGCGCCTCGAATGCGGCGGATACTGTGCCGACTGCCGTACACTGAACGCCCCTCCCGACGGACAATAAGTTCCCCAATGCAATTTCTCCGTACGATCTATAACCCATTGGGTGTTGCATTTAGTTGCAAACCGATTGCAACGAAAAATATGCCAGCGGATTGACGCTCGGGCGGGCGCGCGGTACATTGAGATATCTCAACAAGTTGCAACTTAGTTGCAACTAATGATAACAAGGAGAAATGATTGAACTCCATCCTTCCCACCGTTGTTTTGGCTATGTTCGTCATGTTTGCGGCCCTCGCCCGCGCACAGGAATGGCCTTATTTCGTGACCTATTCGCATGACATGGAAGAGCCCGGCAATTTGGAAATCAACCTAGGAAACCTCGTCGGGAAGCCCCAAGTCGGCAATCGCTTCATCGGTAGCGCGCTCGAGTTCGAATACGGGGTAAAAACCTGGTGGACGACAGAGTTCTATCTCGACGGCCAGATGACCCAACACGACAGCACGATCTTCACGGGTTACCGCTGGGAGAACCGCTTCCGCCCGCTGTTGCGCGAGCACTGGATCAATCCCGTTCTTTACATCGAATTTGAGAACGTCAGTGGCGACAAAACGCTTCGCGAAGTGGTTGGACACGACGGCAAAGACGACCTGCTGGATCCCAACGCGGAAGGGCGCCAGGAGAAAGAGCGTGAGATCGAACTGAAACTCATCCTCGGCAGCAATTTCCATGGCTGGAACGTAAGCGAGAACATCATCGCGGTGAAGAATGTTGGCGCACCCGAACCATGGGAGTTCGGTTATGCGTGGGGCATCAGCCGTCCGTTAAAGCTGGCGGCGAGCGCGCGCGACTGCGCTTTTTGCGCTGAGAAATTCCGCGGCGGGGTCGAAATGTACGGCGGGCTGGGCGACCGCTATAGCTTCGGCACGCGGTTCACCTCGCACTATATTGGGCCCACTATCAGTTGGCAGGCCCCGAACGGGATGTCATTCGCATTTTCTCCGCAGTTTGGCATGAATGACTTCAGCGTTCCGCGACTCTATCGTTTCAGCATCGCCTATGAGATTGACCAGTTCCTTAGCCGGTTTCACGGGAGGCGGTGATGAAAGCCAGGCTCGCGATCGTTGTTTTGGTTGTATCCCTGGCATCCGCGGCCTTCGCGGAATATGTTGCCGATGGCGGCTGGTTGAAGGAAATTCCGGCCCGCGATCATGAGCGGACCAATCCCTATCAGGGTCAGGCAGATGCCATTGCTGCCGGCCAACGACTCTATGCGCAGCATTGCTCTCATTGCCATGGGAAGAACGCAGAAGGTACCAAGAAACGTCCTGCGTTGAAGAGTGAACGCATCCAGACTCATGCCACGGATGGCGACATCTTCTGGCTGCTCTCGAACGGCAATATGCGGAAGGGAATGCCGCCGTGGACGAAACTTCCCGACCAACAACGCTGGCAGCTAATTGCTTATCTGAAGTCGCTGCGCGACTGAGCCATGCAAAAACTCCTGATCATCGCAGGGATGCTGTGCATAGTTGTGCCGGTGCCAGTCCACGGATCTGCTTTCCAGCGTCCACTCCATCGCGTGCGCCATGAGCAGGCCCGGGCCTTGCGCGGGAGTTCTCCTGCCGTGGTCGGTGCGCAGGACGAAAGCACCGCTGATCCCGCCCAAGTTTCGATCGGCGAGCAATTGTTCCTGGAACCCCGCTTTGCCCAGTACTTCGCCGCGCATTTTGACGGCAACGTGAATCATCCTTTGACCCACGGTGACCCGACCGTGAGCCAAGTTCAGACAGGGAATGGGACGTATCCCAGCCCCTTTGCCGGTCAGTCCATGAACTGCCGCTCCTGTCACTTTGTGGATGAATTCAACGGGGCGCCCGGCATGGGGAACCGCACTTACGCCGATTTTACGGCGCGCACTCCGATTCCGGATCGTGGCGATGGGCACACCACCACTCCACGCAATGCCTTGAATATGGTCGATTCGTCCATTCGGCGCCCGGCGGGATTGTTTCTGCACGGCGACGGAGAGTTTTCCAAGACGACCACTCTCGTCGAGAGCACGCTCACAGGCCGCAACTATGGCTGGCTCCCGAGCGAATATCAGCAGGCGGTGGCACACATTGCACGGGTAATTCGCGAAGACGACGGAACCAACTCGCTAGCGCAGCAGTATGCCGGGGCATACTCCAAGGCTCTTCTGGGCACGGCGCCGGACATCCCGGACGACTTGCGGTTGCCTGCGGAGTTCCGCATTGACGTCAACACGGCGACCGATGAGGAAATCGTGAACGAAGTGTCGCGTCTGGTCTCCGCTTACATTGAAAGCCTGGAGTTTGCCCGCGATGACGAGGGAGTTCATGCTGGCTCGCCCTACGATGCGTTTCTCGCAAAGAACGATCTGCCGGCTGTGCCGGTTGCGGGAGTGGAAACGCAGGAACAATATTCAGAAAGATTGTTACGAGCGCTCGAACTGTTGAAGGGCCGCGACATTCAGTACGTGACAGCGGCCGATGGGCAGTTTCAGACCCACAATCAGCAGTTTGCTTTTGGCCCACTCGAACTGGAAGGGCTGAAGATCTTTCTCGCAAAGAGCATCGAGTCCGCAAGCGCGGAGCCGCGAATCAATCCGGCCTTATGGGTCGCTGCTGGTTTCCCATGCGCCGCTTTTGTCCTGATCGGCTGGGGTGGATTCCGCCTCCGTCGTCATGCCGTGCTGGCGGTAGGAGTGGCTGGTTTTCTTTGTACGCTACTGGTGGCGTGCGGGGGAGGAAGTTCGGGTTCCGGACCCGCGGCGCATGTCGCGGCGCACACCGGCAATTGCGTGACTTGCCACACAGCGCCGAATTTTTCCGATTTCAAATTCCACAACACCGGCGCAAGCCAGGAGGAGTACGACGCGGTCCGCGGCGCCGGAACCTTCGATGCGCTGAACATTCCGGATTTCAACACGCGAAAGCAGGCCCCGGACGACTATCTTCCGGCGAATCCGCTACGTCCGGACGGATCGGGGATTTTCCGCGCGCCTGCCAGCGCAGGCGATGTTCGGTTGACCGATCTTGGCATGTGGAACATTTACGCCAACGATGATTATCCCGAGCCTCAGGCGCAGCTTCGCGCGCTCATGTGCGGGAACAGTTCGCCTTGCGATCCACAACAGGTCCTGGATCGCACCATTGGCAGATTCAAGACACCAGTGCTGCGTGACCTGGGACACTCCCAGCCCTATCTGCACTCAGGAAGAATGGCCACAATCGAGGATGTGGTTACGTTCTATCGCCAGATGTCGGAATTGGCGCGCGCAGGCAAACTGCGCAACGCTGATCCGGCTATCGCCGGCATTTCGATGGATGATCACGATGCCAAAGCTTTGGCGGCGTTCCTGCGTGCGCTCAATGAAGACTACGACTGAAGCGTGATCGGTTCGCGGTGTTTGTCTGCCCACCAGCCCCACAAAACCATGAGCCACATACTGAGCGCACCCCAGGCCAGCGCGTTAACGTTTGGAGGCGGGCCTGCCTTCAGCGTAGTCACCCAACCCATGAACAAGAACGCGATCAGCGCCCAATACGCGTAGCGGCCGATTCCATCCTTAGCGCGAGTCTGCGTCGCATAAATCCCAGCGCCGAGAACGAACAGCGCGATCTCCACTGAGATTTCCGCGAGTGGATGGTTCCACAGGCCGAGGCCGAACTTCCGTCCGCCACCGGGGACTAAGAGTAAGTCCGGCCGGTGGACCAGCAAGTCGAGAAACCAATGGCTGAGGACTGCCAGTCCGACAACCCAGGCACCGGCAGCATAACGCCGTGCCGCGAAGTAGACTCCCCCGACAACGGTGGCCCACACCAACGACATCAGCAGACTGTGTGAGATCGGATAGTCCGTGAAATCGAGTGGCGACATGCGCATGATACCGGGAGAAATCGCCACGTGCTCTACTCCCAGCAGCAGGAGCACAGGCCAGAGAAGATCAACGAACTCTGCCGCAAAGATGGTCGTTCCCAGAGAAGTCTTTGGCGCGAATTTCTTCGCCGCCAGCGCAATTCCAAAGTGGCCGATGAACATCAGACCCTCCAACCTGTGAAAAACAAAGCGCCATCCGAGTATGCCGGATGGCGCGGTTTGAACACGTTAGCTTCCTAGGCGTTGCCGGACCCGATTCTCATACCGTAGAACGAGCGGTAGACGAAGATGAACGAAACCACAAAGAACACGGCCGCCAGGCCGTGGGTGAGATTGCTCCCTGCATCGGTTGTCAGCTTCACTGCCAACTCTACCGCCAGCAAGCCAAACAATGTAGTGAACTTGATGACCGGGTTCATGGCGACCGATGAGGTGTCCTTGAAGGGATCGCCAACCGTGTCGCCTATAACCGTGGCATCGTGAAGAGGAGTGCCCTTTTGTTTCAATTCCACTTCGACGATTTTCTTTGCGTTATCCCAGGCAGCGCCTGCATTGGCCATGAAGATCGCTTGGAACAGACCGAATAGGGCGATCGAAATCAGGTAGCCGATGAAGAAAAATGGCTCCACAAAGGCGAAAGTCAAAGTCCCGAAGAACACCGCCAGGAAGATGTTGAACATCCCTTTCTGGGCGTACTTGGTGCAGATCTCCACGACCTTCTTACTGTCGGATACCGAGGCTTTCTCCACGCCCTCGAGCTTGATGTTGGCCTTGATAAATTCCACGGCGCGGTAAGCCCCCGTGGTGACAGCCTGGGTGGAGGCGCCGGTGAACCAATAGATCATTGCCCCGCCGGTAATCAGGCCCAGGAAAAACGGCGCGTGCAGTAAGGAAAGCTTGTTGACGTCCTGAGTCAGGCCGTGCGTCAGAGTCATGATGATGGAGAAAATCATGGTGGTTGCGCCGACTACCGCAGTGCCAATCAAAACCGGTTTGGCCGTGGCCTTGAAGGTGTTGCCGGCGCCGTCATTGGCTTCGAGCAGGTCCTTGGCGCGTGCAAACTTCACATCGATGTTGAAATCCTTCTTGATTTCCTGCTGGACGTTGGGCACTTGCTCGATCAACGACAACTCGTAGACCGACTGCGCATTGTCGGTCACAGGTCCGTAGGAGTCGACCGCAATCGTGACCGGCCCCATGCCGAGGAATCCAAATGCAACCAACCCGAAAGCGAACACGGCCTCGGCATCCATCAAATTGTGCAAGCCCATGGTGCTGACGTAATAACCGATGGACATGAGCACCACCATCGAGAGACCGAGGTAGTACGCGGAGAAATTACCGGACACGAAACCCGAAAGAATGCCCAGCGACGCGCCGCCTTCCCGGGCTGAGGTTACAACTTCCTTTACGTGACGCGACTCGGTGGAGGTGAAGACCTTCACCAACTCAGGGATAACAGCGCCAGCCAATGTTCCGCAGGAAATGATGGTCGCCAGTTTCCACCATTGCGTGGCATCTCCGCCTAAGGCGGGAATGATGAGCGATGAGATGACGTACGTCATCACGATGGAAACTACCGACGTGATCCACACCAGCGAGGTCAGCGGGGCTTCGAAATTCATCTCATTCGCGTTGGCGTAGCGTGCTTTGGCAATGGCGCTATTCACGAAGTAAGCCAGGGCGCTGGCCACCAGCATCATGACGCGCATGACGAAGATCCAGACCAGCAGTTGCACTTGCACTTCGGACTTGTGGACGCCCAGGAGAATGAAAGTGATGAGCGCGACCCCGGTGACACCGTAGGTTTCGAATCCATCCGCCGAGGGGCCAACGGAATCGCCCGCGTTGTCTCCGGTGCAATCGGCGATCACGCCTGGGTTGCGCGCGTCGTCTTCCTTGATTTTGAAGACGATCTTCATCAGGTCCGAGCCGATATCGGCGATCTTGGTGAAGATGCCACCTGCGATCCGCAAGGCGGCGGCGCCCAGAGACTCTCCGATCGCGAATCCGATGAAGCATGGGCCGGCGTAATCTCCGGGAATGAACAACAAGATCAAAAGCATGATCAGCAACTCCACGCTGATCAGCATCATGCCGATACTCATACCCGCTTCCAGCGGAATCTGATAAATAGGAAACGGTTTTCCGCCGAGGCTGGCAAAGGCCGTGCGCGAGTTGGCGAAGGTGTTGACCCGAATTCCGAACCAGGCGACCCCATAGCTACCGGCGATTCCCACCAGACTAAAAAACAGAATAATGATGACGCGTACTGCCTCGAGCTTCAATAAGACGCCGAAGTACAAAACAATGATGACGGCAATGAAACTTTCCAAAATCAAGAGGAATTTACCCTGGGTCACCAGGTAGGTCTTGCAGGTTTCATAGATCAGTTCGGAAATCTCACGCATGGCGCGATGGACGGGCAGATTCCGCAAACGCATGAAGATCGCCATGCCGAATCCCAAGCCAAACACGCAAAAAATAAGGCCAATCGAGAGCAGGGAGTGGCCGTTGATCCCCAGGAACGAAACGGTGGACAGATCAGGGAGTTTAAGGCTGGCTTCTCCGCCGGCCTCTTCGGCAAACGAGTAAGAAGAACCAAGGATGAGTACTGCAAGCGATGTGGCCAGGGTCCTCGCCGCGCGGAACCCAGGTAACGCAACTCTTGTAGGCAAGATGCGCATTCAATTTCCTCCAAAGGATTAAGAGCTTAAGTCAGAATGATGGGCTTGAAATACATCTCCAGGGGTAAAACGCCGAATCGTTTGCTGCAAAGGATTCATCTCCGGAGTTCCCAACGCGCTTCCACCGCAAGGCTTTATGGGGAATGCTGAGCTTGGACGCGTCGAGTGTTCGTAGGGGTTGAACCCAGGCAGAAACCTGGCTCACTCCATACAAAACTGCCTTTTATAACACGCGAGACAGGGCAGGTCAAACCATTGTTGCTATTGGTTGGAGACCCGGCAAAGCGCAGACTGTCAGCGGGAGAATGAAAGTCCAAATTCGACTAAGAGCGCAGCTTTCGTCATTTTCGACGTCAATTCCTCTCCATGAAGCAACCATCGCAAGATAAGCGGTGTTCGTACGTTCAGTGCTTGGGGGCACACGAGATGAAAATTGCAGAATTGCTGTACTTCTGGCCAAGTTCGAGATGGATTCTGGGCTTGATCCTATGCATATCTTTTCACTTCAACCCGACGGCGTTTGCCCAGGAGCCCCGCTCCACTGGTTGGGTGGTCATTCCCGTGGAGGAGTACCGGACGCTGCACAATAAGGCGTATCCGGTCGAACCCGAGCGCGAGCCGCCTCCCGTCGCGGCAACCCTGACCCGGGTTGACTATGACCTGGGTGTCCTCGGAGATGTGGGGCGGGGCAAGGCGAATCTGACCGTAGATGTTCTGAAGGATGGATGGGTGCGCGTTCCAGTTCCTTCCGGCCTTCTGGTGCAAGGGGCGCGGCTCGACGGCAAGCTGGTTTCGCTGGTCCCTTTACCTGGGGGAAAGAGTGGTCCGAAACTGCGGCGGAGAGCAAGTGGGTAGCATACGCCCAAGGCGATCATCCTCTGACCTTTACCTGGAGGAGAAAGACTGAAGACCACCGCGCCAATCTGCCCTTGCGCTACCGCGGAGAACTCACCCAGCTGGTCAGTCTCGGCGAAGACTCCACAACCATTTACGGGGAAGCCAGCCTCGAAGTCGTGCAAGGCGTGGCGAACGAGGTGAAGATCCAGCTCCCTGACAAGGTCACCATCAACCAGGTTTCCGGAGCCATGGTGGCGGACTGGGAGATGAAAAACGGCGCGCTCTCGGTAATTTTTCTCGAACCGGTGGACCACGGCGCGCGCTTTACTCTGAGCGGCGAGATTCGCCTTCCTCGTGAAGGCTTGATCGAAATCCCGCTCCTTCGCCTGTTGGGCAGCGAGCGTGAAAATGGCGGCGTCGCGGTGGAAGTGCTGGGCGCCGGGGAGATCAAGGACATCAAGTCGCAAGGGTTGGAAGACGCCGACGCCTCCGATCTGGGAGAGATGGTGGCCAGCCGCCAGTCTCCATCGTTGGCCGCTTTTCGCAACCGGGTTACCGGGACGCCAACCGCGCGAGCCCTCTCGGTGAACGTGGCCCGTTATACCCAGCAAGCCGTGCTCATGGCCAATATCGAGGAGGCCCGCTATGACGTCCTCATGAGCGACGATGGGAAGATTCTGACCCTGGCACGGTACGCGGTCCGCAATAACCAGCGGAATTTTGTGAAGATTGCTCTGCCCCAGGGAGCAATCGTATGGAGTGCCTCTCTAGCCGGCAAGCCAGCCAAACCCGGGCAGGCTCCCGACGGAAGCCTGCTTCTTCCCCTCGAGAAGGCGCGTGGGGGAGAAGACACTCCGGTTTTTCCGGTAGAAATTTTGTATGTCAGCAAGGCGCCGAATTGGGCAGACAAGGGCAAGGTCCGGCTGACCTTACCTGCGCTCGACTTGCCCGTGTCCCGCACCGGGCTGCTGCTTTACTACCCGCCGATGTTCCAGGTGACGACGGATAGCGGCGCATTTCGCGCGGAGGCGTACTCGGCGCCTTCTTCGGCAGCGTTCAGTCCGCCAGAGCCGCCGCCAACAGGCAGTTTTCACGGCCAGACGAAACAGTTTGACCGGCTGGAGGAATTTGGCAAGCTGGAAAAAGATGACAAAACCACGCAGGCCCTTCTCGACAAGTACCGCGCTAAGTCGGCTGGTGGGAAGGTTGCCGGCATCTTACCCGTAGGAATTTCCTTCCCGGTATTTGGCCCTTCGACCTTCCTGGTTTCCGAACTGACCGCTGAAAATCAGGCTCCGGTTGCAGATTTCACCTACCAAAAAGATAAAAAGAGAGGCTCGCGATGACTAAGAAGCTCTTTGTGCTCTTGCTGACGCTGTCTCCGCTGGCAATTGCGCAGCTGAAGAATGCCGCGCTGCCGTTGCCCGATTCCGGTAACGTGTCGCTGCCCCTGGACGAATACAACCGTTTGGTCGAACTGGCCAGCAAGACTCCAAAAAGGCCTGAGCCTCCGCCGATCAATTACTCGGTCAAACATGCAGACCTCAAGCTCCGGGTGGAAAACGAATCGGTATCCGGCGCCGTGCAGTTGGATGGAGAAGTATTCAGGAAGGGCATGTCCAGAGTCGCGCTGACCACCGGCATGACCATTCTCGATGTCCGCGAACAGGGCAAGGGAGTCCCGTTTTCTCCGGAGAATGGAGCCGAAGTCGCGATCCTGAGTGGTCCGGCAGAGTTTTCGGTGAGTGTGAACGTCGCCTTGCCGTTGCAGGTGGAAGCTGGCAAGGCTTCGTTCAACCTGCCGGTTCCCTCGGCCGGGGGCGCTGAGTTGACGCTGGTCGTGCCCGGTGAGCACACGTTGGTGAACATCAGCCCCGGTTTGATCACCAACCGCACTTCCGCAGGCGGCCACACAACCATTGAGGCAACCGTTGCTCCCGGACAGACGGCCAACGTCTGGTGGGCGACACGGGAGGCGGTTGCTCCGGTCATTCCGCGCGAAGTGCGGTTTCTATCGAACTTGAAAACGTTGGTTTCGGTTGGGGAAGCGGATCTCCGCCTAAGCGCGCTGGCGGACATCAATGTAGTCCAAGGAGAGCCAGCTCAATTCGAACTCGAGATCCCGCCAGGATACGAAGTGACGAGCGTATCCGGTGGTTCTCTAGAGTCGAGCGAAACCCAGGCGAATTCGCTAGTCCTCAAAGTGAACACGCCAAGCCAGCGGAACCATCAGTTTCTGGTTGTGCTTGAGCGTTCCAACAGCGAAACCAAGTCAGCTGTGCCTTTCTTAAGCTTCAAGAATGCGCAACGGGAAATTGGCGAAGTCCTAGTGGAAGGTAGTGGCACCATGGAGCTTACCGCCACCGAAGGTGGAAGCCTAAAGCGCATGGACGTCAAGGAAACCAACTACTACCTGCGTGCCCTGGCGCACTTCCCTCCGCAGGCGGCATTCCGTTACCACCGCCAGCCGAATGAAGCGCCAACTCTGGCCTTGGAATGGGTGCGTTTTCCAGACAGCAGTGTTCTGGCGGCGGTGGCCGAGGATGCGCAAGTCACGACGCTGGTGACCTCTGAAGGCCGCACGCTTACCGAAGTCAAGCTGCTGCTGAAGAACCAGGCCCAGCCATTCCTGAAGGTAACTCTGCCCGCCGGCGCAAGCATCTTATCTGCCGACGTCGAAGGAGAGAAAGTCAAACCAGTGCTCGCGCCGGACGGAAATCGCGTACCCCTGCTGCGTCCCGGCTTCCGCCCAACCGGCCCGTACACGGTTTCGTTTGTCTTCATCCATGGCGGAGCTCCGTTCGCAAAGAAGGGAGGATCCGAACTGTCTCTTCCCGCGATGGATATCCCCATCAGCCTGATGCATTGGGAAGTATTTCTCCCGGAAAAGTACAAAGTTACCGACTTCCACGGAGACGCAATCTCAGCCACCCTGGTGCAGCCCGCATTTCGGGAAGTCGCTGGCGGAACCATTTACGGCTACGGGGGCGGCATCGGTATCGGCAGAGGCGGCAACATTGGCGGCCCCTTGGCGAGCGGTGACTTGGTATCGTTTCCGCTCTCTCCCGGGCAATTGGGTGGTGTCATCGCAGATCCTTCCGGCGCGGTGGTTCCCAATGTGTCAATCACAGTGACAAATGCGGAGACGGGTTTTTCTACCAGCGCCGTGAGTGATGAACAAGGCCGCTGGATCGTCTCCAACATTCCTTCTGGAAAGATCAAAATCCGTGCTGACGCTAGTGGCTTTCAGAGCATAGACCGGGAAGCCATCTATAGCGCCGACCGGCCCGCGCACTATAGCTTTTCCCTAGCGGTAGGCTCGACGGCGGAAACCATCACCGTCGAAGCGGAGACGCGCGCGATCAACGGCCGCAATATTTCCGACCTGACCGAGTTGAAGGCGGCGGCCACGCCGCAGGCAGCTTCTTCCAATGTAATGAATCTCCAGCGCCGGGTTGCCGGAGTGTTGCCGGTGGCAATTGACGTTCCTCGCGCGGGAACGTCGTTTCAGTTCGTCCGGCCACTGGTGCTGGGAGAAGAAACCAAGGTGGCGTTCAACTATAAAAGTAGATAGAAAAGTGCACAGTAGCGCCGCATCTTGCGGCTATCCCTTCGACAAGCTCAGGGCAGGCCGGGGGGCTTCCCACCGGCGCTACTGCGGCACCCGCTTGTAAAATGACAATCGTCCCAGAGCCTCTATCGAAACGACGCGCGAAGCTGATGCACGAGTCCACAGCCAGCCGCGACCAGACTTTAGTCTCGTCGTCAGCGCTTTTTTTTCTATTGCTAACAGCCGGGCTGGCCCTCCGCCTCTGGATGGCGCACGCCATCTTCCTGAATCCCGATGAGGCTTTGCACTATCTGCTTTCCGTGCAACCCTCGCTCGCCGAAACTTACCAGGCAACACTCAGCACGGCCCATCCGCCGCTTTATATTGTGTTTCTCCACTACTGGGGATACGTCGGCCACTCCGAGTTTTTTCTGCGATTGCCCTCGGTCGCGGCTTACCTCGCCTTTTGCGGGATGATGTTTCTCTGGCTGGAAAAAGTTGCAACCCGCAAAGTCGCACTGCTGGCTTTTGGCTTGCTCCTCTTCTCCCCCGCGCTGGTGTATCTATCCACCGAGTTGCGTCAGTATCCGTTCCTGCTGTTTTTCTGCTCGAGTGCTTTGTATTTTCTTGAACGGGCGTGTCTGAGGAATTCCCTTACCGCACTCGTGCTGTCCGGTTTGGCGCTATGGCTCGCCCTATTGACGCACTACTCGGCCCTGTTTTTCACATTCAACCTCGGTTTGTATGGTCTTAGCAGAATTTGGTCAGCGCGCCCGCGGACGAAATTTATCGGAGTTTGGGTGGCAACTCAGTTCGTGGCGCTGGCCATAGTTGCTGTGCTATTAAAGTCCCACATTTTGCGACTGCTCTCCACCGGGCAGGCGGATGCAATCGCGGACACTTATCTCCGAGGTTCTATCTTTCATCGTGCACAGGACCATGCTGTTTCCTTTGTCTTCAAGACAACCATCAGGCTTTTTCATTTCTTCTTCAGCCAGGAAGTAGTGGGGATTGCCGGGTTGCTGCTTTTCGTTTATGCGGTCATCCATCTGTGGCGGAACCCGCGCGATCCACGCGGTGCCTCCCAACCATCCTCGCGCCAGATTGCGTTTCTGCTGGCCTTCCCGCTGATCCTGCATTGCACGCTGGCGCTAGCAGCCATCTATCCCTATGGCGGCACGCGGCATGATTCTTATCTGGCCATTTTCGTCATTTCTGGAATCGCCATGGCGCTGGCCCGCTGGACGCCGCGGCGAACCTGGATTCCTGGAGCAACTATTGCGGTGGTTCTATTGGTCTGCAATTTGTTTCCCGCAGCCACGGGCCAATTCCTTACGCCCAGGAACCAGAGCAGGCAGGTCATGCAGGATGCGGTCAATTTCTTGAGTGCCTTGCCACCGGGCTCCATCATTTTCACTGACAATCAGGGCGGGTTGTTGCTCAGCTACTACCTCTGCGACCGCAAAGTTGTACTTTTTGATCGTCCCTATGAGGACTTGTTCATGGCGCCATGTGGCGATCACCAAGTGGTTACGCTCGATCCGCGCAAATGGATCTTCCAGGCCGCGACCTTTCCCGATGAGCTTGGCGGATTACAACAGAAGTACAACCCTAAGTCCGAGCATCCCATCTGGGTCTTTCAAGCCGGATGGTTGATCGACAAAGAGCCGGAATTTCGCGCCAAGCTGAGGCAATTCGGCTGTCCCGCTACCTACGACTTCGGGCGGAACATTCTGGTGTGCCAGTTGAACTCAAACCAGTCGAAGGCGCTCGGCGGTGCTGGGGGCCGCGCCAATGAATTCATCAGAATGGCGGAGAGTTGGAGTCAAATTCTAGAATCGCCGGGAGTTGTTTCTCGAAGTCTTGGAGCAGATGCAGCCCTGGTGCCCATCTTCCCGGCTGAACTCAGCTTCTATCTGGGCAGTCGGGATTGAATCTTTTTCTCGGTAGGGAGGTGTGAGGCGTCTGCCGCAGGCGCTAAAGCGCTCATTATTTTGCGCAATGGTTGGCACGGCTTAAGGCCGTTCCCTTCCCGTTGTGTGCCTATCGCCCATTCCCCGGGTTCAAGTTGGATGGCTGGCCCGCAGCGGCTAAAGCCGCGTGATTAAGGTGCTTTTGGATGGCACGAGTGGAACTCGTGCCCTTCCCCACAATGCGCATGGCACTTGGGATTCGTGCCCTTCCCCACGCTGTATATGGCACGTGGAATTCGTGCCCTTCCCCACACCGTATACGGCACGTGGAACTCGTGGCCTTCCCGTTGCGTGGCTATCACCCTTGTTCTCTCCATCCCTCCGCATGTCTACTTTGGGTTGCTGTTTCCCTCCCAAAATAGAATCGCCGTCGATTTTTTTACCGGGGAAGGGCACGAGTTCCACTCGTGCCGATATAGGCTAGACGCAATGCGGCTTCAGCCGCTGAGGTTTGCTGTGAAGCCTGTGCGCAGAATATCTCCGCCTGGAACTTATTTTGTTACGTTCGGGGCATGGCAGCGGAGGAGACTGTTTGTGGTTGAGCTTTACGCCAAGCTCTTCTTGCGGACGTTATATGGCTATCGGAGAGAAGGACGTTTTCGACTGCACGCGTTTGTCGTCATGCCTGAGCATGTGCATTTGTTGTTTGCTCCGTCTGCGGATATCACATTAGACCGCGCTGTGCAGCTCATCAAAGGTGGATATTCGCACGAGTTCGGAACTCAGTTTGGGCGCACGAAAGAAATCTGGCAGCGAGGGTTTACCGATCACCGCATACGGGATGCGCGGGATTTCGAAGCGCACCGTGAATATATTCATCAGAATCCGGTTGAGCGGAGACTAGAGCAAAGCGCGTGTGATTATCGCTATGGTTCCGCATTCCCCGGATTCAAGTTGGACAGCTGGCCCCCAGCGGCTAAAGCCGCGTGATTCAGTTGCTCTTAGACGGCACGAGTGGAACTCGTGCCCTTCCCCAATTCGGGGGATAGTTCGCTTTATCCAAAGCGTGACCCGAAACAATGCCGTCCCGCGCCGCGACAAGCAAAAGCGGGCAGGAGCTTTGCCCCTGCCCGCCATCGCCTACCAAAAAACTACCGGACTCCCGCCAACTCTCCCTGATAGCGCCTCGCCATCTCGGCGATCGGCACCGGCTTGTAGTCGCCGGCGTGTCCGGCCTGGCCGAACTGCGTCATGCGCAACGCCACCACTTTCTTCATGGCTTCGCGTGCCGGCTTCAGATAGTCACGTGGATCGAACTTCTCCGGAGTCTCGGCAAATACCTTGCGGATCGCGCCGGTGATTGCCAGGCGGTTGTCGGTATCCACGTTGATCTTGCGGACGCCGTTGCGGATTCCCAGCTGGATTTCTTCTACCGGCACGCCCCAGGTCGGCTTCAGCTTGCCGCCGTACTGGTTGATGACATCTTGCAGGTCTTTGGGCACGCTCGAGGAGCCGTGCATTACCAGGTGGGTCTGCGGCAGACGCTTGTGGATGGCAATGAGCACATCCATCTTGAGGACCGAGCCGTCGGGCTTCTTGGAGAACTTGTAGGCGCCGTGGCTGGTGCCGATGGCGATGGCCAGAGCGTCCAGACCGGTCTTCTCGACGAACTCGACTGCCTGGTTGGGATCGGTGACGTGTTCCAGGCCAGTGCCTCCGGCGCCGTGTCCGTCTTCAATGCCGCCGAGCACGCCGATTTCGCCTTCGACCGTCACGCCCCTGGGATGCGCGTACTCGACCACCTTGCGCGTCTCGCTGACGTTGTAGTCGAAGCTCGACGGAGTCTTGCCGTCGGGCATGAGCGAGCCATCCATCATGACGCTGGTAAAGCCCAGGTCAATGGCGGACTTGCAGGTCTCGAAGCTGTTGCCGTGGTCCAGGTGCATGACCAGCGGAATCTCGGGATAGAGTTCCGCCGCGGCCAGCATCAGGTGGTAGAGAAACTTGTCCTGAGAATACGCACGCGCTCCGCGGCTGGCCTGAATGATCACCGGCGAGTTGGTCTCGCGGGCCGCTTCCATGATTGACTGGATTTGCTCCATGTTATTGACGTTGAATGCGCCAACGCCGTATCGACCTTTGGCGGCTTCGTCGAGTAGCTGCCGCATCGAGACTAATGGCATAAATGAGTTCTCCTCAAGATGAAGTAGTAGGCTTCGGTTTCAGTGTAAACTGCTGTGGTTAGAACTCGTGTGATTCCAGTCACAGTTTGGATGTTTTCAATCCACATAAGTGTTGAGCGGTAAATTTGCGAAGGGCAATTTGGGAGGATTTATGAAGCTTACCCCCGGCAAACTGGCCGGTCTGAAGAAGGTGTCCAACGACCGCGGCGTGATTGCCGCAGCCGCGATGGACCAGCGCGGTTCGTTGCAAAAGTCCCTGGCGAAGGAAAAAGGTGGAGAAGTCACCGACGCCATGATGGAAGAGTTCAAATCGCTGGTTACGGAAGTGTTGACGCCGCACGCGACCGCCATTTTGCTCGATCCTGAGTGGGGCATTCCCGCGTCGAAAAAGCGGTCGAAGAATGCCGGTCTGCTGCTGGCTTATGAGAAGACCGGATATGACAAGACTGGCCCCGGCCGCTTGCCGGACCTGCTGCCGCACTGCTCGGCGAAGCGCCTGAAGGAATACGGCGCGGACTGCGTGAAGATTCTGCTCTATTACACGCCCGATGATCCCAAGGACATCAACGATCAGAAGCATGCCTGGGTGGAGCGCATTGGCGATGAGTGCCGCGCGAATGATGTCCCGTACTTCCTCGAATTTGTCGGCTACGAAGATGGAGCGGATGAGAAGGGGCTCGAATACGCGAAGAAGAAACCCCACATCGTGACCGAGAGCATGCGCGAGTTCAGCAAAGAGCGCTACGGCGTGGACGTGCTGAAGGTGGAAGTGCCGGTCAATATGAAGTTTGTGGAAGGCACCAAATCCTTCGCTGGACAGAAGGCCTACAGCAAGCAGGAAGCGATTGACCTGTTCCATAAAGCCGCCAGCGTGGCTACCAAGCCTTTCATTTATCTCTCTGCCGGGGTCAGCAATGCCGAATTTTCCGAGACCCTGGTGCTGGCGGGAGAATCCGGCGTGAAGTTCAACGGCGTGCTCTGTGGACGGGCGACTTGGAAAGAAGGCATCCCGGTTTACGCCAAGCAGGGCGCAGCCGCGTTCCGTAAATGGCTGGAGACTGAGGGAGTGAAGAACATCAACAACGTGAACGAAAAGCTGAAGGCGGCGACCTCGTGGCATAAGATTTACGAGGTTTAGGTTGGGACCGGTCGTGAGAAGAACCAGCGGGCTTTCGGGCCCGCTTTCCTTTTTTGCCGTAAAATGCCGGGGATGAACCAGACTGCACTCATTACCGGCGCTTCGGGCGGGATCGGTTACGAGCTAGCCAGGCTTTTTGCCCGGGATCATTACAACCTTGTGCTGGTGGCACGCAGCGCGGACAAGCTGTCCCAACTTGCGGACGAGCTGCAACGGCAGTATCAGGTCACTGTGAAGACGATGGCTCTGGATTTGTCTGCCTCTCCTGCTCCGCGATTTATTTTCGATCAGTTGCAGCGTGAGGGGACTGCGATTGATGTCCTGGTGAACAACGCCGGTTATGGAAGCTTCGGGGAGTTCGCCACCATGCCCGTGGAAGATACGTTGGGCCAAATCCATCTCAACGTCGCCGCGCTGACGTTGCTAACCCGGCTCTTTGTCCCTGCAATGGTCGAGCGCCATTCGGGAAGAATCATGAATGTGGCGTCAACCGCGGGCTTTCAGCCGGGTCCACTCATGGCGGTGTACTACGCCACGAAAGCTTATGTGATTTCATTCTCGGAAGCTCTGGCCAATGAACTCAAACCCCGCGGCGTCAGCGTAACGTGTTTCTGTCCCGGCGCTACCGACACGGGTTTTGCCACCCGAGCCGGCAATGACAAGACGAGATTGTTCCAGAAATTTGGCCCGATGGACGTCAAGACAGTCGCCGCAGATGGTTATCGCGGAATGATGAAGGGGAAGACCCTGGTGATCTCCGGCATGAAGAACTGGATCGTGGCCGAATCCGTCCGCTTTGCGCCACGAAAAGCGGTGACCGCCCTATCCCGCTGGATTACCGAAGAACCTTAGCCGGTTTGACTATCCCCAGTAGCTGAGTGAGAATCAATAGAGTATCTTCCTGAGTTTTGCTTCGTGTGGGCCTGTGGCGCAGCTGGGAGCGCGCTTCCATGGCATGGAAGAGGTCGTCGGTTCGATCCCGACCAGGTCCACCAATCTTTCAACAACTTAGCGAACCCACCTTGAAGCGTTTCAGGCGGGGGAAATCCTCAGGCTCATGTCTACTGCGGCGGGTGAATGGGTGAGCGCTCCCACGGAAATGTAGTCCACTCCGGTCTCCGCATAGGCGCGGACGTTGTCGAGCACGATTCCGCCGGAGCACTCCAGCGGAATACGGCGCTCGAACCGGGTACAACGCTCGACCGCGCTGCGCACTTCCTGCACAGACATGTTGTCCAGCAGGATAGCTTCCGCTCCGTGCTGCAAGGCGTCTTCCAGCTCCTGAAGGCTCCGCACTTCCACTTCAATCGGCTGGGTGCCGCGGCGGTTCTGGTGAAGATTGGCAAGAGCGGGCGCGATCCCTCCCGCCAGCTCGATATGATTGTTCTTGACCAGGATGCCATCGGAGAGATCAAGGCGATGGTTTTGCCCGCCTCCGCAGCGCACCGCGTATTTATCGAAAACGCGCAACCCAGGAACGGTTTTGCGAGTGTCGAGAATGCGCGTTTTCGTGCCTTCGACCGCGTCCACAAATTTGCGGGTCAGGGTGGCAATGCCGCTCATGCGCTGCATGAAGTTGAGAATCACGCGCTCGCAGGAGAGGATGACGCGAGCATTGTGGCGGATGACCGCCGCAGTCTAGCCAGGCTGAATGCGGACGCCATCGAATATTTCCGAGTGGCTGATCACGTCATAGTGCGAAACCACCGCGCCATCGAGTTCGGCGTAAACGTCGAGAATGCGGTTGATGCAGCCGAGCCCGGAGAGAACGCACGGTTGCTTAACCAGCAGCGTGGCCCGTGCGAGTTGGTTGGCGCCGATGCACGCATAGCTGGTGGCGTCGCGGGTGGCGCGGTCCTCCAGCAGCGCGTTCTGGATGATGGCGGTGGTGCGTCGGCTGTTCCAATCCATAATGGGTAGGGCGGGCGCCCTCGCCCGCCTGTTTACTTACAATCTAACTCTTTCATCTGAGCAAGTGACTTGTCACGCAAAACGACCAACTCCGCACCACGCTTACGCATGCCTTCAACCACGTTTGCCGGAGCTTTAGCCAAAAACTGCTCATTGCCGAGTTGACGCTGATTGTTGGCCGTCTCTTTTTCTATTTTCTCCAACTCTTTTTTCAATCGTTCGCATTCAGCGGCCACGTCAACCCTTCTCTCATAGATTACACGGACATCAAACCGCGTTGTGCCACGCGTGGGAGCTTGGCTGGCGGCTACTTGGTCAACTTCGGTGATCTCGCTGACATTTGCCAGTTGTTCCAGGGCGACGCGGTTCTGGAAGATCAGGATTCTCGTCTGCTCATCATGAAAACAGACTTGTATGGGAAGTTTGGCCCTGGGCTCGGCCCTGAGCTCCGCCCGCAAGTTGCGGATGTTGACGATCAGGTCTTGCAGGATCGCCATATTGGTTTCGGCAGTCAGGTCGATTTGCGAGTCATTTACCTGCGGATATCCGGCGAAAGCCAACGATTTCAGCGGCGGCTTGCCGTCGTGCATGGCATGCCAGATTTCCTCGGTGATGAATGGCATCACGGGATGGAGCAAACGTAACGATGCCTCGAACAGATTCACCAGGTTGGCACATGCTTGCTGCGCATCCGAGCTCGAGTTCAGCCGCGGTTTGATCAGTTCCAGATACCAATCGCAGAACTCTCCCCAGAAGAAATCGTAGATTCGATTGGAGGCTTCGTGAAAGCGAAACGTTCCCAACGCCTCGTTTACTTCCCTCGTTGTGCGGTTAAAACGGGAGAGAATCCAGCGGTCTTCCAAAGTGGTAGCTTGGAAAACAAGTTTACAACCGGCGGGCGAGCAGCCCGCCAACACTGGAAGCCCTGGTTTTAAGTCCGGAGAAAGGCGGTCTACATTCATAAACATGAACCGCGCGGCATTCCAGATCTTGTTGGCGAAGTTGCGATAGCCTTCGGTGCGGCTTTCGTTGAAGGCAATATCGGTCCCGGGCGCGGCCATGGCCGCTAGCGTGAAACGGACCGCGTCGGTGCCGTAGCGGGCAACAACATCCAGCGGATCAACGACGTTTCCTTTGGTCTTTGACATCTTTTGCCGGTCGGCGTCACGCACCAATGCATGGATGTAAACCCGGCGAAACGGCACCGCATCGTCTTTGCGATCGTTCCATCCGCTGGCTGCCTTGATGGCTGGATCCTGCTGGTTCCCCTGCATGAAGTGGCAGCCGAACATGATCATGCGCGCCAGCCAGAAAAACAGTATGTCGAAACCGGTGATCATCAGCGCGGTGGGATAGAACACTTCCAGGTCGCGAGTCCTGTCTGGCCAGCCCAGGGTGGTGAATGGCAGCAATCCCGAGGAGAACCAGGTATCGAGCACATCGCGGTCCTGGGTTAGCTCGGATTTTCCGCACTTCGAACACTTCGCCGGCGTCTCGCGCGCGACAATAATTTCTCCGCAGCCACAATGCCATGCCGGGATGCGATGTCCCCACCACAACTGGCGCGAGATGCACCAGTCATGAATGTTGTCCATCCAGTTGAGGAAAATCTGCCGGTTGTTTTCCGGCTCAATGGTGATCTCGCTGCTACGTACCGCATCGGCAGCTCGCAGGGCCATGGGAGCAATTTTGATGAACCATTGCGTGGAAAGCCGCGGCTCAACCACGGTTCCGCAGCGATCGCATTTGCCGAGCGGGATGGTGTGATCTTTGGTTCCAACTAAGAAATTTCTCGCTTTCAGATCCGCGATTACTTGCTTGCGCGCCTCGTAACGATCGAGCCCAGCATACTTGCCCGCGTTCTGGTTCATGCGGGCGTTTTCATCCATCACTTCGATCTGCGGCAGGCCGTGACGCAATCCCGCTTGGAAGTCATTCGGGTCGTGCGCCGGAGTTACTTTCACCGCGCCCGTGCCAAATTCAGGCTGTGCCAACTCGTCGGTGATGATGGGAATCTCACGCTCCATCAGCGGCAGCAAAACTTTCTTGCCGTGCAAATGGGTGTAGCGCTGGTCGTTCTTATTCACCGCGACCGCGGTATCGCCCAACATCGTCTCGGGCCGCGTGGTGGCCACGGTGATGAACTGCGTGGGGACAGCCGCCCCCGGCTGTCCGTCGGCGGGAAGCGCCGAATCGACCACGGGATAGCGGATCTCCCAAAGCTTGCCAGGTACATCTTCGTGCTTCACTTCGAGATCGGAGATCGCGGTCTCGCAGCGCGGACACCAGTTGACGATGTACTTTCCGCGATAGATCAGTCCTTCTTCATACAGCCGGACAAAAACTTCGCGCACCGCGCGCGACAGATTTTCGTCCATGGTGAAGTACTCGCGGTCCCAATCCACGGACGCGCCCAGCCGCTTCATCTGGTCGGTGATGTTGCCGCCGTATTGTTTCTTCCACTCCCAGACGCGCTCGATGAATTTCTCGCGTCCCATGTCGCGGCGCTTTTTGCCTTCGGTCGCCAGTTGCCGCTCCACCATCAACTGGGTGGCGATGCCTGCGTGGTCGGTACCGGGAAGCCAAAGAGTAAGAAAGCCGCGCATGCGGTGCCAGCGCACGATGATGTCCATCTGCGTTTGCTCGAACATGTGTCCCATATGCAGATTTCCGGTGACATTCGGCGGCGGCAAAAGCAGGGTGAACACAGGCGTGGCGCGCGCGCCCTCGCCCGCGGGATTCGCCGCAGGCGTAGGGACCGAGAACAGTTTTTCCTTGATCCAGTATTCGGCCCAGCGTGATTCGATGGCGCCGGGTTCGTAGGCTTTGGGAAGGTCGTGGGGCATGAAAAAGCTGTTAGCTGTTGGCTTTTAGCTAAACCCTTTGTGCCGCTACCATCTCGCAGGAGCTGCCAGAAGCAAATAGTTTGGCTAAAGGCTATGAGCTGATAGCTAAAGGCTGTCTTTTGATATTACAGGTCGCGGGAAAAAGGGGTCAAACGGTCTCGGGGGTGGTGTATATCAGCGGCAAAATGCCCCCCTCCCCAGGCTCACACCCTTTCGAGATAGTCGATCAGGGGCGGGCGGGCCCAGGTTTGCGCACCTCATGCATCACCGATAATATCGGCTGCCCCCAATTTCTCCCTTCCTCGTCAATGGACCCTCGTTGTGCCGTCAGGCGACACTTGGTCCGTCCTCAGGCCAAGTTAAGACGGGCGGTGTAAAGGCTAAGTTCTCCAACTTCGAGCCTCTGTCAAGCAACTGGTTCGCTGCATGGAACTCTGCACTGCGTGCTGCCACCAGCAGAAGGTCGTTTCCTGAGACACCGCGTTCCACCTCGGCGCTGGCAAAGGTAACGACAGCACGCCAAACGGGTTCGGATGACAGCGGTTTTTCTTGAGAGCCACCACCCGGCAAGGCTCGACGGAACATCTCGGAGAAGCGGGCGCCAGAGTTTCTAAGGATCAAACGGCAATAGACCATGGGCAAGAACTCTACAAGGCGCGCAGCTAGTTCCTTTCCCATGCCCTGTTTGAGAAGGGCGGCAAAGACCGCTTCATCCCCTAAGTTCGGCGAGCTTCGGAACAAGCCGACTGCCCTAGAAATATCTTCGTTCGTCAAGCCCAACATTTCTTGCTGCACCTTTGGTTCTCCACTATTGGTTTGGAAACATCTTCTCGCAGTTAGAGCACTTCGGAACCACGTCCCCCGTTCGGGGGCGGACTGCGTCAGTGAGACGCACGTTACTCAGATCTGAACCTGCGTTCGTAAGTTGGTTAGCAGCATCGACTTCCGCACAGCAACCAACTGGTGCAGCTCCGGGATTTACGGCTCCAATCCCGCCGACTTGGTCCGCGGCGGCGGAAATTTGAGGATTGATAGCCCCAAGGCGCGAAATATCCCCGCTGACCCCTACCGCCGTCGCGCCGGAACTTACGTCGTAGGCTCCGATCATGGCACCGGGGTTACCAGCCCTAGAAGCTATTGCAGCGCCTAGCGCTTCCTGAGCTCCGGTTGCAGCGCTCGATCCTGACGGGGCTGGAAGGACAGCCATACCTATAGTTAGGCCAATCTGAGTTCCGACCGAAGCCACCGCTTGAGTCGAATTGGACGGCGTCAAAGCGGCAGGTGCGGGGGTCATCATGGTAAACGCAGCTCCCACCGGGTTGGACATACCTTGGCCTGCTGCCGCGAGCGTCTTGACTGTATTGAACGCAAAAGTCCCCGTGCCTTTAGCAGCTCCTATGCCCACGTCCTTCGCAAACTGCTTAGGCCCAGACACAGCAATCTGACCTGCGGCCCAAGTCACGAGCGGGCAGAGTGGCCAGCAGTGCCCGTCAGGATCGCCCACTGTGATTGGGTTGTTCTGTACGTAGCTGTAGAGATTCAAGCTCTGGGGATTGCCGAAATTCGCATATGGAACAGCCGTAGGCTTGGCAGCCCAATCGGGAATCATGAAGCGGCCCAGCAAGGAGGTATAGTACCTGGCTCCAAACTCGTCCAGCCCAGACTCGGTATCGCGTTCTTTGCCTGTGAACTTGTGCGTAGTCCCAGTGTCTCCGGCAGTCTGCTCGCCGAACGGCAAGAAGTCGAGAGAGTCATAAGTTGTTTTGTCCATCTTGGTCAACAACCGCGTGGATCCCAAGTGGTCCTGGTGAGCGAAATACGTCGTGCTGTTCTGATACTCCACCAGCATCTTGCCGCCCAGATAAGCGTAGTAACGCAGGTTTGAAACGCTCGGACTGGTCTGCCGTTCGACAACTACGTTTCCCGCAAGATCGTAGATGTAGTCAAGTGTCGTTCCACCGGTGGTCTTCTGGACTCTTCGCCCCTGGGCATCATACAAATATGTGGCCGTCGTCCCATTGTCCACCTTTATAAGGCGGTTCTCGGCATCGTAAGTGTAGGTGTGGCTGCCGTCGACAGTCAGGTTGCCCGCCGCATCATACTGGTAAGGTGCGCCGCTTAGCCGGTTTTGTGTGTTGACGCTAGTTTGCGGCGACGGGCACGACCCCACAGTCACATTTTGCTGCGTGCGATTGCCCCAGGCGTCATACACCCACTGAAGGCCCCTACAATTTTGGCTAGCTACAGAATCGGCCATCGTGGAGATGCGATTCAACGCGTCATAAGAGTATGTGCGAATGAAAGATTGGCCTCCAGTCGCATTCCAATTCATTACATTACCGTTATTGTTGGTGCCGTAACCCATCCAGAAATCAAGCACGTTTCCCGAAGGCGTACTGTCATTACAAGTCTGTAGCGTCACACTGGTGGAGTTCACTACATCCAGCAGGCAGGGTTGTAAGCGGTTGTTATAAACATTGGTCTGCACCAGTCCGTTGCCATATGTACCCTTGCGCAGTGCTCCATGCGCGACGTACCCAATGGAGGAATCCATAGTAAACAAGTTGGCAGGGTGCTGGGCATCTACCCAACTGCTGTTGACTTGCGATGTTCGGCCTGCGCCATCGTACTGATAGCTGATGGTCACACCCTGGCTATTAGAGGCGCTTGCGGGGTGGCCTGCCAAGTCATAGCCATAGCTCAAGGCGTACCCGGGAGTGGCGCAGTTCGCTGGCGTACATTGGACGTTCAGGTTTGACCTCCCCATGGGGTCGTAGCCAAAAATTTCGGCGACACTGCCGCAACAGGATGTACCAACCCATTGCTCTTGTAGCCGTCCGATGGTATTGGTTTGGCTAAATCCCCACCAGCAGCAAGTGTCATATGAAAAGAAAACACCCTGAGTACTGCCGTCGTTATAGCTTTTCTGGGTGAGGCGGTTGTCGGCATCGTAGGCGTAGCCGGTCTGGATAGTGACCGAGGGGCTGGTTTGGTTTGGCTTAGGTGAAGTCTTCGTGATCAGGTTTCCATTATTATCGTATGCATATCGGACGGTGCCAGCGGTGTAAGTACCGTTGTCCGGAGTGGGGCAGGAGGTAATGGCAATTTCCGGGTTTGCTGCACACAAAAGTTGCGAGAGAGAGTTGTAGGTGAAAGTCCGAGTACGCCACTGCGTGCTGTCACTGGGTGCGGTACCTTTCTGGTCAACGCGAAGCAAATTGTTCAGCACATCGTATTGATAGAAGGTAACCTGCGGACTGTTGATGGAGGGGAAACCTGTACCTAGATGGGTGTCCGCGCCACCGGTAAGCGTGGAACCAGAGGGCGTGGCGGGAAAGGAAGTGCTTGTGAAGTATGTAGTGTTGGTGGTGACCGAAGAGGTCGTCAACGAGTAGTTGGTAACAGCACCTATTGTCTTCGCGTTCAATGTGATTACGCTTCCACTCACCGACGCGGTTGCTGGATAAGAGCTATTGCCGTTAATGGCGGAAGCCAGAGCCGCGGCGACGGAGGCCGAGGTATCGTTTGCCAGGCCTTGGCCATACGCAAAAGTTGCAGTTACACCGTTCACAGTAATCGAAACATTGCCGTTGTCGGGAACTGTGGTGGGGCAAGTCTGCCCGTTGGGCCCGCAAGGATGCCAGATTGTAGTAGTGCGCTCGCTACCGCTAATGGTGACGGCTCCCGTACCCGGTGTTCCCGGTATGACCGTTCCGGGTTCGTCAACTTCCATCAACCGGCCGAGCGCATCTGAGCAACTCCGCCGTTGATTGCCTATCTGGTCTGTGACAATCGTGCAATTGTTGAGTGGGCTGCCGTTGACGGGCAACTGATCGTAGAGTGTCGAAACATTGTTAGTGGTGCTCGTACCATCGGGCGGAATCACTTTGCCGACTCGGCTAAGCGCGTCGTAGTTGTATGTCGTAATCCCATACGTGTTATCGCTGGTGCTGCGATAGGGATTCGAAACGGTGGCTTTGCGTTCCACACTGTCATACGTCGTGTCAGTGTAGGTAATTCCATCAGGGTCTGAATTTAGCTGCGTCTGGGTAACGCGGGCAAGGCCGTCGAGCACCGCAGTGGAAATTTTGTTGAGGCTGGAGGTGATCTTCTGCGTCGCAACCACCTTCAACGGATACGAAGAGTTATAGCAACTGGAACCAGAAATTTCGCTATAGCAGGTCGAGATCTGGCCGCCATCACCCACAGTCATGGTTACTGGCCGATTCATGAGGTCATAGCTCGTAGTGGCATAGTCGGGCTGCCGTAAAGTTGCAGTGTTCGTGCACGCGCCGGAAAAGTTCTGACCACAGGAAGCGGCTGGTACACCCGTGTAGTAGAAGTACTGCTTCTTTTCGATATGCGAAACGCTGTTGGTTGATGGGTATGTGGTCTGTGTAACGAAAGCTGCAGAATTGTGATTTATTCCGTCGGTGAAGTTGTCCGCATAACCGAAGCTGGTTGTGTTGCTATTGGGGTCGGTGCTGCTAACCACGTTACCTGCATCGTCATATTGCATGCGCGTGGTGAGAGTTGCGCCATCTGTGTTGCGCCAGCGGTTGATCGCTGTGATGTCACAGCGATGGGGATAGGTAGGATTCAGGGAAGAACCATGTTGCACAGCTCCACTACTACTGAGCCCGGCAGTGTAGTTATCGAATTCGTAAGTTGTATTGGTGATCTGATTACCCGAACCATCGTAAACAGTTTCACTAGGCGGCTTGTCGTAGCAATAATTCTGGCCGTAGCCAGTCTTGCGTGCCAGCCCTCCTACCGCACCGTTTCCCCAACCGTACTCGCGCTTCTCCTTGACAAAATCAGTGCACCCTGGGCACCAATAATCCCATTGAATTTGGCTTTTTAGGCCGTTGGGTAGAATTGTGATTTGAATGGATGGATAAGTGCCCGTAGAACCTACATATTGCGTCTGAACCGTGCGCAGGAGAGTAGAACTGCCCTGGTAGATTTGCCGGTGGCTCTCCACGACAGAGTAGAGATTACAGTTCGCTCCCTGATAATTTGCAAATTGATAGGTGGTCTTGTTCGAAAGTGGATCTACCACTGTGTTCAGGGAATTGGCGCACATTGGAGCGCTGGCATTAGGAGTGTAGGTTGTCAGATCCTCGCCGGCAGGACAGGTGTTGCCCGTTCCCGTAGATGTTGTACCGATCGAGCCAGACGTTGCGCGACAGGCATACTTTTGTATGAGTTCAATGTCGGTAAATACCAATCCTTGAAAACCCGGTGTTGGTATTCCACGTGTGTAATGCGAATAATCATAGATATACCTTCCCTGATAGCAACGTATTTGTCGCACTGAAGCTGCCCGACTCGAAAAACTCCAAACGTCAAAGATTGGTCTGCGGTAATGCGGGTCTCGGTGTCGAACGCGAGCATGTACTCCGGCCATTTACCGCCGCCGTTCGTTCTGTTGGGCTGATGCTGTTTATCTTTTTCTTGTTCGGAGGGCACGACGTATGCGCGAACGAAAATGTCATGTATTTGTTTCATTTTATTGTCTCCTCATTGGCTTGAATTCGTTCCTGTTCCAGTGACTCAAGGACCATCCAAAGACCGACGGCCATTGCCTTTAACGCCTGAACTAGACCGATCAACTTGTTACCTGGCTTGCGAAAATCAACACCGGCTCGCTCGCAAGCATGATGAAAGGCCGCGTGATCTTTTTTGCAGAACGGAAGGGTCAACCAAGGCACGTGCTTACGTCCGCCTAAGTGGTTGTTTTCAAGCTCCAGAGTGCTTCCACAGAAGCAATTGTCAGGGCAATGCGGACAGCGTTTTTTCGATGGCCTGGACTTCATGCGCCACCCCCAACGAGCGACCGATAAAGCGTGTAAGGGAGTTGATCTTTTTGGGCTTGGTCGATTAGCGTTTTCTCGTCCGTAACAAGCTCAATGCCTGCAATTTTCTTCCCGTGCCATTTCTTCATGGCATTGGCATCACCGCGAAGCAGCCGATTAATGTCGGCTTTGTAGCGCGCAACTTTGCTGGCTACCCTAGACCCGGATACGGTGATATTGATGGGAATACCGTCTTGACCGGGAATTTGCAGGTAGCGAGCTAATCGGTCCGACTTTGTTGCTCGAATCCGCCCGCCTGGGCGATCTTGGATTAATGCTGATCCAACATGACGCTTCACCGTTCGGATCGTTACTCCATTGTCGCGAGCTGCGCTAGAGAGCGTTGCACCGCGCCTCATTGCGGCTAATGCCGCGAAAGCACGGTCTCGGGTTTGCATTTGGAGCTTGCTTCGTCGTGGGGAAGCATCGACCCGTGCCTTAGTTCGATTCCTGACGGTTGACTTTGACTTCCTGCGAGGCATTCGCCCTCCTACATTGCGAATCCTCCCAGACTGCCTTTACTTATTCAATGAAGTGTTCCCGACAATTTAGTAAGATGGCATGAGTATGAGGCCATATGTTAGATAAAAACGAACGTCGTTTGAAACGTATAGCGCGGACTAGTATTGCGGGAGGACTTCCACCTTCCCTAAGTCTACTCGAAGACTTACTTGATCTCCTTAACAGGACGAGGGGCCTACGCGGGAAAAGAATTGTAGTGATTCTCGAACGAATGCAGGAGATTGAAAAAATGACTGCACCAATCCAGCCCGAGGAACCAATGATTGTTGCGGAAAGCTGGAGGAGAACTGCGCCCAAGAAATATAAGCTTCATTGGGAAATTGAGAAGGCCAGAGCGATTCTTCAACGAGAGCTGTCTAGGTATCGATTCTCACCGCACGCCGAAGTGGTAATGGGCGGAGGAGGTCTAGTCCCAAGCCAATGGGCGATATGGTGGAAGAGTGATTCCAGCGCAATGCATGAAAAGCATCTTCGGATGACTCCGAGTGAAGCACTCGAAATGATTCTTAAACTGACACAGTTAAGTGAATTAAATCGTCTTCGATGTTGTATGCAATGCAACCAATGGTTGTTCGCAAGATTCAGACATCAGAAGTTCTGTTCGATAAAGTGCCAGCAGAGGAACTTTGCCCAGACCCCCGAATGGAAGGAACACCGCAGGGATTATATGCGCCGTCGTTATCATCTTTTGAAGCAGCACCCACAATTAAAACGGAAGCATCGCTAGGTTCGTTACATTACAGAATCAATCTAAATTAAGTCCTACCAGATTAGACAAGGATTTCCAATGTCGAGGATGCGGACAATAACCCTTTCGAATTTGACCCACGTAGTGCCGAGAAAAACCAGTCAAAGAGCAAATTGTCGCGGCAGGTATCTTCGCGAGAAGAGGTTGAATCTTCGCTAAGAAGAACTCCTTCGTAAGCCATTCCGGATTGTTAGAAGGATTCCACGACCAGTAGGCGAGTGCGTTCTGGCGTGCCGATCTAGAGTGTTTAGCACGCGATTCGGGACGTTTGGAGGCGAGCCTTCCCAACTTTGCAACTTCCACAAAGCGGACTTTCGCACTATCAATGGCACAAGTCCCACACGTCTCGCTGCCCAGCCCTATAGCCTTCCCGCAGCCAGGACACACATGTTCGGTCTTTGGCATTTTCAACTTCGGTGCGGCTGCACCTTTGGCGTCTCTGCGATGAGTTTGTGTTAAAGGGGTCCTTAGACTGCGCACCTCCGATGGTGCGGAATTACGCCGTGACGCAAGTGCGTGTGCAACGTATTCCGCCCAGGGAGCTACTAGGCGAGCCCAGGTGGGGGCAGTTTCAGCCAGTTTCGAGCAGAGAATCGCGGAAAGGCGACAGTTCCCATCCGGTCCTTCAGAGAAGTCAGAACGGCGTAGTGGCTCTGTTAGCAACCAATTAAGTATCCACGCCTCAATCGCAGGTCGTATTGGTTCAATCAGATCAAGGGCCAAGCTGTCTCGGTTGGCAGTATCTGTATGAAGGAATCCGAGGCCTGGATCGAGACCGCATGCTATCGCTGCCAATCTGCATTCACTCTCAGCTATGGCGTTTGTATAGTTGAGCAAACTATTCACAGGATTGACTGACCACCGAGGCCCGCCTGTGAGTGGGGAATGTCGCGTGTCGAAGGACAACCAATGTGCTGGAACTCTACTTGTTTCTTTGCGCGTAAAGAGAACGGGAATATTCCGCCATGCATTCCAGTATGTTGCCGCCGCGCGGGATTCAATGGTTCGGATGTCATCGACTCGATTCGCATTATCTAAGGTGGCCTTGAGTCGACCAATCGAATCGGCAGCAGTGACATTGTGTAGTTTTTCCCGTGCCAGTGCTTCTTGACCGGAGAGCTTTGCCGAGATGAGTTGGCGGGACACTTCGACCGCTTTCCCATCTCCGAGTGCTAGGGCTTGTGCGCGTCGCAGTTTCGACTCGCTTGGCGAGGCTGGGCCAGTCACCATTCGCACCTTTCCGAAGCGATTCAGCACTACGAAGGAAGCATCAATATCGGTTAGCCACGTGAGTGCAGCGAGAGTGATAAATCCATCGCCAGCTATGCAGACGAGTCGCTTAAGTCTGTGATTGACTCGTGGCAATCGAACTTTTCTGCGCTCAGGCCCGATGCCATCTTCTATTTGCAAGTGGCCTGCTTGCATCGTGACGCGGACGCCATAGCCGTACAGGGTCAGGACACCGGACTTTGAGATTTGCGGGATTGCACAAAGATGGGATAGCGTGTGCTTAGCTGCCATTCGGGAGCTTATACCTCCTCGGGCGGATAGGGCTACTCGCGCGTTACTAGCACGCGAGTAGCCCGTTAAGATTATTAAATTCTATAAGTTAGATAGAAAGATAGCAATGGAAAATAATCGAGAAAACGTCGATGAGGAAGTCGAAGTAGTGCGAATATCTGATCCATCCAAAATTTCGTTTTTCACTCTTCTAAGCTGATGCGGCGCGAGTCTGCGGTTTCTTGGTGACAGTGAGTCGCCTGATGCCGTAGATCACACCGACTAGAAGCAGCATTGCACCCGCACCGACTCCAGTCCCCTGCTCTAAGCCCTGAGTATGTGCGTCTGACGTAGCTTTGAGCACGGCGGCTGAATCGGCAGTTTGCGTCTGAATCGCGGCGTTTGCGTCAGACTGAATCTGATCGTTTAGCTTTTTGATTTGCGCCTGTTGGTCAGCAGTGAGTTTGTTGAGGTCAGCAATCTGTTGCTGCAACGGCGCGGTTGCATTCGACGATGCGAGTGCCTTCTGGCGATTCACATAAAGTTGGAGTTCTTCCCGCTGACGTTGCGCCAGGGCTTGGTTGTAGTTCCGCCACATATCGGCACAGGGGCCAGTGCTGAAGAACAGATGACACGTCGGCTTTGGCGGTACTTGCGTTTGTGCTTGCTGTACCGGCGGTGCTGAGTCCTGAGCCATCGCTGTCAGCCCGAACACAAGAACGAAGAAGATCATCTGACGCATAAAACCCTCCGTGAATTGTTCTAAGAACCGTGACTTCATTTAGCGAGTCTTTGGTACGAACAGTATTAACAGTATTGTTGCTGCAAAAGAGTACCGACGTAACGATATAAGGGATGGAAAGCACTGGAAAGCGCACTGTTCAAGTAAATGTGAAGATGAGCGCCGAAGATTTCTCAACCCTTCAACAGGCAGCGAGCACGTTGTGGCCGGATGCCATCGTGAGTAACTCGGGCATTATCCTGGGCCTTGCAAAACTCGCGGCCAAAGACATTCTCAAGAAGAAACCGGCAAAGCCCCGCCGATAAGTTTCGCCCGCGCACGCTCGCTCGCGCTCCATGCACGCGCCCCGCGTCCGAATCGAGCGGGCCGGGCCAAAGTCAGAATTCGGGGAATTTGGGCACCGGAGGGGGCATTTTGCCGCTCGTATACACCACCCCGTCAAACGGTCTCGGGGGTGGTGTATGCCCCCGGCAAAATGGACCCTCCCGGGCTCGCTCACCGGGAGGGTGGAGCAGCCTCATTTGTTTCAATCTCAACAAAAACCCGTTTCAAGATTGATGAAAGCGGCTGGCCCTCGATAAGAGCGAATGCGTTGCCAAGACATAGTTGTCCTGGGCAGTGCGTGAGTGACCTGCGGGTTTGCGGGCTGATGGGGATGGCGGTAGTTGGCTTGCCGGGGTTGAATTTGTTCCAATTTTGTAACGTCTGGTCTTTCCCAGGGGACATTGGATCCTATGAAAATTCGACGATAGTTCCCGGCCGCATGCAACAGAGAAGCGCCGTCAGTCCATCTTCAGTCCGCCGGTTAGCTCGGCCACTTTTGCTACCCGGTGCTCGACGCACCAGCGATCCAGTTCATCGACAATTTTTTCGGTCGCCCTTGGGTCCCAATAGCTGGCGGTGCCGATCTGCACTGCGGTTGCGCCCGCCAACATGAACTCGACGATGTCTTCGGCTTTGGAAATTCCTCCCATGCCAATCACGGGAATCTTTACCACTTTGGCTGCGTCGAACACCATGCGCAGGGCGATCGGCTTGATGGCCGGGCCGGAGAGTCCGGCGGTGATGTTGGCGATGCGCGGCTTGCGGGTTTCCGGGTCAATGGCCATGGCGACGAAAGTGTTGATGAGCGAAATGGCGTCTGCGCCCGCATCCTGAGCGACTTTTGCCATGTGGGCAATGCTGGTCACGTTCGGCGACAGCTTTACGATCAACGGCTTGCGGGCGATGCGCTTGGCCAGGCTGACCACTTCCTCGAGCGAACGTGGATCGCTACCAAACTGGATGCCTCCGTGCGCGGTGTTGGGGCAGGAGACGTTCAGCTCATACGCTGCGATACCTTCTCCTTCATTGAGAATATGGATGGTTTGTTCGTAGTCCTGCCGGGTGTAGCCGAACACGTTGGCAAACACAACAATATCTTTCAACTCACGAAGCCTGGGAAGCTTCTCATCCACAAAGGCGCGGACGCCGATGTTTTGCAGGCCGATTGCATTCAGCATTCCGGCGGCGGTTTCATATAAACGCGGAGGAGGATTGCCGGTCATCGCTTCCTTGGAGAGTCCTTTGACCACGAAGCCGCCGAGTTTGTCGAGATGGAGCACATCTTCAAATTCCACGCCGTAGCCGAACGTGCCACTGGCGGCAATGATCGGATTCTTCAAGTGAATTCCTGCGAAGCTTACGGCGAGATCGGTTTTCGGGACAGCGTTCCCGGATGGGGCCATTAGCGTGCGGCCTCCTGCACTGGGAATGTTACCGGCTGGATTTGACTGATGGGCGGAGCAGACGGGCGCTCAGGCTGGGGATTCTCTCCGCGGCGTGGCGCCAGACTCTCGGTGAGTACGCGACCCACCGCATGGGTTGGCCCGTTGATTCCCAGTAACGATGCGAAAGTCACGGCCAGATCGACGGGTTCCACCGATGCACGGTACGTTCCGGGCTGAAAAGGGATTCCATAAAACGCGAGGGGCACGTGCGTATCGTAGGTGTAGGCAGAGCCGTGATCGGTTCCGCTCCATTCGAACAGGACAAAAGGTGGAGGCACGATTCTCACGAACCATCCGCCAACCGGGGAATAGCTGTTGGCGTATTTCGTTCCGGCCGGGGTGTTCGGCAGATCTCCTCGAGCCAACTGGGAGCGGGTGTAGTAACCACGCATGCCGGTCTGCTTTAATCGTTCGCCGACCATGCGTTCCGCGTCCTCCTCTTTTATTCTTGCGGCGGTGAAGGCCTCTTCGTCCAACCACGCGATGGTGAATCCAAGATCTACGACAAACTTGGCCGGATGCGCCGGGTTTAGTTTGGCCGACAACTCTGAATTGAGCGCGGCCTGTATCTTTTCGCCGGATAGGCCCTGAGCTGGGATATGCAGCTTGGCGGCGACAGCCGGTATCGGAGGAATGCCGTGATCTGCGCTCAGCGCGATCCAGACATTGGCAAGGCCAATCCGCCGGCCCAGGAAATCAAAGAATCCGGCGAGCTGACGGTCTAAGGCGAGCGCCATCGCCTGGCTTTCGGGTGAATCAGGTCCGACCTGGTGTCCCAGAATGTCATTGGCCGACAGACTGACAATCAGTAAGTCGGTAGCCGGGCCGCTGCCCAGCTTCTCGTAGGTAATCAAGTCGCGTGCAAAATCGAATTCGTAGTCGTTGGCAAATGGAGTGGAGCCGACCACCCCATAGAAGTCCTGTTTGCCGGGTTGGACGTTGGTGGTCCGTAGCACATGGCCGTCGGCGTCTTTCCATTCGAGATTGAGATATTTCTCCGCGCGTTTGCTGTCGTTAAAATCCTGCGCCCACTTGGGCAGGTCGCTGCGGTAGTAGGTGGAGGTGATCCACGCCCCGCTTTTTGGATCAATCCAGTAAGCGGTGCCGGCAAAGCCGGCGGGCAAGACCGAAGCCCGGTCTTTGAGAGAAATGCCAAGCACTCGCGACTTGCCCTGGGTGGCGATCCTGAGTTCATCGCCCAGGGTATCCGCTTGAAGATTGTGCGGGGATGAGCCCGGGGCGGTGCTGGTAATTCCCACCAGCTTCGTGGCTTGGTCCTGGACCGAGGTGACCATGCGTTTCAGTTGCGGGTCCCACCATTCGTTGGTTGCAATGCCGTGTCCGTTGGAATATGCGCCCGTCAGCAGGGTCGCGTGTCCGGGAGCAGTTTGAGTATTGGCATAGTTGAAATTGCAGTTGGTGAAATATGCGCCGTGGTCGAGAAAAAGCTTGAAACCGCCTTCCCCGAACTGATCACGATAGCGTTCCAGGTAGTCAGCGCGGAACTGGTCAATCACTACAAAGACAATCAGCTTGGGACGTGCGTTGTAGGCCGATGCGAAAGACAGTGCCGATTGCAGAACCCACAATAGCAGTCCCAGAACGGCATAGCGGGGGAGTCTCATCGCGCTGGTAGTGTACAACCTCAGCAGACGGCGGCCAAAGCGGGTAAGCCGTGATATTTTCAATAGCGAGGAGGAACTCGAGGATGAAACGAGTGGGGATGTTGATTCTTGCTGGAGTAAGTTTGCTGCTCATCGTAAGCCTGGGAAATTCGTTCGCTGAGCCGCCGGTAGCGGCAGCAAAGATTGCGCGAGGGAAGTATCTGGTTGAAGGTGTCGGCAAATGCGGCGACTGTCATAGCCCGATGAACGAGAAAGGAGAACCGATCCCAGGCAAGGAGCTTCGGGGTGCTACCTTAACCTTCAAACCGACCGTTCCTATGCCTATATGGGCCGACAAGGCGCCCAACATTGCAGGATTGCGAGGGTGGGAGCAGGAAGATGCGGTCAAGTTCCTGATGACAGGGATCGCTTACAATGATCTGCCGGCACGCCCGCCGATGCCGCAATACAGGTTGAACAAAGCAGATGCCGAAGCCGTGGTGGCGTACTTGAAGTCCTTGTCAGCTACGGCGAAGTGAAGCTTCGCAACGAGGTTTTTGTGAACAGACTTGGTGTGCTAGCGGTTGCATTGTTGTGGGTGATCAGCGGCGCTGCCCAACCGAAATCGGTTGATCCCGTCATGAATGCCATGACCCAGGAGTTGGCGCGGTCTTTCGAGAACCTGAAGAAGACTCCCGTCCCTCCCTATTTTCTGGCGTATCAACTGACCGATAATCGCGCCATTCGCGTCACCAGTTCCTTTGGGGCTCTGACCTTCAGTGGTGACGACCGCACGCGGGTGCTCGACATTGACCTGCGGGTGGGCGATTACAGGCTGGACAATACTCATCCCTTGCGCGGCAATGGCCGATTCCGCGGGTCTGGGGGTGGCTTCCCCAGCATGCGGATGCCGCTGGATGACGACGTGGACGCGTTGCGCACCGCGCTTTGGTATGAAACCGACCGCAAGTTCAAAGGTGCGGTGGAGGATCTGGAACAGGTCAAGGCCAACGTAGCCACCAAAGTTGAGACGGAAGACAAGTCCGGGGATTATTCCCAGGAGCCCGCGCAGAAATACGCCGAAGACATCGCGCCGTTTTCATTTGACCGGGCGGCATGGGAAGCGCGGATACGTAAGATTACCGCTCCCTTCCGCAATGTGCCCGGCATTAGCGAGGCCAATGCAGAAGTCAGCGGAGAAATCGAGACGCGCCGCTACGTCAACAGCGAAGGCAGCGTGGAACGCTTGTCGGCTCCGCTCTATCGGTTGGTCATTTCTGCCACGATGAAGGCCGATGATGGCATGGAATTGCCCCTGCACCAGACTTACATGTCGTTTCGTCCCGATGGGTTGCCGGACGATGTGGCGGTTGCTGAAGATGTAGCGCGAATGATCACAACACTGGTTGCCTTGAACAAGGCGCCGGTGGCGGAGCCTTACACCGGGCCCGCAATCCTGTCGGGGCGCTCTTCTGCGGTCTTCTTCCACGAGATTTTTGGTCACCGTGTCGAAGGGCAGCGGCAAAAGAACGAAGATGAAGGGCAGACCTTCAAGAAGAGAGTCAATGAAGCGGTCTTGCCTGATTTCTTGTCTGTATATTCAGACCCGACCTTAAAGCAAATCCACGGCACGGAGTTGTTGGGCTACTACCCCTTCGATGATGAAGGCGTAAAAGGGCGGCGGGTGATGGTGGTGGAGAACGGTGTGCTGAAAAACTTTTTGATGTCGCGGGCGCCCATTGACGGCTTTCCTCAGTCGAATGGCCACGGACGCCGTCAGCAAGGTAACGCGGTCGTGGCGCGGCAATCGAATTTGATTGTGGAAAGCAAAAAATCGGTTTCCCGTGACGAACTCAAGAAGATGCTGATTGAGGAAATCAAGGCGGCCAACAAACCTTATGGACTGATCTTCGATGACATCGAAGGTGGATTCACCTTCACCCAGAGAACTTTGCCCAATGCGTTCAATGTCATGCCCACTGTGGTCTACCGTGTCTATCCGGATGGCAAAGAGGAATTGGTTCGGGGAGTGGACTTGATTGGCACGCCGCTGATCGCCTTCAGCAAGATCACGGCGGCGGATCACGAGGTGGGCGTATTCAACGGAATCTGCGGCGCGGAGTCGGGCTGGGTCCCGGTTTCGGCGATCTCGCCAGGGTTGCTGGTCTCGCAGATCGAAGTCCAGCGTAAGGACAAGTCACAGGAGAAAGCGCCGGCGTTGCCTTCTCCTCCAGCAGACAAATAGTTTCGGACTCGAGGTATGCCGCAAACAGGTTTTCTTAGGAAAACCCGCAAGGTTCGCAAAGAATAGTGCGCCGTCGGAGTCAGCATGAGAGTAAAAACAAAAATCGTGATTTGTATTCTGGCGGCAGTGTTGCCTTTGTGCGCGCAAGAAAAAGAAGACGTCGTGATGAAGGCGATAAACGACGAACTGGCGCGGACCGTAAGCCAGCTTCACGTGCCGGACCTGGAAAAGCCCTACTTCATTTCCTATCGGGTAGATGACGTAGATAGCGCCATGATTTCAGCCACGCTGGGCAGCGTGACTCAGAGCAATCCCATCCGTGCGCGGATCATTGGAGTGGAAGTGCGGGTCGGCGACTATGCTTTCGATAACAGCAACTACGTTTCCGCCCAGAATTTTGGCGGCGCGAGCATGTCCGGAGGCGTGGCCCAGGGGCCGCTGGACGACGACTACCAGCAAGTTCGGCGGCAATTGTGGGTGGCCACCGATGCGCAGTATAAGCATGTGGCCGAAGAGTTCTCGGCAAAAAAGGCCGCGCTGGCCAATCGCAAACGCACCACCGATATTGCCGACTTCAGCAAGGAGCAGCCGGCTACGGTCCACCAACCACGCGAAGAGGTCAAAGCGGATCCCGCTGCTCTGGAGCAACTGGCGCGCGATGTTTCGCTTCCGTTCAAGCAAATATCAGCGGTGCTGACATCTTCGGTGCAGATTGAATTCCGGAATATGTATACGCGCTACGTGAACAGCGAAGGCTCCACGTTCACCCGCTCGGACCCGCGTTATGTACTGCGCATCGACGCTGATACCCAGGCCTCCGACGGATTGCCGATTCACGACACGCTTCAGTTCTTCGGCAGGTCTCTGAGCGACCTGCCCTCCAAGAGTGAGCTAGTCGCCAAGGCAAAGGACATGGGGATGCGCCTGCAGAAGCTGCGGGCAGCTTCGTCAGCCGAGCAGTACAACGGGCCCGTCCTGTTTGAGGGTGACGCGGCAGCGGAAATCTTCGCGCAGGTGTTTGCCCCTGGCCTCACGGCGTCGCGAATTCCAGACAGTGATGATCCACGCTTTGAAGTCTTCTTCAGGCAGATGATGAGCCAGATGGGTTTGGGCGGCAGTCTGCTCGACCGCATCGGCGGGCGCGTGTTGCCGGAGTGGATGGACCTGGTCGACGATGCCCGTCTAAAACAATATGAGGGCGCAAAGCTGGCGGGATCCTACGAGATTGACGATGATGCCGTGCCTTCTCACAGTACGAAGTTAGTCGAGAAGGGAATGCTGAAAACTCTGCTGACCTCGCGCGTGCCAGTGCGTACCATCTCCCATAGCAGCGGCAACCGGAGAAGTTTGGGAGCAGTCCCCAGCAATTTGATTTTGAGTGTCAGCAAGCCTTCCACCAACGCCGCGTTGAGGCAAGAGTTATTGCGCCGGGTGAAGGAGCGCGGTTTGGACTACGCGATCATCGTGCGCCGCACCGGCGGTGGGGCCAATCCGGCCCTACGGGCGGCGGCCATGATGGCGGCGTCTCCACAATCCGCGCCGACCAACACATTGCTCGAGGTGTACAAGCTTTTTCCCGATGGGCACGAGGAGTTGGTCAAGGGGGCAGAACTCTCGGGTCTGACCGGGGCCACGTTCCGTGACATTGTCGCGGCTGGAGACAAGCCGGTGATTCTGAATCAACAAGTCATCCCCAACATCAATTCGGTCTTCACCATGGGGGTCGCGGGCGGACTGGATATGCCGGTGGCATCGTTTGTGGTCCCGTCTTTACTCTTTGAGGAAGTTTCCTTGACCAAAGCGGAAGGCCCGTTCCCGGCGCCGCCGGCTTCGAAGGCGCCGGTGGCGGGGAATTGAGCGCGTCTTTTTTCCGCGTTATCTGCATATCCCTGGCGTCCTCCGCGACTTTAAGATTTTGAATTGCTCTGAATGTCAGATAAAAATCTCAAACCGCGAAGAACGCAAAGAACTGCCGCAGAGAATGCAGAGGATCTTGAATTTAGACAGTGGCTGGATCGCGTACACTTTCCTCTTCTTTTCCGCTAAAGTAATCAGTTCCCATGCTTGATCTGAATTTTGTTCGCAACCACCTGCCCCTGGTCGAAGAGAAGCTGCGTTCGCGCGGCATGGATCCGGCTGAGGTCTTGAAGGATTTCAAAGTCGTGGACGCGCAAAGACGCGAAGCCATCACCACCGCTGAGGCCATGAAGGCGCAGCGCAATCGTGCATCCGAAGACATCGCCAAACTAAAGAAGAGCGGACAGGATGCCAGCGCCCAGATGGCGGAAACCAAGGAGCTGCGGGAAAAGATACAGGAATCAGAAAAGACCGCCGGGGTGCTCGAGCAGAAGCTGCAAGAGATCATGGCGGGAATCCCCAACTTGCCCAGCGACACTGTTCCCGCCGGCAAAAGTGCGGAGGACAATGTCGAGGTTCGCCGCTGGGGCTCTGCGCCCAAATTCGATTTCGAACCCAAGGCCCATTGGGACCTCGGGGAACAGCTCGGCGTGCTTGATCTTGAGCGTGCGGTAAAGTTAACCGGCGCACGCTTTGCCGTCTATTGGGACATGGGCGCGCGTCTTGAGCGGGCGCTCGCCAACTTCATGCTCGACCTGCACACCCGCGAGCACGGCTACACCGAGGTTCTTCCGCCGTATCTGGTGAACTCAGATTCCATGTATGGCACCGGGCAGTTGCCCAAGTTTGCCGCGGACTTGTTCCGCGTCCCGCACGGAGAAAAGGACCTGTGGCTGGTGCCAACAGCCGAAGTCCCAGTTACCAACCTTTATCGTGATGAGACTCTGGACGCGGCTCGATTGCCGGTTTCCTTGACGGCTTATACGCCCTGTTTCCGGAGCGAGGCGGGATCCTATGGTAAAGATGTGCGCGGCATCATCCGGCAGCACCAATTCCAGAAAGTCGAGCTGGTGAAATTATCGCGCCCGGAGGAGTCGTACGATCAACTGGAGAAACTCACGAAAAATGCAGAAGCAGTTCTGCAAAAACTTGGCCTGCACTATCGGGTGATGGCGCTGTGCAGTGCCGATCTGAGTTTTTCATCGGCCAAGACTTACGATATTGAAGTGTGGCTTCCCGGACAGCAGTTGTTCCGCGAAATTTCTTCTTGTTCGAACTTCGAGTCGTTCCAGGCGCGAAGGGCCAACATTCGCTACCGCCCGGAGGGGAAGAACAAAACTGAATTCGTGCATACTCTCAACGGCAGCGGACTGGCCGTAGGCCGCACTTGGCTTGCGATTCTGGAGAACTATCAGCAGGCGGACGGCACTGTGATCGTCCCCGAAGCGCTCCGTCCATATATGGGGACCGACCGCTTAACTGCCAAAAAGTTCTGAACCGGCGAACTTCATTGCCAAGAAAGGGAGCAGAAACTAGACTTGGACAGGACTGAAGCGACCCCTCTTCAGACCGGGACATCCCCCGTTGCGATGACCGGAATCTGGCGCACAATCCGTGGCTACATTCTTTGGTCGTACGAGCGCGGCACCATCCAGTATGACGTGATGGTGACGCTGATCCTGCTATTTGTTTTCCTTTCACCACGTTACGTCAACTACAACGACAAACCGATTGGCCGCAACCTGCATCCCAGTGGAGTAGTGGTGGTGCCGGACGGCAATGGCTTTATTTTCGAGGTGGAGGGGGCGGCGGTGAAAGGCACGAAAGATGCCGCGGTTCGGAGTGAGCTGTTGGGGATCATCGAAGCAATCTCCGGCGAGGTCACGATCACCAAGTATGAAGTTATCCGCGACCGCAACGGAACGATCCTTAGCTACAAGGTGTGGGCACAACGGGGTTAGCGAGAGCAGCTAATTATGCAAATCTTAATGCTCTACCTGCGCTGGGCCATCCTCCCGCTCATTGTTACTGCACTGCTGGCAGAAAATTCCCTGGCTCAGAAAGATGCCGCAGCCTCCCTGGAACAGGTGCTGAATTCAATGGATAAAGCGGCGTCAAGTTTCCGCGCGATCGAGGCTGACTTTGTCTGGGACCAATACACCAAGGTGGCCAAAGAGACAGAAACGCAATCGGGAAAAATCTATTTCAGACGGGCTGATCACGAGACCCAGATGCTGGCCGATGTCACGGGACCGGGGCCGGGTGATAAGAAGTCAGTGTTATTTGCAGATTCGAAGGTACAGCTCTACCAACCGAAGTTGGATCAAGTCACGGTTTACAACACCAGCAAGAACTCGGAAGCGGAAAGTTACCTGGTACTTGGCTTTGGAGGGCGGGGGCATGACCTGTCGAAGTCATTCGATGTGTCCTATTCAGGCAGCGAAAAAATCGGCGATCTTGCCACTGAGAAGATCAACCTTGTCCCCAAGTCTGAAAAGGTCCGGCGGAACTTTGACCGCATCGTTTTGTGGATCGATCCCGCCCGCGGAATCTCGGTCCAGCAGCAGCTGTTTGCGCCATTGACGGGTGACTACCGGCTGGCTAAGTACAGCAATATCCGCATGCCACAAAAGATCCCGGACAAGGTTTTCAAGCTCAAAACCACGGGAAAGACAACATTTATCACCCCTTAGAGCGAATTACGCTAAAACGTAACCGATTACATAACCTGACAAAGATTGCGGCTGAAAAAGGCGGCGTACCGTTTATACTGCGCCAAGAAGAGGATTGAACCGGTTTCCAGTATGGCCAAGGTTTTTACCATCCCGGTCCCCCCTAAACTAGGCGGAAGACGCCGCGAAAACGGCTCAGACCAGCGCTACGTGGAAGGCCAGCGCCTGCTGGTGGAAGCCATGAAGTATTTGGCCCAATCGGATCCTGTTTCCAACAAAGATGCCGTGCAGTTGCTCTCCGAACACGTGCGCACGCGCTTCCGCATGACCGACTCACCCTTGAGCTAAGCGCACGGGGTTCTGTTTATTCATCCCATAAGAATTCTCATAATGTCTTTGTTATGAATCACATGACTTTCAGTCAAGCGCAGATTTTACTTGACGAACCGGTCACTCCACAGCATACACTTTCAAACTAAGGCGGACGGGTATTGTGGTGGTGCCCGCTCGTTCAAAATCCCGGAGGACCCCATGCGGTATACCAGTACTCGCAGTGTGGTGTCGATGTTCTTTTGCTTGGCCTGTAGTTTTCTGTTGACTCTCCCTGCCCACGCGCAAAAAATCACCGGCGACATTTCCGGGACCGTGACCGATAACAGCGGGGCGGTGGTGAACAGCGCCAAGATCACGGCAGTGAACACCGCGACCAACGAGACGCGCTCGGCCATGACATCCGATGCGGGCTTCTTTCGGATCGTCGAGCTGCCGCCGGGAAAGTACAAAGTCACCGTTACCGCACAGGGGTTCAAAACCGCGACTCGGGAAGCACAGGTAGCGCTTGCTCTCGTAACAACCTCTGATTTTCAACTCCAGGTTGGGCAGGTCTCCGAGACCGTAGAAGTAGCCGACGTAGCTCCTCTCATAGAAGCAAGCGAAGATCGGCTTAGCACCCTGATTGAAGCCCGTCGAGTGGAAGACCTTCCGAACAACGGACGTGACTTCAATAATCTGCTGGATGGCGTCCCCGGCGTGCAGCGCAGCCCCGGCGGCGGATTTCAGAGCCTTAACATCAATGGCCAGCGTGCCACTTCCAACAATTACGCGGTAGACGGCATTCCCAACAATGACCGCTACTACGGCGAATCGTCGACCGGACAGGCTGCCATCGCCGGCACCGCCGCGACATTGATTCCCCTTGAAGGCATTTCTGAATTCAACGTCCAATCTAATCCTGGCGTCGAATTCGGCGTCAAGGGCGGCTCGGTCATTAACATCGGTTTGAAGAGTGGCAGCAACGAACTCCACGGCGGGGTGTTCTGGGACCGGCACACCGATGCCTTCGATGCATCGAACGACATGACCGGCGAAGTGAGTCCTTTCCGGTTAAACCAGTATGGCGCGTACATGGGCTTTCCGGTGCAGAAAGACAAGGCCTTTGCATTCGTGTCTTTTCAGGGATTTCATCTGAAGAGCGTTTTCCCGTCGGTCATCGACGTTCCCACGTCGGCTGAGGTTTCGGACGCTGTGGCGTGCGTAGAAACAGGGATTAATCCAGACAACGCCGGTTCTGGCTTGCCTTGCCTGAACAGCGGCCCTGGTCCCGGGAGCGACCAGATTTTTGGAACAGCCGATGACGGCACGCTGAATAAGTTCGGAGCTAATGTCGTTTCACTGCTTCCAACTTCGCCTACCGGTAAGCTAAACGTGGCATCCCAGAACGCTTTGGACGTCACCAATTTCCACGTTAAATTTGACTATATCTTCAGTCCTTCACATCGCGTATCGGTGAAATATCTGTTTGGCGACAGCCTGGGAAACCAACCAGGAGCGCCAGGCGTTCCGCAATCGGTCGGCCCAGTGGCTACGAATGCCAATATGTGGAATTCAGTAGCTCCCTCGCGAGCACAGCTTGCCGGCGTGAACTACACGTGGACGATAAGTCCGAACAAAGTCCTGGAGAGCAGAATCGGCTTCACTCGCTTCGCACAGCGTATTGGTGTCAATAACGATCTTGACCCAAATGCGCTTGGCATCAACACGGGACCCCTCGGTGCGAATGCGAGTGATACGGAGAATTTCGGAGTGCCCGCCCTTTACTACCTCGGGTATTTCGGCAATACAGCATACTCGGTGGTCGGAGGCATCGGTGGCTATCCGATTGTGACCCGCCCAGACTCCACCTACGACTGGCAGGAGCACTTCACGGCGATCAAGGGAAATCACACCATCAAGCTTGGTGGACAGTTCCAGAACGCCTATACACAATCCCGGCGCGACCGTGCCCGGACCACGATGTATTTTTATTACTACGGTTTTTACAACTGCGCTGAAGGAGGCCAATGTCCGGCAGCATTCGCTAACGCCTCGCAAGGCGATCATGTGGCTGCGCTCAATGAAGTTCTGTTGGGTCTCACTGAAAACGCAGGCCGCTCATTTGGTGTAACGCCGCGTCGCATCTTCCAAAATTCGCTTGGCTTTTACATACAGGACAGCTGGAAGGTGAAGCCGAACTTCACGCTGGAGGCGGGTGTCCGGTGGGATGTCGCGGGCGCATTGGGGGAAGACCAGAGCATTGGCGCCAATTTTCTTCCTGATTCTCCAAAGGCAAACGCTGACGGGTTTGTGACTTTGGACAAGCAGCCTCTCTATAACCTGGACAAGAACAACTTCGGACCGCGAGTTGGGTTTGCCTGGGACCTCGCAAGGAACGGACGGACCGTACTACGTGGCGGCTATTCGCTCAACTTTGACTTGCCGAACTTTGCCGCGCTGCACGCGCCACAGACCTATCTCAATTCGTTTGGCGGGGCACGGTCGGGCTTTTACACCCAGGTACAGGAAGGTAATTTCCCAGTCTCGATATCGAGCACACCCCAGTCGAACAAGGACATTTTCAATACAGGGACGCAGGACAATCAGCTCTGTGACGTCTTCATTTGCATTGCTGACGGCGTGAACATCTATGGTCAGGGTCTGACCCCTCCCGCCCCATTCAACGTGGTGCAGGTGGTTCGTGATTTTCAGACACCCATGAACCACGCATACAATGTGACTCTTGAACAGGAGATTTCCTCGAGGTTAGCCGTAAGTTTCGCCTACGTAGGCACTGCTGGGAGGGACTTGGCCAACTGGCGTGATCTGAATGCCTGTCCGATCAGTACTGCCGATTGCGACGAGACCCGCCAGCCATTTACGGCGAGATTCACCGACCCGGTGGGCGGCGGTGCCCTCTACAACCACGTTCTCCAACTCAACAACGACGGATACTCGAACTATAACAGCGTGCAGGCGGCGCTGAAGGTTCGCGATATGCGAGGCCTTACGGGACAGCTGAATTACGTTTGGTCGCGCTCGAAGGATACGGGTTCAGCAAACCGCGGCGGCGACTTTCTGACGCAACACCAGAGCCCGTACGACATCAGCAAGAACTATGCTCTGTCAAACTTCGACACACCGTGGAACGTCAACTTTACTGTGGTCTACGACCTGCCCAAGTTTCACAGCCTACCCAAAGTCGTTGGTGAAGGTTGGACCATCAACTCCCTATTCCGTGCGCAAGCCGGGCGCCCATTTACGGCATACGTGAGCGGCGATCCGTCCCACCAGGGATTGCGGCGAACGTATGCGAATTATGATGGCAGCCCGCTCAACTACGACTATCACGACCGCGATCACTTTTTTAACACCGACGCATTCTCCGCGCCGGATCCTGGGACGATCGGTAACGCGGGACGTAATAGTCTGCGACAGCCCGGCATCGCCCAGCTTGACATCGGTATTTTCAAGACCTTTACGTTCCACGACCGATACAATCTGCGCTTCAGCTGGGAAGTGTTCAACGCTCTCAATCACGCTATGTTCGCCTACGAAACCGGGCGAATCACCAGCGGGGCGTTTGGTACCTTCTTTGCCAGTCCGGACGTAGGTCTTGGATTCAATCCGATTCTCGGCACTGGAGCCCAACGCAATATGCAGTTTGGTGCGAAGATTACCTTCTGAGTCTTCCGTACAGTATTCCCCGGGAGTTTACCGATGGTAAACTCCCTTTTTATTTCCACATGCGAAGTCTTCTTCCAGTTCTTCTCTTTTTCGGGGTCATCAGTAGTGTTCCGGCCTGGGGTGAAGCTCCCAACATTATCTTCATCACTGTTGACACGACCCGTGCCGACCGCATGGGTTTTCTTGGCTCCAGGCGCGGGCTTACCCCCAATCTCGATCTTCTGGCACGCCAAGGCGTTGTATTCGAGAAAGCCTTCTCACAGGCGCCGCTCACACCTGTGTCGCACGCTACGATCTTCACTGGGACTTACCCGCAGTTTCACACCGTCACAGACTTCGGACATCCATTGCCGAATCTGCTGCCTTCAGTTCCGGAGATCCTGCAAAAGACCGGATATCATACCGCCGCTTTCATCGGCTCGCTGATTCTCGATCCCAAGGCGAACATGGCTCCCGGTTTCGATCGCGGCTTCGATTTCTTTGATGCGGGATTCCGTCCGAAAGCAGGGCCCAAGGAAGACCGCTACCACACCATCGAGCGCCGCGCCGGAGATGTGGTCGCCCACGCCATCTCCTGGCTCAACAAGAATCAGAAGCCGCCGTTCTTCATTTGGGTGCACTTGTATGATCCGCACGCCCCCTATGATCCGCCTCTGCCCTACGACGCGCGTTTCAAAGATCCCTACGACGGAGAGATCGCTTACGCGGATGCATCTCTTGGCAAGTTATTCCAATATCTGCGCCAGCGCGGACTTTATGACCGTTCACTGATTGTGATGATGTCCGATCACGGAGAATCACTTGGCGCGCATGGCGAGAGCATGCACGGCATTTTTCTTTATGACGAAACCATCCGCGTCCCTCTGTTGTTAAAACTTCCCAGCGCGTTGCTGGCGGGCAGGCGGGTCACCACCCGCGTGCGCCTGGTGGATGTCGCGCCCACACTTATAAGCATGCTGGGTCTGCCGGCTCCGCCTACGTTTCAGGGCGAGTCGCTGGTGCCGGCGATGAAGTCGAGCGCCAAGGTGTCCGCTGACTTGCCGGCTTATGCGGAGACCGAGTATCCGCACAGGGCATTTGGGTGGGCTGCAATTCGCTCCATGCGCACAGGAAAGTACTTATATGTACGCGCTCCCAAGCGCGAACTCTACGATCAGGCAGTGGACAAAACTGCCGAGCATAATCTGGCAGCGGCATCACCCGCCGTCACGGACACGCTCGGGGCGCAACTCGATAAGTTTTATGACCAGACCACCAGCTATCACGGCAAGCCGCAGCCATCGGCCCCCAACGCGGAACAGAGCGAGAACCTGGCCGCGCTGGGATATGTTTCTTCCACTGCGGCCGGCAAGTCGCAAGACCCGCTGGAAGGCGCCGATCCGAAAGACAAGATTGAAATCTCGAACATCCTGCACCAAGGCATGATTGCGGTTGAGGATGGGAAGTACAACGAAGCCATTCCCATGCTGCAGCACGTTCTCGCGGATAGTCCTGCCATCACCGCTGCGCAGCTCCAGCTGGGAATGGCCCTGGCGCGGGCCAAGCGCTATGGAGAGGCGATCCCGCCATTAAAGAAGGCGGTGGAACAGGTCCCCGACGCCGTGCAGGCGCAATACGAATTGGGTTTGGCATTGTTCGAGACCGGCGCCTGGCAGGAATCGGCTCCCTACTTTGAAACCGCAGCCAGGAAGCGTCCCAAGTGGGTGGACGCGCAATACTCGCTGGCTTCAGTTTACGCGCGCATCAAACGCGTGCCCGAGGCGGTGGAGTTACTGCAAAAGGTTTTGCAACTGAGCCCCGACCACTTCCGGGCCAACCTGCTGCTGGGGCGAATCCGGTTCCTGCAAGGGGACCCGGCGTCCGCGGTGCCTGCGTTGGAGAAAGCAGTGGAGGTCGCGCCGGCTTCCGCGGAAGCGCACAGCTTTCTGGCGGATGCTTATTCGCAGTTGGGCAAAGATGCAGATGCTGCCCGCGAACGCGAGCGGGCCAAGAACTCGCCACATTAAACGACTGGGGCCGCCGACCGGAATGCAGCAACCTACGATCTTCGAGCAAAAATGCGGGACGTGAACAAGATGACCACCGGATAGCACTCGAGCGTGTATCGCGTTTCAGGATTCTCGAGCGTGCCCAGGAAAGCAGAGCGTAGCAGGACGAATAGCAACAAAAGCCCAAGAAGTGGGAATGAAGGCGCTCTTGCCAGTCCTGCGAATGCGGCTGCGACATAGATCAAATTCACGACGCCTAACCCCACGGCCAAGGCTGACCGTTTGGGATCATCATCAAATTCCCACCAGCGGGAGTCCGAGGGCAGCATTTCCGTGCGCGGACGCAGCCACATATCCGCAATTCGGACGATGGGAAGCCACAGATAATAGCGAGCCGGTGACAGGCGGATGCGGTCGGCAGCAATCTTCGCAAAACGGATATCGAGATCCGGCGAGACGTGCAGAATGTTGTTGTAATCAGCCAGCAGTTGCCCGGTTTCTGTGTGCTGCGCCTCGGAGTCAAACGCGCGCGAGGGGAGCTTGCTCGCATCGATCGTATTGTCCGGGACTGCCCAGTAAATCTCCTCGACAGACGCGTAGTCCGCCATCCAGGTCCGTACCCAGCGCTCGAATCCCAAGGGAACGAATTCATCGGGAGCATTCGCGTAGCGCGGGGCCAGGGGTTCGAAGCGATGCAAAGTGTGCAGGTTGCGTAGCGACCACGGCAGCAAAGGCGCCAGGGACACCGAGACAAGGACCAGGCCCGCCTGGAGGAAATACAACGTCGCGGATGGCGACTTGCGGATGAACGACACAGCCACCATCACTCCCAAATATCCGGCAATGGCCATCAGCAGCAACCCGCCGTCCGGCCGGAGCAGGATGGCGCTTGCCACCGCGAGGCCGCACCCGAACCAGGGAAGCAAGCGGCGATCGTGCCAATCTTTCAATCCGCGAATCGCCAGGTCTAAAGCTAAAACAGTGAAGAATATCTCCAGCGTTTCGGTCAGCGCAGCAGCCGCATAGTTGGCCAGGAAGGGGCACAGTGCGGCAAGTAGAAATGCGGCCTTCGCGGCGCGGTCAGAAAGCAGACGGCGGGCGATGTTGGCGATCAGGAAGCAACTCGCGAGATCCACAAAAATCTGAATTACGAGGACGGCGCGATAGTGCTCCATGCCAAAGATGGAAAAGATCAGGGCCAGAAAGGCAGGATAGCCAGGCAAACGAATATAGGTCGGAACAATTTGCGCACCGTCCCGCACGCCGTAGATGCCGTGCCGGAGCCAATTCTTGGCAATGTCACCGTACACGAACGAATCGATCGTGATGGCAGGAGCGAAAAAGAGAAAGACCAGCCGGAGGGCCAAGCCAGCCAGCGCCGCAAGGAGAAAGAACCGGAAATGACTGCGCAAGAGCGCGCGCACAGCGGAATAATATCAGCCAGCCGGTAGTGATGCGATTCGATTGAAAAGACAAACCGTGCCGGGTACTGACTTTGCCTTCGGAATCGCTTAGGATAGATGTGGCTTTATCCGCATGGCCCAACCGGTTTTTTACGATCCTCGACAGGCGCGCTGGAAACGATTACGACCATTTTTTGACCTTCTTGGCGCGGCGGTGGGGCTGCTCATTCTCTTCTTCGGCTATAAGGTCATGCTGAGCAGCGATCGCCTGCCCGAATTGCTGCTTCCGTTCCAGAAAAAATCCTTTCATGCTCTTAAGGAAAACGAGCGGGTAAAAGCGCGTGAGAAACGCCGCCTTGCTATCAAGCGGGGCCATCGCAAATCGATAGCGGCCCCCTCACAGGTCAAGCTCAATGCCGAAGAAGGCATCCGGGCGGCCTTCTATGTTTCCTGGGACGCGGCCAGTTATGCAGCCCTGCGTGAACACGCCCGGCAGATTGATTTGCTCTATCCCGAGTGGCTGCACGTGTTGACTGCGGATGGTCACCTTCAGGGTGTGGATTCTCAGACCAACAAGTTCTTTGATGTCGTTCAGGCGCAGAAAGTGCAGCCAGTGGACGATAAGGTCATGCCCTTTCTGAAGTCCGAGAACACGGGTATGGAAGTTTTCCCCCTGGTGAACAATTTCGACGGCGTGGAATGGATTGACATCGCGAAATTCTTGAACGATGCGGAAGCCCGCGCCCGCTTCCGCGATGAGGTTTCCGCTTTTCTTGCCACCGATGCCTATCAGGGGCTGATGGTGGACCTTGAGGACTTCCCGCAAAAGGGCCAGCCGGGATATCTCAAGTTGCTGCGGGAGCTGTCGGGCGACCTGCACGCCAAGGGTAAGAAGCTTTACGTCGCTGTCCCGTCGCACAACGATGAGTGGAATTACCCGGAAGTAGCCTCGGCGGCCGATGGCGTGGTGCTGATGAACTATGACGAACACTATCCCGGTGGTGAACCGGGGCCGGTGGCCTCGCAGGACTGGTTCATCAAGAATTTGCACTTCGCCAATCAAGTGATCCCGCAGGACAAGCTGATTTGCGCCATCGGCAATTTTGGTTATGACTGGGCCAGGAAGCCGGCTCATGGCAAACTTCCTCCTGATGAAAAAGACAAGAACCAAACTGCCCAGGATGCGTGGCTGACGGCACGCGATTCCGATGCCGATGTGGATTTTGACTGGGAAAGCTCCAATCCTCATGTGAGTTATTTGGATGAAAACAATATCCAGCATGACATTTGGTTCCTTGATGCGGTGACCGCGCTGAACCAGATGCGAGGAGCGCAGGCATTCGGCATTAAGACTTTTGCGCTGTGGCGGCTGGGGGCGGAAGACCGCTCGCTGTGGCGGGTTTGGGACGTTCCAGGCGAAGCTTCTGCTCCGGACAAATTGAAAGATGTTCCGCCCGGCCAGGATGTGGACATGGAGGGGCAGGGTGAAATTCTCCGTATCGAAGCGCGGCCTGACAACGGCGAGCGCTCCATTACCGTCGATTCCACCACCGGCCTGATCACGGATGAGGTGTTTAATTCTCTCCCGGAGCCTTACCGGGTGGGCCGTTATGGCGCCAGCCCGAACAAGGTGGCGCTGACCTTTGATGATGGCCCCGACCCGGCCTGGACCCCGAAAATTCTGGACGTGTTGAAGCAGAAAGAGGCGCCGGCCCTGTTTTTCCTCATCGGGCTTCAGGCCGACAAGTACTCCGGCCTGACCGCCCGGATCTATCGTGAAGGCCATGAGATCGGAAACCATACCTTCACTCATCCGGACATCAGCAACATCTTGCCCAGTTTTGCCAAGCTCGAACTCAACCTCACCGATCAGCTTTTCGCCGGGAAACTGGGAGTCCGCACAGTCCTGTTCCGGCCTCCGTACTCGATCGATCAGGAACCGGACACGGAAGACCAGGTGCGGCCCCTGGAGACGACCCAGCAAATGGGCTACATCACGGTCGGCGACAAGCTGGATCCTAACGACTGGAAGGAGGTTCCAGCCCGTCGTAGTGCGGAAGACATTGCCGCCGACGTGCTCGCTCATCTGCCGCCTTGCTCACTCTATGACCAGCACTGCGGCAATATCATCCTGCTGCATGATGGAGGCGGGGATCGGCGAGAAACAGTCCGCGCGCTGCCCATGATCATTGACGGCGTGCGCGCGCGTGGTTTCCAGATCGTCAGCGTGCATGAATTGCTGAACAAAACTCGGGCGGATGTGATGCCTCCGGTTCCCGCTAACGAACTCTGGTCTGCAAACCTGACCTGGATTGGATTTTGGCTTTTCAATGTCACCCAAGAAGGGATTGCCTATATCTTTCTTTTCGGTGATCTGCTGATGACCGGCCGTTTTCTGGTGGTCGGCTTTCTAGCGCTATATGACCGGTTCCGTCGAAGCCCGACAGCGTCGGGTGAGCGGATTCCGGCTTATAAACCACGGGTTGCGGTGCTCATTCCCGCATATAACGAGGAGAAGGTAATCCGCCGGACCATCCAAGCCGCCCTGGCCTCGACTTACGCGGACTTGCGGGTGATCGTGATTGATGATGGATCGAGCGACGCGACGCTGGCAGTTGCCCGTGATGCGTTCGCGGCCGAGCAGGCTGCGGGGAAAGTGCTGATCCTCACCAAGCCCAATGCCGGCAAAGCGGAGGCGTTAAACTACGGCTTGAAGTATCTGAAGGGTGAAGAGATCTTTGTCGGCATTGATGCAGACACGGTCATTGCGCCGGACGCGATTGCCAGATTAGTCCCGCATTTCGTGAATCCGAAAGTCGGAGCGGTGGCAGGCAATGCGAAAGTCGGCAACCGGGTGAATCTATGGACGCGCTGGCAAGCCCTGGAATACATCACCAGCCAGAACTTTGAACGCCGCGCGCTGAACACCTTGGGCGCCGTGAGTGTGGTGCCTGGGGCCATCGGGGCATGGAGAGTGTCCGCGGTGCTCGCTGAAGGAGGCTACCACGTCGATACCGTGGCCGAGGATGCCGACCTTACCATGGCGTTGCTCCGCCGCGGCTTGCGCGTCGAATATGAAGACCTGGCTCTGGCTTACACCGAAGCTCCAGTCAACGCGAATGGGTTAATGCGGCAGCGCTTTCGCTGGTCGTTCGGGATTTTGCAATCGGTTTGGAAACATCGCGAGGTGTTCGCCCGCAAAGGAGTTTTGGGTTTGATCGCCTTGCCGAACATCGTGATTTTCCAGATTCTGCTACCGCTGGTTTCTCCATTCATTGATATTGGTTTCGCGGTTGGAGCGATTTGGTACTACGTGCAGAAATGGTTTCACCCCGATTCCACTGACCCCGCGAGCTTCCATCGCCTGGTCCTCTTCTTTGTCGCTTTCCTGGTCATCGATTTTGTGACCTCCTCAATCGCTTTTGCGCTGGAACGCCGTCAGCCGGATTCTACCGAAGATGCCTGGCTCCTCAGCCAGGTGTGGTTGCAGCGCTTTGCTTACCGGCAACTGTTTTCCGTGGTGCTGTTCAAAACCCTGAAACGCGCAGTCCAGGGGCAGAAATTTGCCTGGGACAAACTGGAGCGGACTGCGGCAGTAAGTTATTCTCCAGACGAGAATCGAGAACCGGCGCAAGTCCACTAATTTCCAGGCGAGGTGAGTTATCGCCCGAACCATCATCGAACCGTTCCGCATTAAGAGCGTGGAGCCGATCCGCTGGACCACGCGGCGGGAGCGCGAACAACTCCTCCAATCAGCTCATTACAATCTGTTTCTTCTTTTCGCAGAAGACGTTCTTATCGATTTGCTGACCGACTCCGGCACGGGCGCGATGTCCACCCACCAGTGGGCGGCCGTGATGGAAGGCGACGAAAGCTACGCTGGCAGCAAGAGCTTCGTGCGCTTCAAAGATTCGATTCAGGACATTTTTGGCTACCGCCATGTGATTCCAACGCACCAAGGGCGTGCCGCCGAGAGGATTCTATTCAGCGTGATGTGCAAAAAGGGCGATGTAGTCCCCAACAATACTCACTTTGATACCACCCGGGCCAATGTTGAATTTGTTGGCGCAGAGGCGCTGGATTTGCCTATCGTCGAGGGAAAGCAGCCGAGCCGGGAGCATCCATTCAAAGGCAATATGGACGTCGCGGCGCTGGAGGAGTTGATCGCGCGCGTCGGACGCGAGCGTGTTCCGCTGGTCATGCTGACGGTAACAAACAACTCCGGCGGAGGCCAGCCGGTCTCGATGGAAAATGCCAGGCACGTAAGCGGCATCTGCCGGCGCAATGGGATTCCGCTCTACTTCGATGCTTGCCGCTTCGCTGAAAATGCCTACTTTATCAAGCTACGTGAAAAAGGATACGAATCCAAAACTCCGAAGCAGATCGCGCAGGAGATGTTTGGCTACGGCGACGGATGCACCATGTCCGCAAAGAAAGATGGCATGGCAAACATCGGGGGATTCCTCTGCACCAACGACGATTTACTGGCGCAGCAGGAGAAAGACTTGCTGATCCTTACCGAGGGGTACCCAACCTATGGAGGGCTGGCGGGACGGGATCTGGAAGCGATTGCGGTGGGGGTGCAGGAAGCCCTGGAGGAAGACTATTTGCGGTACCGCATCGCCTCGACGGCATATCTGGGCAATCACATTTCGGAGCGCGGCGTGCCCATCGTGCGTCCTCCAGGAGGCCATGCTATTTATCTGGATGCTCGCGCGTTCCTGCCGCAGATTCCTGTGGAGCAGTTCCCCGGAGTTGCGCTGGCAGCGGAACTTTATCTGGAGGGCGGTATTCGCTCCGTGGAGATTGGCAGATTAATGTTCGGCGCCGCTGCCAGAATGGATCTGGTGCGCCTGGCCATCCCGCGCCGGGTCTATACCCAAAGTCACATCGACTATGTGGTCGAGATCATCCTGCAAGTCTGGAAGAACCGTGAACACATCCGCGGATTGAAGCTGGAGTACGAGGCGCCGTTTCTGCGGCATTTCACGGCGAGACTCCAACCCGCGTAGGGCGGACACTCCCGTCCGCCCAGCCGCGAAGCGGCGAAACAATGCAGCCCAGGGCGAAGGTGCACGCTCTCCGCTCGCGTTCGCCCTGGGTGAGCGGGCCACCGAACAAGCCCCGGAGGGGCGAAAAGAGACGCGGTAGCGTCTTTCGGCCTTGAGGGCTTTGTCGATTTGCGCCGACCGGGATCTCATGCCCCGGGCTGTACTCTTCCGCCGCCTGGCGGCTGCGTATTAGAATTCTCAGGCTATGAGAATCGTACGACGCGTCTTCTTCGTCCTCATGCTTGCCATCTCAGCCTTCGCCCAGGATGGCGTCCAACAGTTTGCCTCTCTCGGCGATTTCAAACTGGAAAGCGGCGAGGTGATTCGTGACTGCCGCATCGGCTACCGCACCTTCGGTACTCTCAATGCCAATCGGTCGAACGTGGTCCTGGCTGCCACCTGGTTTGGAGGAACGACCGAGAAACTCAGCGGTAATTTCGGCAATAATTGACTTGACTCATCCATAGGTATAGGGTGAGCATGGAATCAATTAGTTGCCGGGAAAGGATGTTCCCGGAATGCCCTTAAAGGAGTTGGCGCAGTTTTTCAGCCCGCAACGGTACGAGGAACTGTA